>Ga0315316_10003424_pt1 | contig 11498 bp, 11 predicted proteins | sample M160m3416metaG_FD_203702 | JGI IMG/M metagenome (GOLD analysis project Ga0315316, IMG submission 203702) | Ammonia-oxidizing marine archaeal communities from Monterey Bay, California, United States - M1 60m 3416 | ecosystem: Environmental > Aquatic > Marine > Intertidal zone | place: USA... | reverse complement strand
TGATAGCTACATATGTTTGTAGGGTTCCATTTAGGTATTTCTTTATAGCAAAAGACAATCATATCGGAGATAAGTTTAATCGATTCCTTTGGTGGAAAAATATATGTACCACGTGACAGATATTCTTTTAATATGTCATTTTGTGTTGTGCCCTGAAGCTCAGAGATGTCTACTTTATCCTTCTCAGCTGTGGCACAATAAAGCGACAATAACCATGCAGCCGGTGCATTGATTGTCATAGAAGTATTCATTTGCTCAAGAGGGATGTCTTGAAAAAGCTTATTCATATCTTCTAAGTTTGATATAGGTACGCCCACTTTACCTACCTCACCTTCTGAGAGAACATGATCTGAGTCATAGCCAGTTTGAGTTGGTAGATCAAAGGCCACACTAAGTCCAGTCTGACCTTTGTTTAAATTCATTTTAAAAAGTTTATTGGATTCCTCAGCCGTACTGTGCCCGGCATAAGTTCTCATAATCCAAGGTCTATCTCTCTTTACAGTCATATACTTTTATTCGTTTGATCCTAAAATATCATATCCTGTAATAGACTTACTTTTTTCCGCCATCAAATCTAAGTACTCTTTATCAACTAATCCAGCAAGATAAGCTTTTGAAACTCTCATTAAAGCAATTTTTGCAGTTGCTTCGTCGATCATTTCTCCAGTTTCTGGATTAAACATGGAGCCACCACCCATTTCATGGTAAAAATCTAGTTGTTGTTTTGCTTCTTTGATTTGTTGTTCGTTTGGCGTAAAGGCACTATTGGATATTACAGCTTGTTGCGGATGTATTACCCATGTTCCATCCATACCGATTAGCGCTGAACCTTGTACTTTCTTTCTTAAACCATCTTCAACTTTAGCCACTTGCTCGGGAGTATCGTCTTTTCTCCATAGGCCCAGATAAACGTTATCGATAGCATGAAGACCTGCAGCTTTTGCTGCTGTTATAACAGCCTTTTTTTCATAATAGAAAACTTCATTTTGAATATCTAAGCAAGCACTAGGATCAACCCCTAGTTCCGCAGTATAGTCCGCAATCCCAAAAATTAATCCTGCCATTCTCGGAGATGCTTTAGCCATCTCAAATGCATACTCCAAAGCTCTAGGTCTCTCAATTAAGGCTTCTATGGCTAATTTTGTTTTCCATCCATGCTTTGCTTCTAGTTCATCTAAAGTATCTGACACTAACTTTACATCTTCAGGCCCATTACATTTAGGAATTATTATTCCATGAAATTTATCTACAGCTCCACTTAAAACGGCTTCCATGTCACCTCTAAAAAATTCTGATCTTAGATTGTTAGGTCTGACAGTTATAACTTTTTTACCAAAATCCAATGTATTTAAAGCTTCAACCATTGTAGCCCTACTTTTGTCGCCCTTGAATTCATATGGGCATGCATCTTCTAGGTCAGCCATTACATGGTCGACTGGAGTCTTCTCAGGATTAGCTGCATTAGTATGAAGCTTCATATTATGTCCCGGGTATGTCAATTCTGTTCTTGGTACTACTACTCTTGTTCCTTCGTCTAATATAAACAATATAGTTTCCTCCTAAAAATAAATTTTTTTATTTTAAAATAGCTTTGGCTATAACTTCATGTTGTATCTCACTTGTACCTTCAAAGATACTTATTACTCTTCCATCTCTCCAGAATCTTTCAACCGGAAATTCTTTAGAGTATCCGTAACCACCCAGAACCTGCATTGCTTCTCTTGTTATAAATTCTACAGCTTTAGCAGCTTTAACTTTAGCCATCCCAGCTTCAAGGTCACATCTTTTCCCTGAATCCTTCAATGATGCTGCATAATATGTAAGCTGTCTTGCAGCCTCTAGTTCAACTTTCATCTCAGATAGTTTCATTCTGATTGCTTGGTGTTCACATATTGGTACACCAAATTGTTCACGTTCCTTTGAATATTGAAGAGCGAAGTCAAAAGCAGCCTGTGCAACTCCTACTGCTCTTGCCGCAGTTTGAAGTCTTGCGCTTTCGTAACTTACCATTAACTGATAAAAGCCTCTATTTTCTTCACCACCAAGTAGTGAATCTTCAGGGACAAATACATCATCAAAAGCGAGATTGTAAGACCTCATTCCATGGTAACCAACTGTAGGGATAGGCTCACCTTGAATATTTGGATGAACTATTTTTTCGGCTGACTCTTTTTCAACAAAAAACATACTAAGACCTTTGTGCCTTATTGAAGCATCAGGATTTGTTCTAGCTAAAACCATAAGTACATTTGCTCTGTTTGCGTATGTGCACCAAGCTTTAGCACCATTTAATAAGTACCCACCCTCAGTTTTAGTAGCTTTCATTATCATACTTGCAGAATCTGACCCTGAATCAGGCTCAGTAAATGCAGCTGCTGGCAAAATTGTTCCAGTGGCAAGTCCGGGCAAGTATTTCTTTTTTTGTTCTTCAGTGCCATGGGCTTGTAAAAGAGTTCCCATTATAACCCCTCTTGTCATAACGCTTCCAACACTTAACCAGCCTTTACTTAGCTCTTCGGCAACTATAGTCATAGTAATATTATCAAGTCCTAATCCATCATATTCTTCAGGAAATAGAACTCCAAAATAACCCTGTTCAGCCATCTTGGCTATTATTTCCATTGGAATTTCTGCATTTTTAGCATCAAGTTCAGATGCTATAGGTACGATCTCCTCTTCGGTAAATCTTCTTACCGCATTTCTAAATTCTTCGTGATCACTTGTAACAAAAGACATAATTATACACCCTCCAGGTAAAATATCGTTTCAGTTTAAAATTGGGGTTAAACTCCATCTTAATTATACATTGCAAAAATTGAATATAAAGAGTAAAAAAACTTTTATATATTGAAAAAAAATATATATTATTAGTATCAAGAATTAAAGGAGCTTACTATGGCATTTACACATATTGAAATTCAACTTGAGACGGGAAATGTAAAAATAAAACTCAGACCTGACCTTGCGCCTAATCATGTGCAGAGAGTTACTGAATTAGCATCAGAAGGTTTTTATGATGGAGTTGTTTTTCATAGGGTAATTCCAAATTTCATGGCTCAAACTGGTGATCCCACAGGAACAGGTACTGGAAGTTCGGATAAACCAAATTTAAACCAAGAATTCTCTGACGAGAACCATACTCGAGGTTCTGTATCAATGGCAAGGTCTGCCGATCCTAATAGCGCAAATTCTCAATTTTTTATTTGTTTTGGAGATTGCTCTTGGTTAAATAGTCAATATACTATTTGGGGTGAAGTAGAAGAGGGTATGGACTTAGTCGATCAGATAAAAAAAGGTGAAGATGAAAGTGGTGTGGTTATAGAGCCGGATAAGATGATTAAGGTTATCCCTACAGAAGGTTAAGTGAGAGTTAAATGAATATCAGAAAAATACTTGGAAGATTTAGTAAAATTCCTTTTTTTAGAGATAATGGATGGTTATTTATGCCTCTCTTTTATTTGTCCTTAATTGTAATAGTTGTAGGGATTTATTATTCAATCAACAATTCTAATCATTATAGCTCTTATAATAATGGTTCAATTGATGGAGTCCTAATTAATGAAACTCCTTCTATAGATTTGTCAATCTATAAAATTTCACCTGAAGATTCATCTGAATATATAACAGTTTCTAATTTATTGGGAGTCAAAGATTTCAAATTACATATAAGAAAAAGCAAACTACAAGATTTGAAAAATGTTTATTCTTTTTATTCTGAAGGCCCTAATGAAAAAACAAAAGCCGTTGGTTATTTTGGCTATGGGAACCTTGATTGCACAAAAATGAGAGCTATTTCATTAAGTAATCTGGGAAAGCATCACATGGTTACTGTCGATAACGGAATCAGTGAATCCTTGTCTTGGGAATCAGATGAATACAATTTTATTTTTCTAAATAAGTTTTTATCGGATGGGATTGAGTTGAAAAGTTCCTGCACTTATGTAGTCTTTAGTAAGTAAATTGGTGGCTAAGATTTTAGAATATAGAAGTTTTGAATCGTTACAAAGTAGCTATGAGCAACAAGAAAATTCGAATTTTTTCCCACCATCACTAGAAATTGGCTCCTGTTTTTCTAGACATTTGTTGGTCAATAGATTTTTAATTACTAAGAAGCCAAAGTACCTTTTTTGGTCAATTGAGGCTGATTCAAACGTGATGATGGACCCTTTTTGTGCTGAAACGTTAAATTGGTGGAGGAATCTACTAGTTGAATCTAATAAATCAACCGACACAGAGATTCTATCTCAGCTCCTTAAAAATATTGGTCTAGCATTGAGTAGGCATCGGGACTTATCTAATTCTTTTCATTATGACTCAGGATTTGTCCACAATTACAGAAAAGAGGATTCTTATTTTTCATTTGAAATACACCCACCCAGGAGATGCTTCAGACTAATTGAGAATTTTGAAAAAATAGTTAGTAAAATAGAAAAGATAAAGATTCTTGGCGGCGACCTAAGATTGGAGCTTGAGGGCAAATACTCAATATCTGATTTGAACACGGGATTTTCTAATTATAATAATATTGCAGCACAAGTGATATCAAAAATTCACAACATGTTACCCAAGAATAAGAATGACAAAACTGATATTTTTTTAACTCCATTTATTGCTGAGGAAATCTATAAAGATGCGAAGGCCTATTGTTTAAATCTTGAATATATTGTTGACACTCTTCAAGTTGTTGACTATTGGAGCCCGGACAAAAAAAGGTAAAAAAACTTTTTAAACTTGTCCATCCCTAAGTAAATTCCAATATTTACAGTAAACATAATTAACTTACTTAAACCAGTGATTCTATCAAAGTATGTTGAAATAAATATAAACTGACATGCCCACATCCAAACTGTTATGACTAGGTAAGCTCCGAGCTTCATTTCATTGTAATAATCAATATTTAAATTCGTAGTTGCTGATAAAAAAATGAGCCATAATGAACCAAAGATAACAGGTGATAAAGTATAGCTAAAACCTTTAAATATTGAGTTAAATGAAAGTTGTTTCTGTGAGCCATTAAAAAGTCGGCCGAGTATGCACAATGCAATACAAGAGATTATTATTTCACTAAAATAAAATATAGAGCTAAAATTTGATAAAGCATATTTATTGTCAAATATATAATAAGCAAAATCATCTAATAGGGTAGCTAAAAGAACAATAAATAAAGCTCTTGATCCTTGAATATAGTGCCTGTTAAGTGAAGCAGCCATATATATCTTATTGCTGAAAAATAATGATGATATTAAATTTAAAATCATATATGAACCAAAAACTAATTGTAATTTAGTAAGCCTTTGTAGTATTATATAACAAACCTCTACTTATATTCTATAGTTAATTTTAGTTTGGAGCCACATATTGAACGAAAATGAACCTAAGAAACCAATAAAAAAGAAAATTATAGAGATTCTAGGATATTTAGTTAGCTTTGCTGCGTTGTATTTCGTATATCGCTATGTTGTAAACATTGATCTTGAAGCTGCAAAACAAAAATTAAGTTATTCATGGATTCCTTTGTTGTTACTTTTTATTTCTATTTATATAGTTCTAATGGGTTTTTTGGCTACCGGTTGGAGATATATGTTGGAACTTCTTCATGGTTCTCCTCTTCCCAAATGGAGAATAATAGGAATATATACTAAAACTCAAATCTATAAATACATACCTTCTAATTTGATGCATGTTATTGCTAGGATATATTTTGCCACTAAGCTGGGACCTTCTAAGGCAAATGTAGTTCAAAGTTATTTCTTGGAAATAGTTTTCATGGTTTTAATAGGACTTATAATTGTACTAACATCAGTCTATACAGGAAGCTTTACGTTGTCTGATGAGTTAATTGCTAAGATAAGAGATTTTTCGGGTGGAAAAGTCAAAGGCTTTTCTTTTGGAATTTTAATATTTGGTGCTTTAGCCATAGCTTTTTATCTAGTCAAGGCTTTAAAAAATTATAAATCAGCCTTTTCCTCGGAAAATTTAATGAGGATAGTTAAACTTTTCTTACTTTTACTTTGTTTTTTCATTGGGATGGGGTCTGTGGAATATTTTGTTTTCTCGAACTTGCTAGGAATGGATATAGGCTTCTTTTATGTAGTTTCACTTTTTACAATTACATGGCTTGGAATGTTTATTATTCCCGGGGCACCTGGGGGAATTGGCATAAGAGAGTTTATAGTTATTGCTCTACTCTCGCCAATATATGGTCCAGACGACCCTACTATTGGAATATTAATTTTTAGAGTTATAACAGTCCTTGGTGATGCAATTCTATTGCCTATAGGATCTATATTTGTTCCTGAAGAACTTTCAGAAGCAAAAGAAATTTAAAACTATTGACAAAAAGTCTTTTCTTGTGTAATTTATATGCATCAGGTTGAGTTAGAGATAAAATAGTTTGTCTCACGTAGAAAGCTAAGAGATTAGCACTAAAACTCAATCTTTTTTTTCGCCCTTTTTACTTTATCACTCATGCAGCCCACACTCTCTCTTTTCTTCTACTTTGGTAGGGTCATAATAATCAAATTCATTCTTTAGTCTATGTTCTTTCATGTAAAAGTCTAAATCCTTATCAGACCAAAAATAAAAAGGGCTAAGCTTTAATAAACCATCCTTAGTTTTACTTGCAATACCTATGGTATCTCTAAATTTCGTTTGACCTTTTCTAAGATTTGTAATCCAGAGATCAGGACTTATATCCGACATTGCTCTTCTGAATGGCTCTAGTTTAACTTGATCCGTGAATTCTTTATGTTGGGGGTCTATAATATCTGGAATATCGCCCATAAAAACAGACCGATATTCCTTTGTTTGCCTTGGAACATATAAGAGTATGTTAAGTTTTAGCTCCGAGATAATTTTTTCAGCAAAAAGATAAGTTGCTTTTGTGTTGTAACCTGTATCACACCAAACAACTTTAATGTCTGGTTTAGCTTTTATTGCTAGGTGTAATATTGCAGCTTCATAGGGTCTAAAGTTTGTAGTAACAATTGGATTTCGACTTCCTTTTAATCCCCATTTAATTATATCTATAGGAGTCTTATCTTTAAGCTCAGCATTTAAGGAAGTCAGATCTTTAATACTATTCATATTATTTCCCCGATAATAACGTTAGTTATTAGATATGATATTACGATACAGATTATTGGTGCAAGAATCCAAAATGTTATAATTTGTGCAACACCTTTCTTTTTAAATGTCTTTTTGAATCCTGAGGTTGAACAAGAAAATCCAATTATTCCCGAAGTTATTATCTCAGCCATAGAAATAGGGATTCCATAGAATGATGCAAAAGCAAGAAAAAATCCTCCTGTAAAATTAACAGAAATCGCTCTTATTATTGACAAGGATGTTATTTTGGTGGCTATATTTTCAATAATAGCTCCCCCAAATATTAGAGCTCCTAATGCCATAAAGAAGCCAGATATCAGAGCTGCATCTCCTGCTGATATAACATTAAGGCCAACAATAGGGGCTGCAGCATTAGCGGCATTATTTGCTCCTGCAAAGAGAGCTAAGAAGCAGGCAGAAGATATAAGTAAGAATTTTAAAGAGAAGGATATTTTTTGAGTCTTTCTTCCGTCCATACTTATTAACTTGTCGACTATTTCAAAATATACATACTTTCCAATCAGATAATTTAAAAGCCAGATGGCAATAGGAGTAATCAGCCACCATGCAATTATTTCGCTTGCCTTTCCTAAGTTAAGAGAATTTAAACTTAATCCTATTCCAAATATAGTACAAACAACTACGTGCGTGGTTGCAATAGGTATTTTGGACTTATTAGCTACAAATATTGAAACTATTGGAATAATTAGAACTAAATAAATTAAATTGGATTTTAAACTAAGAAAATCAATATCAAGCAAGTTCTTTCCAACAGTGGTCACAACTTTCTCTCCCCCAAGCGAAGCTCCCAGGAAAACAAATATAAAAACCAGCGAGACTGCGCCTAGCTTTGAAAGCATTTTTGCGCCATATACTGTTGACATAGATGTTGAAGCGTTGTTTGCGCCTATATTAAATGCCAAGATTAAGCTTAAGAGAGATATAAGAGCAATCTCCATTATTTTATAATTCCTGCAGCAACAGTATTATTTGATTCAATATCGATAATAATAAATGAACCAAGCTCTTTATTTGATTCATATGTATCGTAGACAATATTATTTTGGATTTTTATTTCTACCTGACCAATATCGTTCATTCTAAATGTATCATCAGGCTCCACTTCTTTCAGTGATTCAATTTTTATCTTATTTATCAATTTGTTTATTAAAATTTTAGAACTCTTATTGGAGTGCTTCATTATATATTTTTTTTTTAATTTTAGCTCTTCCTCACCCATCCAGCATATCTGTGACAATATTGTATCGTTAATCTTTAGGGCATAGTTTAAGGATGCTATAACATCACCACGTGAGATTTCTAGCTCATCTTCTAGTAATAATGTTCCCGATCGACCCTTATTTATTTCTTGACCGTATTGACCAGACTCAATTATATTTTTTATTTTTGATTCTTTCTGAGCCGGCAAGATTTTAACTTTATCACCAATTTTAAATCTTCCCGATGTAACCATTCCCATATAACCACGAAAATCTTTAATTTCCTCATTGTCTACCCTAGATATGAGTTGAACGGGAAAGCAGGATTTTCTGTCATCTTCTTCACGATATATTTTAGTATTTTCAAGTATATGAATTAACGTGTCCCCTTTGTACCAAGGAAGATTTATTCCTCTATCAACAACCATGTCCCCATTTAGAGCAGATATAGGTATGAAGTTGATTGAATTGATTGATAAATTGTCGGATAATTCTAAAAAGCTCTCCCTTATATCTATAAATTTTTCTCTATTGTAGTCAATAAGGTCCATTTTATTTACAGCAACAATTATATTTTTAATTCCTAAAAGGTAACTTATATACAGATGACGTCTGGATTGTTTTAATACACCTTTCCGTGAGTCAATTAGTATAATTGCCAAGCTAGAGTTACTAGCACCGGTAAACATATTACGAGTATATTCTTCATGACCAGGAGTATCTGCAATGATAAATTTCCTTTTAGGCGTAGAGAAATACCTATATGCTACATCAATTGTAATTCCTTGTTCTCGCTCATCTTTAAGTCCATCTGTCAGATGAGCAAGATCTATTTCTTTTAGATTCTTAGATTTTGAGTCACTTTCAAGTGTTTCTAATTGATCAAGAAATATACCTTTTGAATCGTACAATAATCTTCCTATAAGTGTTGATTTACCGTCATCGACGCTTCCTGCAGTAGCAAATCTTAAAATCTCAATTGAATCACTCATATTAGAAATAACCTTCTCTTTTTTTATCTTCCATTGAGTTGGAACCGTGATCAATAATCCTAGTCTCACGCTCACTTCTTTTGGCTTTAATAGTCTCTTCAATTATCATATCTACATTAGTTGCATTAGAACGAACCGCACCTGTACATGGCATACAGCCTAGGGATCTAAATCTTGATTCAACCATAGTTGAGCGCTGATTTCCTGAACCCTCAGCAGGTATTAGGCTTTTATCTTGTATTATCATATTTCTATTTTTTGAAAAATATAAAGGGGTAATTTCTATTTTTTCATGTTTAATATAATTCCAAATATCTGTTTCTGTCCAACTAGATAAAGGGAAAATTCTTACAGATTCGTTTTCGTCAATTTCTCCGTTAAAAATGTTCCATAATTCTGGTTTTTGTGACTTAGGATTCCATTGACCAAAGGTGTCACGAAAAGAGAAAATTCTTTCTTTGGCACGTGACTTTTCTTCATCTCTCCTTGCTCCACCTATAGCTGCATTAAAATTGTATTTATCCAGAGCATCTAGTAAGGCTTGAGTTTTTAATGCTCCACAGCATTTTGCAATTCCATTTTTGGAAGGATGGAATCCTTTTTCTATTGCATCTTCATTTCTGTATATAATTAAATTTGCTCCAATTTCTTTAGTAAACGAATCTCTGAATTCATACATCTCTCTAAATTTATATCCTGTATCCACATGAAGTAATGGAAAAGGAATCTTTGACGGAAAGAAAGCTTTCCTGGCTAGATGAAGCATTACACTTGAGTCCTTACCTACAGAATATAGCATTACAGGTTTTTTAAATTCTGCGACAACCTCTCTAAGAATGAATATTGCTTCACTTTCTAATTCTTTTAGATATAATTTTTTTTTCATTTATACGACAACATTCCTTAGAACTTCGAAGTCCTCAATATTGCAGAAATCGCCGAAGGCTTGTTTTTGATCTTTTCTATTTGCCTTCCAATAGCTTATTAATTTTGATATTTTATCTGCTAGTTCCTTATCATCTACAAGTTCTAAAAATAATCTATTAAGCCTCGTCCCATAAAAATCGCCACCTAAATAAATGTTATATTTGTTAGCTGTTGCGCCAATTAAGCCAATTTCTGATACTGGTGGTCTAGAGCAAGAGTTAGGACATCCACTCATTCTAATTTTTATTTTTTCATTACCAAAACCTCTAAGATCTAATTGGTCTATGAGAGAAGGAAGGAATCTTTCAGCTTCTGCAACCGCAAGACTACATGTTGGGAGTGCCGGGCAGGCCATCGATGCCAATCTTAGATTAGAGTATCTCTCATTTGTATCAATATTATTCTTCTCTAGTAGGCTACTAATATCCTCTATGTTTTCTTTATCAATATTGACTAGAATCAAGTCCTGTGTAGCAGTAAGCCTAGTTTCCACATTATGCTTTTTAATGATTTCAGCTAAACCAGATTTCAGCTTAACTGTTTCAGTATCTTTTATACGACCGTTTTCAATAAAAATTCCACAATAGAATTTATTTTCTTGTTTTTGTTTATGCCATCCATAGTAGTTTTCTATTCTGGCTACTGATTTCTTAATATATTTTTCTAATTTAAAGTTTATTCTTGATTCCAGCTCGATTTTAAACTTTTCTATTCCCCAGTCTTCTAGTAGGTACTTCATCCTTGCTTGTTTTCTGTCGGTCCTTACACCGTAGTCTCTCTGAATTGCTATTATACCCTTTACAACTTCTATAACTTCACTTTCCTTACACATGCCAAGCTCATCAGCGAGCCTAGGAAAGGTTTGAGTCTGCCTGTGATGACTGCCTAGTCCACCACCCACCAGGATATTAAAGTACTTATTTTTTCCCTCTATGATGGGTAATATTCCAATATCTTGTGTATATATATCAATAGAGTTGTCTAATTGATGCCCTATGCCTATTTTAAACTTTCTTGGTAAATAAGTTTTTTTATAGAGAGAATCTTCTTCGATTTTGTCTCTATTTGCCTTAGTTGAAACCTTTTCTCCATCAACCCATATCTCATAATATCCTTTTGATTTAGCTAATGTAGCCTGGTCAATTTCCTTAGCTAGAGACTGTGAGTCATAGCTGAGGTCTTCTCTAATATCAGATATAGGCGATGCAACAGTATTCCTAACTATATCTCCACAAGCTCCATAAGAAGTTAT
>Ga0315316_10003421_pt1 | contig 11507 bp, 9 predicted proteins | sample M160m3416metaG_FD_203702 | JGI IMG/M metagenome (GOLD analysis project Ga0315316, IMG submission 203702) | Ammonia-oxidizing marine archaeal communities from Monterey Bay, California, United States - M1 60m 3416 | ecosystem: Environmental > Aquatic > Marine > Intertidal zone | place: USA... | reverse complement strand
TCACTGACGGGCTTCTTGAAGAGCAGCTCGGGCAGGCAGCGCCGGGCGACCAACTCGATGTCGAGCTTGATATGACAGACCAGCTCCATGACCTTCGCGGCGGCGAAGGGATCCTCGGGCAGCATGGCCGGGGCGGGCGCGATCCGCTCGAGGTAGGCGCAAATCGCCAGCGACTCGGAGAGGTAGCGGCCGTCGACCCCGATCGAGGGCATCTTGCCCATCGGCGACCGCGCGAGGGAGTCGTCTTTTTGAGAGGGCGGGGCCTTGATCTCCTCGAATTCGAGCCCCTTCTCGATCAATAGGGCCTTGGTTAGACTGTAATAGTTGCTCATGCGCAGACCGTAGAGCTGGATCATCGGGTCGCCTCGGGTAGCGCCGAGCGGCGGAGCGGGGCCCCACCGGCTCGACAAGGGAGGCCAAGAGGCTACGGTGCGTGCCGCTCGCGCGCGACCTCTCCCTCGCGCGTAAATTAGTCCGCCCGGGGGAGACACGTGGAGCCAGACGATGTCGGCAGCAGCCAATGACCCCTACGTCCTGATCACCTCCGACACGCACGCCGGAGGCTCCCACTCCCAGTACCGCGAGTATCTCGACCCGGCGTATCGAGACGCCTTCGACGATTGGCGCGGGGGCTATAAGAACCCCGGAGAAGAGCATTTCGGGTCCAAGAAGATGCGCAACTGGGACTATGAGATCCGCACGACCGATCAGGACTCCCAGGGCGTGGTGGGGGAGGTGATCTTCCCGAACACGGTCCCGCCCTTCTACCGCAAGAGCATCGTGACGGCGGGGCCGCCCAAGCCCGAAGATTACGAGCGCTGCCAGGCGGGCATCCGGGCCCATAACCGCTGGTTGGCCGACTTCTGCGCCGAGGATCCCGTCCGGCGAGCCGGCATCGGCGTGATCCTGCCCAACGATCTCGACGAGGCCATCAAGGACATCGAGTTCATCGCCAAGGCGGGGCTGCGCGGCGGCGTACTCCTGCCGTTGATTCCGCCCGACGCGCATTGGCTCCACCCGCTCTATGACCGGGCCTGGGATCGGGTCTTTGCGGCGATCCAGGACCATGACCTGGTGATGAACCAGCACTCGGGGCAGGGTGCGCCCGACTTTGGTGAGGGGCCGCTGGCCGATGCGCTGTGGATCTCCGAGGTCTCCTTCTATTGTCGAGCGGGCTATCGCCACCTGATCATGAGTGGCGTCTACGAGCGCTTCCCCAAGCTCAAGTACATCCTGACGGAATCGGGTTGTTCCTGGGCACCGGAGGTCCTCGAACAGCTCGATCGGATCCATATGGGGGTCCAGGCCGGCGCCATCGGCGAGATGATCTACGACGGCGCGGAGTGGCCGCTCAAGCGTCTGCCGAGTGAGTACGCCCGCGAGCATTGCTATTACGGCGCGAGCTTCCCGAGTCAACAGGAACTCCAGGGCATCGAAAAGGTCGGCGTCGACAAGGTTTGCTGGGGTAACGACTACCCCCATTACGAGGGCACCTTCCCCTATAACCTGGAGTCTCTGCGGCTGACCTTCGCGGACGTCTCCGAACGACATCGCCGGATGATCTTCGGCGAGAACGCTGCGGCGCTCTACGACTTCGACCTGACGGCGCTGGCCGAGCGGGCCGCGAAGCTCGGACCCACGCCGACCGATGTGAACACGCCGTTGCCCTCCGAGGAGATCCCGCGCGACTCCCAGTGTTATCTGTTCCGCGGCGCGCTGCGTGAGCTGGAAGAAGGTTCGGCCTCGGCCTAGTCGAGGCTTTGCCCGACTGCGCGCCGTCAGGCCCCGAATCGTCGATGCAAAGCGCCGCCCGCTGTGTGCTGCTGCGCCCCGAGGATTTTGACGCGCCGGCGGCGCCCTTTCGGACGGGCGCGGCGGGCATGGTGCGTCTGGACGCGGAGGACGCGTTCGAGTTGGAGGAGCGCCTGCGCATCTCGGCCAACTCGCTGCACGCGATGGTCGGCCACGGCGTGGTCGATCGCCTGAACGGGCTGCCGCTGGAAGGCGCGCTCGGGGCAGGGGTGCCGAGTTTGATCCGCCCGGCAGTCGTCGACGATGCCCGCCGGATCCTCTACGAGGCCGACGCCACCAGCTACGGCGGAACATGGGAGTTCCTGGTGCATCGCGAGGAGGGCCCGCCCGTGACCGAATACCGGGTCGCGGTCGCGAACCGCGAATACCAGTTGACCCTGGTGCGCTTGGTCGACATCCTCAATCGCGCGGCTCGGCGGGGCGAGGCGGTCTGGCTCGCGCTCTGAGCCGCGGGCCACGCCATCGGGTCGGGGCCGGGCGGTCTCGGGGCCGTGGCGGATGCGCGCGCCCCCATCAAAGAGGAGTCCAGGGATGAGTCGATCAGTGGCGTTCGTGACCGGGGCGAGTCGGGGCATCGGTCGTGCCTCGGCCCTCGCGCTCGCGCGGGCGGGCTTCGATGTGGCAATCACGGCGCGTACGGTTCGCGAGGGCGAGGGGCGCGTCGAGACGCCCTACTCGGATGGCTCGGCCGCCGCACCGGTCGCCGTGACCGGCAGCCTCGAGACGACCGCGGCGGAGATCGAGGCCGAGGGCGCCCAAGCTTTGTCGGTCGAGATGGGGATGCTCGGCCTGGCCCATTGTGCGTCGAAGGGCGCGTTCCACCGGATCGCGCCGATCCTGCAGGCCGAGCACGCCAAGGACGGGATCCGCGCGATCAACCTCGATCCGGGCTTCACCCAGACCGAGACGATGACGGCGCTCGGACTGCCGACGCTGGGCGCGGCCACACCCGACGTGACGGGTGCCGTGGTCGCCTGGCTGGCGACTCATCCGGAGGAAGCCCAATGGGACGGGCGCACGGTCGATACCCACGCGTTGTGTGCGGAACTCGAGTTGGTGGCGGGCTGGCCGCCTCCCGGCTCGTGAGGCGCCGAACCCGCGCGTTCGGGGCCAGCGGGTCGCCGGCGCGCTCGCGTACGTCGACCGGGCTCGGGCTGCTCGTGGTGTGGATGGTCGGTCTGCTGAGCGGGCCGGCGGCGGCGGAGCCTGCATCGGAAGGGGGGATGCCGCAGGCGCAGGAGGCGTCGCCGCCGCGGGCGGACCTCGCCTTCGAGGGGGTCACGGTCGTCGATGCGGTGTCGGGGCGCCGCCCGGACCAGCGCGTCGTCGTGTCGGGCGACCGCCTCGTCTTCGTCGGGCCGATGGACGCGGATGCGCCCGAGGCGGCGCGCACGATCGATGGGCGCGGGCGTTTCCTGATGCCGGGGCTCTGGGATGCCCATGTGCATTTCGTCTACGAGCCGGAGCTCACCGAGGCGATGCCGGAGCTCTTTCTGCGCTACGGCGTGACGAGCGTGCGCGACACCGGCGGCGACCTGGACCAGCTGGTCGCGCTGCGAACGCGCTGGGCCGCGACCGGTCGCGCAACGCCGCGTTTTTTCTTATCCGGACCGCTGCTCGATGGCCGCCTCGTCGTCTATGACGGCGCGACTCCCGCGCAGCCCCGACTCGGGACGAGCGTGCCCGACGCCGACCGGGCACGCGCGGTGGTGGCGGAGCTGGCCCGTCGCGGCGCGGACTTCATCAAGATCTACGAGTTGGTGAGTCCAGAGGTCTTCGACGCGCTGGTCTCGGCCGCCCGGGCTCGGCGTCTTCCGATCGCCGCCCACGTGCCGCTCAGCCTGACGGCCGATGTCGCAGGGCCGCGGGTGGATTCGATGGAACACCTGCGCAACGTCGAGCTGGCCTGCGCGAGCGACTGGGCCGACCTGCTCGCGACCCGGCGTGAGCGACTGCGCGCGTTCTCCCTGGGCCGTGGCTACGCCCTGCGGCGGGGACTGCACGAGGCGCAGCGGCTGCCGGCGATCGCCGCCTACGATGCGGCGCGCTGCGCCGAGGTGCTGGCCTCGCTCCAGACCACGATGCAGGTCCCGACCCTGCGGCTGAACGCCTTCAACCGCTCGCGACCGGATCGGGAGCCAGTCTGGCAGGAGGCGACGGCGGGACTCCCCGCGCCGGTGCGGGCACGTTGGGCGGGCGCGGCCGCGGAGCTCGGGGCGGCCGAGGGCGAGCTGGACCCGCGCTTTGCCGACTGGAGCCTGCGCCTGGTCGGTCTGATGCGGCGTGCGGGGGTGCCCCTGGCGGCGGGTACGGATACCCCGATCAAGCTGGCCATTCCCGGCGAGAGCCTGCACCGGGAGCTCGAACTGCTGGTGGCCAGCGGGCTGAGCGAGCGCGAGGCGCTGGCGGCCGCGACGCTCGCGCCCGCCCGCTTCTTTGGTCTGGAGGCCGAGATGGGGGCGGTCGCGGTGGGGCAGCGGGCCGATCTCGTGCTGTTGACGGCGGATCCGCTCGAGGAGATCCGGCACACGCGGGCGATCGAAGGGGTGGTCTCGAAAGGCCGCTGGCGCCCGCGGGACACGCCCTAGGTCGAGTCCTGATTGCGAGCGGGCGCTTCGCGTGTAAGCTCCCGCCGCCGCCATGATATCCATCTCGAATCTCGCCAAATATTACGGGGATCGCGTCCTCTTCGAAGACGTCTCGATGCAGTTCAACCGGGGCGAGCGCTACGGCGTCGTCGGGGCGAATGGCTGCGGCAAGTCGACCCTGCTCAAGATCCTGACCGGGGAGGAGAGCGCCAGCGACGGCGACCTCTCGATCCCCAAACGCGCCGTGCTGGGCGTGCTCGAGCAGGACCATTTTCAATACGAGGAGGAGCGGATCGTCGACGTGGTCATGATGGGCAACGCGCCTCTCTGGGCCGCGATGGCCGAGAAGGAGGAGATCCTGGCCCACGCCGAGGAGCGCTTCGACGGCGATCGCTACGCCGAGCTCGAGGACCTGATCGTGCAGGCCGATGGTTATGGCCTCGAGGCCCGGGCGGGGGAGATCCTCGAGGGACTCGGCATCCCGACGGCGGTCCACGACGAGCCGCTCTCGACGCTGTCGGGTGGGTTCAAGCTCCGGGTACTGCTCGCCAAGGTGCTGGCCGCGGAGCCCGACGCCTTGCTGCTTGACGAGCCGACGAACCATCTCGACATCCTTTCGATCCGCTGGCTCGAGCAGTTTCTGGAGAGCTACCGCGGGGTCGCGATCCTGATCTCCCACGATCATCGGTTCCTGGACACGGTGGCGACGACGATCGTCGACGTCGACTATCAGACCGTGAAGGCCTACCCCGGCAATTACGCCCGCTTCGTGCGGTCCAAGGCCGACGAGCGGGCGCGACGCGAGGCGGAGATCTCCAAACGGGAGGGCGAGATCGCCGACCATAAGGCTTTTGTCGAGCGGTTCCGCGCCAAGGCCTCGAAGGCGCGCCAGGCCCAGAGCAAGCTGAAGGCGATCGACCGGATCGAGATCGAGTCGCTGCCCGAGAGCTCGCGCCGCTATCCGAAATTCGCGTTCCGGCAGCGACGCCCGAGCGGGAAGCAAGTGATCGAGCTCGAGGGCGTGGCCAAGGCCTATGACGACAACGTCGTGCTCGAGGGGATCGACCTGGTCGTCCAGCGCGGTGAGCGCGTTGCGATCATCGGACCGAACGGGATCGGCAAGTCGACGCTACTCAAGATCATGGTGGGCGAGGTCGGGGCCGACGCCGGGAAACTCGAGTGGGGCTACGAGACGCACCCCGGCTATGTCGCCCAGGATCACAAGGAACAGATCGGTTCACATCGCCAGACGCTCGAGGGCTGGCTCGGCGAATTCTGTCCCGAGCAGGGCATCGGTTTCGTGAAGGGCCAACTGGCGGCGGTGCTCTTCTCGGGCGACGAGACCAAGAAGAAGCTCGAGGCGCTCTCCGGCGGTGAGGCGGCCCGCATGCTCTTTGCGCGTCAGGCGGTCGAGAAGCCCAACGTGCTGGTCTTCGACGAGCCGACGAACCACCTCGACCTCGAGGCGATCGAGACGCTGGTCGAGTCGCTGCGGACGTACGATGGGACTCTGGTCTTCGTCTCCCATGATCGCTGGTTCGTGAACGAACTCGCGACCCGCATCGTCGAGATCACGCCCGACGGCGTGCACGACTTTCCGGGCACCTACGATGAGTATCTGGCTCGTGCGGGAGAGGACCACCTCGATGCCCAGGAGGTCCTGCGTCGGTCCCGCGAGTCCAAGCGAGCGGCGCGCGGTGGTTGATCGATGGCGTTCGCGCGAGCGACACGAAGCGGTCGATCGATGGCGTTCGCGCGAGCGGCAGGAAGCGGTCGATCGATGGCGTTCGCGCGAGCGGCACGAAGCGGTTGAGCGAGGCGGGGGATGAGCCGGCCCTGGGTCACGCTCGATGAGCGGGAGACCGAGGATGGGCCGCTCGAACTGCGCCGGCGCGACCGGGACGATTTCCTGATCCTCGTCGGCGGCCGCGTGCTGATGAATAGCCGCGAGAGTCGCTCCGAGCGGGTGCTCGGCGAGCAGACCTGTGAGGGGCTGGGGGCAGGGGCCCGGGTATTAGTCGGTGGGCTCGGCATGGGCATGACCCTGCGTGCGGTCCTGGATGGGCTCGCGCCCGACGCCTCGGTCGACGTTGCCGAACTTCATCCGATCGTGGCCGAGTGGTGCCGGGGGCCGTTGGCGGAGCTGACCGACGGCGCCGTCGAGGACCCGCGCGTCACGCTGCGGATCCTCGACGTGGCGGAGGCGATTCGCGAGGCCGCGGAGGGGGAGGGGGGGTACGACGCCATCGTGCTCGACCTCTTCGAGGGGCCCCATGCGCGAACCGATGCGGCGCGAGACCCGCTCTACGGCGCGGCGGCGATCGACCGTACCTGGCGGGCACTCTCGCCGGGGGGCGTGTTGGGCGTTTGGGCGGAGTCGCCCGAGCGCGGCTTCGAGGGACGGCTGCGTCGACGCGGCTTCGGGGTCGAGGGGCTGCGTCCGGGCCGCGGGGGGTTTCGCCATTGGGTCGTGCTCGCGCGACGACCGGGGCCCGCGTAAGCTCCACGCCATGTCGCTTCGATTCGGTGTGATCTACGACTTCCGTCGGGTGCCGGGCAGCCGGATCTCGATGCCCGATCTCTATGCGCAGGTGCTCGACCAGGTCGAGCGGGTCGACGCTCTGGGCTTCGACCACGTCTGGCTGACCGAACATCATTTCGTCGACGACGGCTATCTGCCCTCGCCGCTGACGGTGTCGGGCGCGATCGCGGCGCGGACCGAGCGCGTGCAGATCGCCCAGGACGTGCTGCTCCTGCCCCATTACCACCCGGTCCGGTTGGCCGAAGATCTCGCCGTACTCGATAACCTGAGCCGGGGCCGGATGATGCTCGGCGTCGGCATGGGCTACGTCCCGGGCGAGTTTGCCGCTCTGGGCACGCGCCGCGCGGAGCGGCTCTCGCGCATGGAGGAGGGGCTCGACATCCTGGAGCTCGCCTGGCGCGAAGAGGCCTTCGACTACGCTGGCAAGCGCTTCCAGCTCGAGAACGTCCGGGTTCGACCGCGCCCGGTTCAGGCCGGCGGCATCCCGACCTGGATCGCGGCCATGAGCGAAGCGGGCGCCCGGCGTGCGGCACGTCGGGGGGCCCACCTACTACCCCAGGGCGACCGCGCCGCGGTCCTGGACCCCTTCCTGGAGGCGACCGGGGAGGGCGGTGAGCGACGGGTCGGGATCGTCCGGCCCTTCGTGGTCACGGAGGATGCGGACCTGCGCGCGGCCTTCCAGGGGCGGGAGAGTCCCTTCGCCGGGGACTCCTATATCGCCGAGACCTACCGGGGCTGGTTCGCCCAGATCGACGACGCCATGACGCGCCAGCTCGAGGCGGGGGAGGCCCACGGTCGAACCATTCCCCAGAGCCTCTTCGCCGGGACGGCCGAGGAGTGCATCGCCGAGCTCGAGCGCTTTCGCGCCGAATTTGGCGTGACCGACGTGATCCTTGCGGGCTGGGGCACCTCGGCTGGCGACGACCCGGGCCCGAGCACGGCGGCGCTGGAGCGCTTCGCGCGTGAGGTCATGCCGCATTTTCGATAGTCGATCGCGGGCCGCGGCTCTGGCGCCGAGAGGCGAGGCCACGTCGCGCCCGGGGCTCAGCCCGGAGAGGCGAGGCCATGTCGCGCCCGGGGCTCAGCCCGGAGAGGCGAGGCCATGTCGCGCCCGGGGCTCAGCCCGGAGAGGGCAGGCATATGCGCGGCGCGGTCGGTCGGTCGGTCAGTGAGCCGGGGACCAGTTGCCGTGGAAGCCGAAGGGGATCCGCGTGTCGAGCCAGAGGCGCGCCAGCGGCTCGCCGTCGATCGCGCGGGCGTCGAGGATCTCGACTGCGGTTTCGTCTCGCCCGGCATCGTGGACCAGGAAGAGCACGAAGCCGTCGTCCTCCTCCGCCGTCGACGAGCGCGGCGCGAAGACCGGTTCGCCTACCCACTGGCCCTCGATCTCGGCGCGGTGAACGGAGGGGCCGCCCTCGCGGTCGTATTTCGTGATGCGGCGCGCGAAGCCGAGGGCGCCGGGGATGGGGTCGGCGGTCGCGGCATAGCCCCAGCGATTGCGGTGGCCCACGAGCCGGTCGTCGAGGCGGGGGAACTCGGCGCGCATGTCCGACAGCTTCGTCTCCTTGCAGGTGCCGGCCGTGAGGTCGAATTCGTAGAGATAGGGCTGGGCCTCGAGCGCCATCGTGCCCCGCGCGTCGCGCACGGTCTCGAGCGAGTCGATCAGCGTCTGGGGCCGCTCGTACGTGCAGGTGTCCATGAAAATCCGGCCGTCCTCTTCGTAGGCATTACCGGGGTGAAAGAGGTAGCCCGCGGAGGGAGCCTCGAACCAACGGAGGGGGCTGCCCGGCTCGCGGCGACGGATGCCGAAGGTCATCGGCCGGTCGACGCCCGTGATGGCGTCGTGGAAATGTCCTCCAGCCAGCAGGGGGGCGAGGTCGAAGTGGAGGCTGCCAAGGGGGAAGATGATGTGGTTCTCGGTGATCGCGAAGTCGTGCATCATACTCGGCCAGGGAGCATCGTGGGACTCGGCCAGGGAGACCGAGCCGTCGGGCTCGACGCAGTAGAGCGCGAGATAGGGCTCGATCGGCTGGTAGCCGTGGATCCAGAGCTGTCCCGTGCGGCCATCGACCTTGGGGTGCGCCGTCGTCGAGACCCCGAGCAGTCGGCCGTCGTAGTCCCAGAGTCCCTTTGAGGCGAGGGTTTCCGGGTCCATCTCGAAGGGCGGCATGTTTTCGGCCAGCGCGAGCAATCGGCCCGCGTGGTGGACGACGTTGGTGTTCGGAGCATGGTTGGGCAGGGGGGGATCGACGACGCGGTCCGGACCCAGGCGCAGGCCACCCTGGACGTAGGCGCCCTCGGCTTCGTTGCGAAGAAAACTATCCGTGCGCGCATAACGGCCGAGGTGCCGGGCCTGACCGTCTTCGAAGCGGATCGCCTGGACCAGCGCGTCGCCGTCGAAGAGGTGGAGCTGTCGCGCGCCTTCCGCGGGCGCGACCGCCTGGTTGGGGCCGTTGCGGTAGAGCGTGCCGGCGAGCGCGCGGGGGATCTCGCCCTCGACCCGGGTGATGGCAGCGTCGGCTTCGACCGGGTTCGGTCGCAGCACTTCGGCCAAGCGTTCGTTGGCATGGGCAGTCGGGTCTTGCATGCGGAGGCCTCCGTTTTTCCGGAGTCTAGGGGGTGGGCCTCAGGGCGCTCGTGCGCCTCGCGGACTCCCGGTCGGGGCAAGAGCGTCGAGGCTGAACTCCAGCACGAGATTTTCGAAAGCCCCGGGCTCGATCTTGCCGGCTCGTTGCAGCGCGAGCCCATCAGCCTCGACCTCGACACGGAAGGATGCGGGTCGGCGCCGGAACGAGCACGCGCGGTCGTAGCTCACCCCGACCCGGTAGCGGCCCGCGAGGGGATCGGCGAAGCGCACGACCTCGATTCTCGGCGCGGCCGCGCCGCAGCGCACGTCGCGCTCGAGTCGTGCGCCCCTGCTGGATGGGTTGTTTCCGAAATAGACGGCCTCCTGGCGCGGGTCGACGACGAAGAGGTCGAGGTCGACGCCTTGGCCGAAGTGGAGGCGGATCTCCAGCGTGCCGGGGGCGCGCGGGCCCGGCGGACGGGCGGGCGTCGGTGGCGTGGCGGCGCACGCACTCAATGAAAGACTCAATAGAAGGATGAAAGGGGCCGAGCGGGGGGCTTTCGCGGCCCGGCAGCCGTCCCGGGGCCTGGCGGGCGTGCCCGACCCTGCCCGGGGCCGAAGTCGGCTAGCCTTCGGGGGTTCGGGGCGCACGGCGAGCCGTGTGTGGATACGGGAGGCAGACATGCGGTCCAGTGTATCGTCGGGTCCGAGCGCGTCCTTGCGACGGGTGCTCCTCTTGGCGCTCGCGCTGCAGCTTTCCGTACTCGGGCCCGCCGCGGCCTTCGGGGACGCCCGGCGCGTCTTCTTCGGGAGCGTGGAGTCGGGCGGAGTGCCGGTCGTCGGCGCGATGGTGAGTTTCCTCCGGGCTGACCTCGGTCACGCGATCACCGTCTTCAGCGACGAGCAGGGTCGCTTCGTCTCGCCGGTGCTGGCCTTCGATCAGGGCTATTCGATCCGGGTGCGGCGGATCGGTTGGCAGGACGGGTGGCTCGAGGACGTGCGACCGAGCGCGACCTCGCCCCTGGCGATCTCGCTCGAGCGCCACCTGGACCCGGACGCGGTCGCGGCGCAGCTTCCGGCCAACTACTGGTACGAACGGGTCCTCTCGCGGATCGACGATCCGGGGGAGCGGGCCGAGCTCAAGCAACAATGCACCTATTGTCACCAGCAGGGCAACTGGGCCACGCGCCGGCCTCGCCCCCAGGCGCAGTGGGAGAAGCTGATTCATCTGATGGGGACCCGCGGCGCGATGATCAGCCGCTCGCTGCGTGAGAAATTGCCCGCGGTCCTGATCGACGCCTACGAGCCCGAACGCGCGGTGGCGGAGCTCGTCGGCGACGACTTCGACCCCCACGGTTTCGCGCTCCCCAGCCCCGCGGCGCGCCGCGCCGTGATCGAGGAGTGGGCGCTCGGCGGCCGGGCCTCGACCCAGCATGACGTGATGGTGCATCCCGACGGGCGGATCTACTCCGTCGACGGGCCCCAGGACCAGCTCCACCGGCTCGATCTGCGCGGGGCGACGCCGCGCCGGGAAAGTTGGACCTTGCCCCATGGCGACCTGCCGCCGGGGGGCGTCTTCGCGACCTCGTCTCGGGAGGAGGCCGCCGCCAACGCCTACGTGTCTCCCCACTCGCTTCAGACCGCCCCCGACGGCTCGATCTGGATCACGCTTTCGAGCGGCAATCAGCTTGCGCGCTTCGACGTCGAGACCGAGCGTTTCGAGATCCACGAGGTCGCGCGGGGGATCTATCCCCACACGCTGCGCTTCGATCCCCGCGGCCGCATCTGGTACACGATGGCGGCGACGAATCACGTGGGCTTCTTCGATCCCGCGACCCTCGAGCAGCGTCACGTACGACTGCCCGCACGCAACTGGACGCAGGCGCTGATCCTGCGGCTCACGCCCTTCTTCCTCAAGGTGGGGCGCGTGATCGATATTCGGGGTCGCGCCGCCGACGGCGACGGCATCAAGATGCCCGTGCCCTACGGCATCGACATC
>Ga0315316_10003414_pt1 | contig 11511 bp, 9 predicted proteins | sample M160m3416metaG_FD_203702 | JGI IMG/M metagenome (GOLD analysis project Ga0315316, IMG submission 203702) | Ammonia-oxidizing marine archaeal communities from Monterey Bay, California, United States - M1 60m 3416 | ecosystem: Environmental > Aquatic > Marine > Intertidal zone | place: USA... | reverse complement strand
AATGCCGAGGCGGTGATGCGAAAAAGCCGCTTCACCACTGGTCAGCTTGCCTCCTCGTATTCGGTTTCCTCCCCCCAATCGCTTACCTTCAAAATGCTACGAACCTTCCGCCTCTCATAACGGTGCTGCTTCGCCTTCCCCGGCTGGGTTTGCGCCTGATGAAAGGGATGCTCCTCGCTAACGAGGCCGGAAACGACATCGGTATTTTTTCTCATTAAGGTTTAATGGGTGTAAGGAAGAGACCGTCGGTGATAAAGTGGACAAACCACGCTGGCTAGACACAACCCACTCCCCTGTATGTATCAGATAACACATAACAAACGGTTAAGAATGTTGACATCTCGTCCGTGAAAGCGTTCGAAAAAATCAGCTAGAAAATTGAAACGTCCCAGAGCGCCACTCCTCAAGTGATTCCGCCGCAATTAGTTCCATCCCAAAGCTGCAAAATGCCGCCTCCACTTCGGGAAACTGCTCCTCCAAAATCCCCGCCAAAACCAACCGCCCAGCCGGTGCCAACCACGACGCCAGCTTAGCTTTTTCAGCAACCAGCAATTCGGACATCAAATTGGCACAAACCACATCAAACTGCCTACCTCCTAGGGGCATCTTCGTAAGATCTCGTTTCTCAAATGCCAGTTCGTGGGCAAGCCCGTTTTGTTCCGCATTTCGCCGAGCAACCTCCACCGCCACTGGGTCAAAGTCCCACGCCTCAACCGGGCCATACCCCAGCTTGGCCGCCGAGATAGCCAAAATTCCGGACCCCGTGCCCGCGTCTAGCAGACTCTTCCCTCTGCTGACCGGCTCGCACTCCGTCAATTGCCTCAGGCAAAACAACGTCGTCGCGTGGTGTCCTGTTCCAAAGCTCATCCCTGGATTCAACACAACCACTGCTTGGCCAAGTTTCGGCTCGATTTCCTCCCAATCCGGTTTCACCAGCAATCGGTCGCCCACCTGGATCGGGCTGAAATGTTTCTTCCACGACTCCGACCAATCCTCCCGCTTCACAGGCTCGACCACCAATTCCCCCGCGCCCACATCCACCCCGACAGCGCGAAGAACATCCAGCCCTTCGCCAAGCAACGTCTCCTCTACTAGGTCAATTGATTCGCGCTCGAGATAAACCGTGACCTTGGCCTTTCCCGATCCGTCCTCTGACCAAACCGACGCCGTTGTCCCAAAGATTGATTCCAGCAACGCTCCTATCAATTCTCCCGCCTCCGGCGTCGTCAACACCCGAACCGAAACAATCTGTTCCAACTCTCCGCTCATTATTCGCTGCAGCGATTTGCGAAACGCTTAGACAAGATATGCGGCTAAGCCCCTCCATTCTCTCCCAGCCACAGCCAAGGGGCAAAGTTGTGCAGCTTGATTTCGGCGCGGTTCGATCGGTGTTCAATGACGGTCAAACTGGCGAAGTCGACCTCGAAACAATCCATTTTTGAAAATGGCTCGTCGAGCAGCAGGGCCAACAGCATACGGATCACGCCGCCGTGGCACAGCACTAGCACGTCCTGCCCCTCCCCTTCGCTCATCATTTGCTCTAGACTGCCGCGAATACGTGACCGGTATCCGTCCATCGGCTCGGCTTCTGCCACGTCTCCGTTCTCCAAATGCACAAGCCAATCCGCAGCATCAACGCCGAATTTTTCCTGTATCTCATGCCACTTGTGGCCAGTCCAAACGCCAAAATCGACTTCGCGCAATTCGTCAATCACCTCAGCCTCCCTCCCAAGCGAATCGAGCAGTGGCTTGGCTGTCTGCCGCACCCGAACCATCGGGCTGCGGTAAATATGGTCGAAGTTGCGGCCCTTCAAAAACTTAGCCAAATCCTTGGCCTGCCCGTGGCCAGTCCCCGACAGTTCCATGTCGATACTGCCGCCGAAAACCTGATGGTACGCTTCGTCGACTTCGCCGTGGCGAACGAGATGTAGGCGTGTCGGATCTTCCCTGACGTACATGATACGAGGCTGTTTCAGCCCTCGGCGATCGCCGCTTTCTGCAACTCCAGTAGCTCTCCCACCCCTTTACGTCCGTGTGACAGCATGGTTGTCAACTCGGCTTCGGTGAAGCTATTTTTCTCGCCGGTGCCCTGTAACTCGATGAACTCACTGTTAGCGTTCATCACGAGGTTCATGTCCACCTCGGCGGCGACGTCCTCGACGTACGGTAGATCCAAAAGCGGCACGCCGCCCACCACGCCAACGCTCACCGCTGCAACAGGCGAAATGATTGGATCACTTTTCAGTAATCCCTTCGACTGAAGCTTGGTCAAGGCGAGCGACAACGCGACATAACCGCCGGTGATCGACGCCGTGCGCGTCCCACCGTCGGCTTGGAGCACGTCGCAGTCGATCCAGATAGTGCGCGAGCCGAGCTTAATCATGTTCAACGCAGCCCGCATAGAGCGGCCGATGAGGCGCTGAATTTCCTGCGACCGCCCGTCGATCTTACCCTTGGAAATGTCGCGCCGTTTGCGGTCGAGCGTCGAGTAGGGAAGCATCGAATACTCAGCGGTAAGCCAGCCGCCCTCGACATTCTGCATCTTCATCCAGCGCGGCACCGATTCCTCGACGGTCGCGGTGCAAATAACTCGGGTTTTGCCCCACTCGATCAGCGTCGAGCCGGTGGCATACGGAGCAATGTTGTTTTTGAAATTAACCGTGCGGAGTTGATCCACCGCGCGGCCGTCCGGTCGTCGTTTTGTATTTGAGTCTCCCTCGCTCATGAGCACCCAAGCTACCGCCACACGGGGGGCAACTCAATCCCGATCGCTCAGATCAATGATAATGCCGGGGATAATCCCCGGCAACATCGCGGTATTTGGTCGCGAACTCGATGCATGCACCGGTATCGAGTTGGCCGACGCAACCCCTGTACATCTCCTGCCAGGGCGTCTGATGACTCAGCTCCGGCGGGGAGTAGTTTTCACGCCGCTTGGTCAACGCCTCGTCCGATACCAGCAATTCGACGCGACACTCGTTTAGATCAACCCGCACCTCGTCACCGATCTCGAGCAGAGCCAGATTCCCCCCTGCAGCCGACTCGGGAGCAATATTTAAAATACTCGGGCTAGCCGAGGTGCCGCTTTGCCGACCGTCGCCCATCGTCGGCAGGGTATGAATGCCCTGTTTTAAAAGGCCGTCCGGCGGCTGCATATTCACCACTTCGCCGGAGCCGGGATAACCAATCGGACCGCAGCCGCGAATCACCAGCATGCACGAGTCGTCGATTTCCAGCGACGGATCGTTGAGGCGCTCACGATAATCCTCCGGCCCCTCAAACACGATCACACGTGACGTGAATACATTTTCATTCCCCGGCTCGGCCAAATACCGTGCCCGAAACTCGTCACTAATGACACATGTCTTGATCAGAGCCGCATCAAACAAGTTGCCGCTCAACACCAAAAAACCGGCCTTCTCTTTCATCGGGTTTTTGTAGGCGTAAATCACCTCGTGATTCGGTTCCGGCACATCCACCTGGTTTTCGGCCACCGTATTGCCGCTCACAGTCAACGCGTCACCGTGAATTCGGCCGGCGCCGAGTAACTCGCGAACGACGCCCGGGATGCCTCCCGCACGATGGAAGGCCTCGCCAAGGTACTTGCCCGCCGGCTGGCAGTTGACAAGCAACGGCACGTCGTATCCGATGTCCTGCCAATCCTGCAGGCTCAACTCAACTCCCAAATGGCGCGCAATGGCCGTTAGGTGAACGGGACAGTTCGTGGAACCACCGATGGCTGTATTGACAACGACAGCATTCTCGAACGCCTCGCGGGTCATCACTTTGTTCGGGGTCAAATCTTCATGAACCATGTCTACAATTCGTTTGCCGGTGCGGTACGCCATCTGGCCACGCTCGCGAAATGCCGCCGGGATCACCGCACAACCTGGCAACGACATGCCCAACGCCTCGGCGAGTGAGTTCATCGAGAGCGCTGTCCCCATCGTGTTGCAGTGGCCAATGCTGGGAGACGAGGATGCCACTTGGTCGAGCAATTCTTCGAAAGTGATTTTACCCTCAGCCATCTGCTTGCGCCCCTCCCAGATCATCGTGCCGGAGCCGGCTAACTCGCCGTTGTACCAGCCGTCGAGCATCGGGCCACCAGACTGCACAATCGCCGGCAGGTTCATCGTCGCCGCAGCCATCAGGCAGGCTGGTGTGGTTTTATCGCAACCGGTCGTCAGCACCACACCGTCGAACGGATAACCGTGGAGCACCTCGACTAGTCCCAAATAGGCCAAGTTTCGATCGAGCGCAGCGGCCGGCCGGCGACAACTCTCCTGAATCGGGTGAACCGGGAATACAAACGGAATGCCGCCGGAATCTCGAATACCGGCCTTGACGCGCTCAGCCGTCTCGATGTGCCCACGGTTGCACGGAGTGATGTCACTCCCGACCTGAGCAATCCCGATGATCGGCTTGCCCGCACGCAACTCCTCCGGCGTGATGCCATAGTTCAGGAACCGCTCGATGTAAATAACAGTCCCATCAGGATGCAGCGGGTTGTTAAACCACTCCTCACTTCGAAGCCTCTTCGTTGCTTTTTTCGAGTCACTCATGCACTTGGATAAGAGTAAAGCATCGCGCCCAGTTTGCCAATAGAGTCTGGGGACCACCCTAGCCTAAGCCGGGATTGGGAATGGGTTGAACCTTGCCAAGCAGGGCGGTCTCGTTGACATTGCCTTGCATGTTCAGCCTAGTGGGAAAGTCCGCTGTTGTAACCGGCGCGGGATCGGGAATTGGCCAAGCGATCGCCCTTGCCTTGGCCAAACAGGGTGCGTTTGTCGATGTACTCGAGGTTAACGTTGAAGGCGCAAACGACACGGTCGAGCAGATCCGCTCCGCCGGTGGCCAAGCGGATGCTGTCGAGTGCGACGTATCGAATCACGGCCAAGTGCAGGAAGTGTTTGACAATCTTGGCAGCGCCCGAGGCGGGCTGGACTGCCTTATCAACAACGCCGGTATCGCGCACGTTGGCAACATCACAAACACGAAGGAGGAGGATTTTGACCGCGTGATAAGCGTGAACTTAAAGGGCGTCTTCAACTGCCTCAAGGGTGGTGTCCGGCAGATGCTCAAGAGCGGCGGTGGGGCGATTGTCAACATCGCCTCGACGGTGGCCACGATGGCGATCAACGATCGACTCTCCTACAGCACCAGCAAGGGCGGCGTACTTGCGATGACTTACTCAGTGGCCAAGGATCATCTGCACGACAACATTCGCTGCAACGCGATTTTGCCGGGCCGCATCCACACTCCGTTCGTCGACGGCTTCATCGCTGATAATTACCCAGACAACCAGGCGGAGATGTTCAAGAAACTTTCCGAGTATCAGCCAATTGGCCGTATGGGCACACCGGCGGAAGTCGGTGCGATGGCGGTGTTCCTCTGCAGCAACGAGGCGTCGTTCATCACCGGCGCCCCCTTCCCCGTTGATGGCGGGACGCTGTACGTTCGCTGATTCACAAAAAACGGCCAGGCTTTCTACCTAAATCGCCCTGAACGCCGAAGCCCTGCTGCAGAAAGCTGCCGCGCAGACCGGCTTGTCTGCCTTTGGCAATGACGCGTTTCGCGAGCCGCACGAACTGCTGCTCCATTCACTGAGAGTCGAGGTACGACTCAACAAGCAAGGCGTGATCATGTTGCAACGGACTATTCTGCGCCTGTTCATAAACCGACTGCTAAGTGAGCTAGGAGTTTGCCGCGAAGGCGGCGAAGCAAATCAACTCGATACAACCGGTCACAGTGAAGGTGGTGTGATCTTTCGCTGTTTGCTGCCAAGCGGAGAATGGAGTCAGCCCGATTTTTGCGTCGAGAAGCTTTAGGAATCAAAACGATTGCCCAAGTGCGGACGGTTAATCCGAGAACAGGTACTCGAGGTCGTTCGTTGTCAGGCTCTTGGCGAAACCGTCTTCTCCGAGCACGTCAGATACCGTCTTGGCTTTGCGCTGCTGCAAGTCCCATATTTTTTCCTCGACTGTTCCCGGTGAAATCATCTTGTAGGCATTCACCGTTGCGGTTTGACCAATGCGATGGGTTCGGTCTATTGCCTGCGCCTCGACGGCCGGATTCCACCACGGATCGTAAATCACTACGTAGCTTGCGCTCGTGAGGTTGAGGCCTGTGCCGGCCGCCCGAAGACTGAGCAGGAAGACCGACGGCGTTTCGGCCTCCTGAAAAGCATTGACGACATCCTGCCGGTTTTTGGTTTCGCCGGTTAGCATATGGGTGGGCATCTCCCGGTCTGAACATTCCTTCTCGAGAATCTGAAGCATCCGCACAAACTGACTAAAAACTAGCACCTTATGCCCTTCCTCGAGCAGCGGTTCAACCAGTTCGAATAGTGTATCCGTTTTGCCGGATTCCGTGTCGCTGCCAACCAGGCCGGGATGACAGCAAATCTGCCGCAACCGTGTTAGCGCCGCGAGCACGTGCATCTTGCTCTTGGCGACGCCCTTCTGCTGGACGGCTTTCATCACTTGCTCTCGGCTGCGTTTCAACTCGGCTAAATAAAGTTTTCTCTGCTCTTCAGGCAAGTCGCAGTCGAGCCTCTGCTCGATACGGTTCGGTAGATCTTTGGCTACCTGTTTTTTGACGCGGCGCAGCAACAACGGCCGCAGCTTGGCCGAGAGCTTTTTGCGCCCAAGCCGTGCGGCATTCTCGTCTTTTTCAGACGCCCTTAAATCGTAAACCTGGGTGAAATGCTGCTGGCTGCCAAGATAGTTGGGCTGGACAAAATCTACAATGCTCCACAAATCGAGCATGCGGTTCTCAATCGGAGTGCCGGTAAGCGCCAGCTTGTGGTCGGCCTTCAGCTCCTTGACAGACTTAGTCACTTGCGCGCCGGGGTTCTTGATGAACTGCGCCTCGTCGAGCACGATGGCCCGGAAGGCAAACTTAGCCAACTCGTCAAGGTCACGGCGAAGGATTGAATAATTGGTAACCACGATGTCGTAGTCGGGGATTCGCTTCCGAAGGTTGTGCCGGGCTCGGCCGCTCTCCAAGACCAGCACCTTCATCATGGGGGTGAATCGTTCCGATTCACGACGCCAATTGTGCAAAACCGAGGCGGGACAGACTACCAATGCTGGCTTGGTCTTGGCATTTTTCCGACGACTGGTCCTCAACCACAAAAGCCAGGCAAGTGTTTGCAGCGTCTTACCCAGACCCATGTCGTCAGCGAGAATTCCACCCAGCTTGAACTTGGCCAAGTGGCAAAGAAAACTAAAGCCATTCAATTGATACGGGCGCAACTCAGCGTGGATTCCATCCGGAAGTTCAGTGGGTTCTACCCCTTCAAACTCATCCAAGCGCCCCCGCAAATGTTCCAACTCCTCTGACGGTACAAACTTGGCCAAGCCATCCTCGTCCAGGTGCGCAGCCTGCTCTAACCCGACCTTCTGCTCGACTGCGGAAAGGCCGTCCACGCCAAGGTCTGCCATCGCCTCCTGTGCATCCTGCACGGCCTTTTGATCCAACTGAACCCAGCCGGCGTCGGGTAGATTGACGAAGTTGCCGCTGGCAGCTGCCAGCTGCTGGAGATCGCGCTCAGTCAAATTCAGCCCCTCCTCCTCCCACTCAGCGGAGACAGACAGCCAATCGATGCCGCTGCCCCGGACGATCAACTTGGGTTTGAGACGCTTGGGCTGCAGGAACAGGCGCTTGAATTCCGTGTCCCCAAGGTACTCTGCCTCAGGTTTTTCCGGCCAGGCGGCGTGCAGGCTCTCGAGGAAAAGAGGGTTAGCGTCTCCCACCCAAAGCCCCGGCTCCGGGGTGAACCAGTCCAGCCGCCTGAGCCATCCAACGGCCGCCTCAAGTCGCTCGTCATCGAGTACTTCCGGCTTATTCGGTTTTTGTTTCCCTGATTGTTTCCGAACCCATTCGTGCCCGTTCCACTGCCAGAGACTCTTGTCGGATTCGCTCTTAGCCAAGAGTTTCAGTCGAACAGTGTCACTGGCCATCTCAAAGACAAATCGCGGTGTCGCCTTGTGCGTCTTGCAAAGCTGCTCCCAGTTCACGCCGTTATTGGTGGTGATTTTGCGCAGCTTGGTGAGCAGTCGATGCGTTAACTTGGATACCGGCGCTTTTTTCATCTTGGCCCAATTCCCAAGCACTTCGTGTGAAGGAGAGTTACGGAGAAGAAACACCTCGCCCCCGATTAGAGCCAGTGTGGGGTCACCAGCAAAAAACCGAACCTCAGACATGGTGCAGGTTTTCTTGTCGGGCAGTTTGACCTCATGGGTGAAGAATAGATCAGATTTCGCCTTCTCCAAGTGAGGCTCCATCTCGATGATCCGCCCCATAAACTGTATTGGCTTCTTTTCGTCCTCGAGATTAATCCGCCCTGATTTCCCCCACTGCACCAGCCACTTCAGCAAATCCCCACCATCCAGCAGGATCAAATCCGCCTCCGTGTCGTAGTCATGCCTGACACTGGAAGACCACCGGATAAACGACCAATCGTTTGAGGGAAACAATTCCTGCTCATGGGCGGCTCGCATGGTCAGGTCGGCCATGTCGTCCAGTGTCTTCACTCGATCGCCGGTCCGAGGGCGTATAACGTGAATCTCTACTCCGAGTTTGTACAATCCCGGCAACTCCGTGTCTTCAACAAGGCGCCCCACCACACGCAACCCGGCACGAGGCGCATCGAGATGAACCGGCGATGGCGGGAACATCCATTCCTCGAGCCCCTTGAAAAGTTGATGATCTTTTTCAGCCTGCTCAACCTGGGCAAAGCGCGTGAAGTTCGCATAAGGCATCAATTCGTTGGGCACCGAGCGCCCCGACTTCATGAACACCAGCGCCAAGTCCTCTAGCCGAACGTCCCCGGTGCTATTCGCCATACCGCCCCACCAGTCATCCTGGCTGAAATCCTTGCGGGCTAAGCTTAGCTTATTGAAATAATCCTCGAGCAAAAGCCACGAACGTTGCGAATCATTGCACGACGAAAAAATCTGCAGCAACTTGGCCCGCTCTGCCACGTCTTCCTTGGATTCGGACAACTGGTGTCGCAAATCGGCGTAGTCGCCGTAAGTATTATTGATGACAGCGTGGTGCGCGTCGTACTTGGACGCTTTCGCTGAACTGGCGGGCGGCTTTTTTTTCTTAGCTGTTCGGGGCATTACGAGAAATCAATAAAACAGGTTAGTAATAACGACATAATCCTACCTGCATCGTCAAACCTAAAAAATATATTTCCTCTCCCCTTGAGACTTACAAAATCACTTGACATGTCTCCCGGCTTTGACTTTTTGTGACATCTCAATCTATCTTCTTTTCCGATGAAATTGATCCGGCACACGGATTCCGGCTTCTCCGCCAAACTTAACAGACTCATCGCTGCCTCCAGCCTTTTCGATTCGGGCGTCGAGCAGCGAGCCCTTGAAATTATCCGCTTAGTAAAGCGCCGCGGCGATAAGGCTCTCCTTCATTACACGGAAAAGTTCGATGGAGCCAAGCTGACTCAGGGTAAGCTGCGCGTCGACCAAGCCGAACTGCCTGCAGCTTGGCTCGCCACTGATGCAAGTATCCGCAAGGCTATCCTATTGGCCAAAGCCAACATCTCCTTATTCGCAAAACGATCCCTTCGTAAGAACTGGCAGGCCCGCAACTCTCAAGGAGGTGTGGTCGGCGAAAAGTTCGATCCCTTCGCACGGGTTGGCGTATACATCCCAGGTGGAACAGCCCCCCTCGCATCAACCACGCTGATGACCGTCACCCTGGCCAAAGTTGCCGGCTGCCGCGAAATCGTCGCCTGCACTCCCTGCGGAAAAGATGGCCAGGTCAATGCCTCCCTGCTCGCCGCGCTTGGTCAAGCGGGAGCCACCGAGGTGTATCGAGTCGGTGGTGCACAAGCAATCGCCGCGATGGCTTGCGGAACCAAGACAATCCGCCCGGTCCAAAAAATCTTCGGCCCCGGCAACGCCTATGTCGTCGCGGCTAAGCGACTGTTGTTTGGCCGCGTGGCCATCGACCTTCTGCCAGGGCCAAGCGAGATGTTCATCCTTGCAGACTCGTCGGCCAACCCGAAGTACGCCGCCGCTGACCTACTCGCTCAAGCTGAGCACGGCTCCGGTCACGAGCGCGTATGGTTCGTCAGCAATTCCAAAAAGACCATCGCCAACGTGGAGAGGGAACTTGAGCGACAACTACCCACGTTGTCTCGCCGCGAGTTCATCCGAAAGGCTCTCATGAACAACGGATGGCTCATCCATGTGAAATCGGTTAAAGATGGTATCGCCCTCGCGAACCGCATCGCGCCGGAGCATTGCGAACTAATGCTCCGAAAGACTGGAGATGCCGTCAAAGCCCTCACAACCGTCGGAGCAATTTTTGTTGGCCCGTGGGCCCCAACCGTCCTCGGCGACTACGTGGCCGGTCCCAGCCATACGCTGCCCACAGGCGGTGCCGGCACTTCATTCGCCGGTTTGACCGTGGATCAATTCCAGCGCCGCACCAGCATTGTTAAATACAGCAAGCCTGCTCTGGCCAAATCTATCGAAACGATCCGGACGTTCGCCGAAATGGAGGGGCTCGATGCCCACGGCCGGTCAGCCGAAATTCGGCTCGAGGATTAATCCCACTTGATGACAGCCAAGCGAAGAGAACACTCCCCGCGACAACTGGTTCGTCCAATAGTTCGAGAGCTACACGGCTACGTGCCGGGCGAGCAGCCTAAAGTTCGCGGGCTCATCAAGCTTAATACGAACGAGAACCCCGCGCCGCCCTCAGCCAAGGTCATCCGCGCCATTCAGTCGGCTGCCGATGGGCGGTTGCGCCGTTATCCCGACCCAACCGCGCAACCGTTGCGCGAGGCTCTTTCAAAATTCCACGGCTGCAAGCCGGAAAACATCATTGTCGGCAACGGCTCCGACGAGTTGCTCGCCCTGGCGACCCGCGCATTCGTCGAGCCTCGCCAAACCGGCGCAACAACCCGTCGGCAAATCGCGAAACAAACCATTCAGTACTTCACTCCGAGCTACTCGCTTTACTCTATACTCGCCGGCATTCACGGCGCGCGGCGCAACGAAGTCAAGCTGCCCCCCAGTTTTGAATTGCCAACAAATGAGCTGTTGCGAAAGAGCAACTGGAATTTAGGCGCGGCACTCAGTTACATCACGACGCCTAACGCGCCCAGCGGACGCGGCTACGCAACTAGTGCCTTGGCCAAACTTTGCGCTGCGCAAAGTGGAGTGACGATTCTGGACGAGGCGTATATTGACTTCGCCGACGAAAATGCGCTGCGTTTGACCAAACGGTTCCCGCACGTCATCGTGTCGCGCACGTTCAGCAAAGCTTACTCGCTTTGCTTTCAGCGCATAGGCTACTTCGTCGGCCACCCAGTACTCATTGGTGCGCTGAACAGGATACGGGACAGTTACAACGTTAATGGCCTTGGCCAGGCAGCCGCGCTAGCCACACTCTCGGACATCGGCTACTACCAAAAGCAGTTCGAGTACATTGTTCAGTTACGAACCGAAACGACCGTGGCACTCGAAGACATTG
>Ga0315316_10003412_pt1 | contig 11511 bp, 11 predicted proteins | sample M160m3416metaG_FD_203702 | JGI IMG/M metagenome (GOLD analysis project Ga0315316, IMG submission 203702) | Ammonia-oxidizing marine archaeal communities from Monterey Bay, California, United States - M1 60m 3416 | ecosystem: Environmental > Aquatic > Marine > Intertidal zone | place: USA... | reverse complement strand
AGTTACTTCCCCTCCTAATGCTGCACCTCTATTAACATTTCGTAGTGATTGAAGCATTATATTTTGTGTGAAACTCTCTGTTGGTGCTATTGCTGCTTCCAACAGACTTAACTGTGCATCCTGCTCACCTGCTCCAGTCATCCATTGCGTTCTTTCTTGTCTTAAATCTGCAGCAATTTGAGCTTCTTTTCGCATGGATATTCTATTTAATCCATTTATAACATCTAAAGCTAAACTAGCTAATTTCAATGGATTACCAAAACCGCTGAAATCAAAAGAACTCCCAGAGAAGCTCAACGAAGGATCCGCAAATTCTATACTACTTCCTGCAGTACCGGGCCCTATAGCAGTACCCCCAGTAGTGCCATAAGTTGGAGTTCCAACACTAACACCTGGATCCCATGCACTAACAGCTACCATAGCAACTAAGTTAAGGATCATTGCTAGCTCTTCGTTATCCCCAGCTATTTCTGCGATAGCTACTTGAATAATATACTGAGCAGCCATCTTTATAATAATATTCGGGAGAGCTGCTATAAACATTCCCCATGCTGTAGTTAAAAACGTTCCAGCAGCAGCTGCAGCAGCTAATTCTGCAAATGCAGCACCCATAGCAGCAAATCCTTGGGTTATCATTGGCCATGCAACTACAATTATAACTACAATGATAATAATCATTACAAGAGCTGTAAGCCAATCCATACCTTCTTGCACAATCTTTTCATAATGAGCTATGTATATAGAACAATGGCATCCTGCTAAAAAAAGCCTACTAACTTTATCATTAGATAAATCTTTGATAAAATTATGAATAAAGGGAACCATTAAATCCGCTTTATTCCCAAGATTAAATTTAACTACTCTAAAATGCCCACTAGATCCATCAACAACTCTACAAGCAGCAATTGGAGCAACTACGGTATAAGCATCTAATCCTGAAGGTTTGCAACAATAATAAGTTATTGATTGTCCTACAGTTGTAGCTTCTGAAGCTGATTCAACTAATCGTAATACACCTGAACCATTGTTTTCGTATACTAAATCAGGGGTTAAATAAACTAAATCACTAGTAGAACCGTCTGCTTCTTGTAAAACAGGGGAGGGATTGTTATAAGACATGCGTTCAGTTACTTGTAACCAGTTAGTGGCTTCTCCACTAGTAGTACCTGGATTTGTTACACCATTACCGTCTAGGAAGTCCTGTACTTCGTCTAGATTATCTGCCTTATATCCTACATTATAGGTCCCTTTTCCAGAAGAAACGTAATAATTATATTTTAAAATTCCACCAACAAATTTAGACATATCTGAATAATATATGCCATTTTCAACACTCCCACTATTCGCGTCAATATCTACTAATGAAGTAAATTCATAGGTAATATATGACCATTGATATGCTAGTTTATTATCATCTGTTGTTATTAATAGATTATTCTGTGGTTTATCATCTCCTGCTGGAGAATTATTATAAGTACCTTGTGTAACACCTTGCGAAGGATATAAATTCTCAAACATAGTAAATAAATACGACATTCCTGCTTGAGAGGTATCCCACATACGTACACCAAAATTTACATAAATATGATCTAAATCTCCTGGGGCAACGCCTGATTCAGTTACAACCGTGTCAAGAATTGCTTCAGCATCTAATATAATTCTATCTAATAAATCATCAATTTGAGTTCTTTTGGTTGTTCCAAAAGTAGTGTAATCAGCATTACTTAATCTTAGTGGAACACAGGGGAGTGCTTCAATACTAGCGCCGTCTTGATCGATGGCATTTTCTACTGTGTCTAAATCTGTATATACTCCAGTTCCTACTTTATAAATGAATAGATACTGCCTAGAAGGAGCACTGTCTCTGTAATAGAATGAAACATAGTGTAGTTGTACTGGTTTAGTAGGTACTGTGTATGATAGAGTTCTAGTTATATTTCCAACATTTGTTGCATTATATACTTGAACTGTATAAGTATCTGGAATCGCGTTATAAACAACACTATTAAAATTAACTTGCCATCGTTCATCCGCAAATACTTCATCTGAAGTAGTCATTTCACTAGTTATATCAATATCAAAATGATTAGTAGATGCAGTTACTTGAACGGTATCTGAAGCAGGAGTAGCAGCACTAGTACTAGTTGTAGAGTAATCTACCCCCATTGTATTAGTTCCTACGTTATATTCTTTATTTTCTTGAAGCCAATATTGAATCCAATCTTTTTGCGTTAATGCTCTTAAATAAGAACCTTCAGGAGTACATGGAACGCCATTAAGGGTATTTAATGCAGCTGTTAATTCAGTGTAGTCTATAGTTAGAATGTAAGATTCTACAGTAGGGAAGTTTTCAAAATAATTCCCATTGTCAATAAAATCCATAAAATCTTTAACATTTCCTTTAAGACTACGAAATGCAAGATGGTAGATTAAATTGCCAGAAATATCCTGGTTTTCAATAACAGACTGAAGAACTGAATTTAGAAGAGGGTTTTTCTTATCTACATCATCAAACAGAGGGATATTATGGACTTCGTAGTATTCAATAACTTGGCTACTTCCGCCGTCCATACCAAGAAGTACCATAATAAGCTGTACAACCATCTCAACTACTTGTACAACTGCTTCAACTATAAATACAATAACATCTACTATCGCTTCAACAATAGAGGCTATAAAACTCATAACGCCTCCTATCCAGTAGGCTCAGCGTTAGTTATTTGGGTATTAATATTACCTGTCCCGGTTTCATTGATAGCGACAACACCTGTGGCTGGTACGCCTGCAGTAGAAATATTAATACTCCAAGCATCTAGAATAGTTTTAAGGTATTTTTGATCAGCATTCCATTTAAAACCTTTAGCTTGTTCAGCAGATAATGCAGCAGCTCTGCCCATAACACTAGTAGTGCTTGGAGCTGCTTTAGTTGATTTATCCGTCTGAGCAAATTCAGTAATTTCTTTTTGGAATAACAGAGATTCTTCAGCATTACCTTTCTGCATACCTATTGTATAAGCTACTGCTTGTTGTACAGTAGCTTGTATTGCTGTTAAATACACTGTTGCATAATCACTGCCAGTAATTCGACCTAGATTAAACTGAGCAGCCATATGCGCATTAACAGTTTCCATCATATCGTCAAATACACCGGTACCTGTTACTACATTACTAGCATCTGTAGAAACACCGGCAGTTAAATTAGCAATAGTTATAGCCATTAATTCTCTCCTTGATGAAAGGCAGGATTCGCTGCTTGAGATGCAGCAAGTTTGTCCATTTCTTCAGGCGTTAAAGGATCTAAAATTCGTACATTAAACTTTTTTGTTATGTATGGTTCTAATACTTTTTCGCCATTAGGGGTAGTAATAGTTTTAAATTTTTGCATCTCAGCATGTTCAATTTGTTGAAGAATAATATTTGGCACATGCCAACCTTCTTCGTTATTAAATGGAACGTATTTTTTAATCATTTTTCCGTTATTAATTCCGGAAACACCTACAGTAAAAATAAGTCCAGGATATGAAGACATAAGAGGATCGTTAGGCGTAACAACAACACGAATAAGTCTCATAGCTGCTTGTGTTGGAGTTAATTGAAAATGTTTTGTTGCTGCTTCTATAGCTGCTTTACTTGCTCCTGGTAATCCACCATTATAAGGGCGATCTTTAATTGAAACGTCAGTAACTACATCTTGAGTTACTGCTGATGGATTTTTACGTACATCTGCAAGTAATTCAGCTAATTTAGCTGTTCCTGTCTTATGATGAACTTTAACTCCATAGTCTTTTAATTCTTGTTTAATTTCTTCATCAGTCATTTTACTAATAGGAACTACTGCCACGTCTTCCATGCTATCTCCTTAAATAATAGTCATCCAAGGGCGTTAGCCCTTGGATGACAAGTAAAACATTAAATTATACTGCAGTTGCACACGTCCAAATAATTCCTAGACGTTCTGGACGAAGTGCCATAAATCCATAATACCATTTGATGGAGTAGAACCCTACCTCACCATATGGATCATCCAAAGAAGCTATTTCTTTACCAGGCTTCTTATGGTTAATGGAAAATTTAACACTTTTTCCGTCAGTCTGGAAACCAATTGTAGTGAACGCACCATCACCAACAACCAACATTGGATAGATGTCTGCACCGTTATCACCAGTACCTGCAGTATCAGAAGAAGCTGCACCACCGTTTTCGGTATGCTGCATTTCTGGTACTACAACAATTCGAAATTGATCAACACTACCAATTTCGCCATTTAAAATGTTACCGGCATCAGCATACTTTTCTACACCAACAAACCCGGAGCCAACACCTGAACCAGAAATGTCAGTCATTTTACGTACTACAGGAATCAATTCTGATCCAATGTACATAACTCGACCACCATTAACAGTCTTAGTGTCAACCATTCGAGAACCACTGATAATCTTCGTTTGCTTAGGAGTCTTATTATCATCCAAAGCAATAGACAGGTTCATTAGATCATTGTAAGTAACAACTTCATCAACAGCCAATTTTAATGCTGTTCGAGTAGCACCTGCTGCAACTGTTGAACCAGCAAGAGCAGCACTAGCTCCAGAACAGAAGTAAGAAGTACCATTAGCAGTTGCATTAGTAATAAGATCTGCCTGAAGCTCCGCTTCAGTCAGCTCATTAGCACCTACAAGAGCTTCCTCAGTAATATGAGATAGCAATTCTGAATCAGAATCGAAATCCATTGATTCCTGAGTGTACTCAGTAAAAAAACCACGTTTGAGTAGTTCACCCTCAATTTGCGTACGGGTGAAACCAACACGGTTTACTCGACCACCGTTCTCACGGAGAGTAGGTATTTTAGATTTAATTGTACCGGTATCTTTAGAAGAACCGTACAAGTTTTGATCATTTAATCCAATCTCACCAAGAGCACCAGCGGCTGTTACAGCAGCTGCTCTATTTGCAGCAGTAGAACTTTGCAGAACTCCAGCAGCATTCCAAGCAGAATAAGTACCAGCAGTAAGAGCTGTACCTGCAGCATTAATTCCTTGGTCACCGGTGTTTAATACATCAAGCAATGGAACATAAACATCTTGCTTGATTTTCTTACCCATATGCTTAGGCATCGCACGTACATCAGCCAAAGGCATGAAATACATTCGATCCCGAACAGCAATAAGGGCTTTCTTAAAATAATAATCAGTGCGCGCTTGTGCACCAATATCTGACGCTGTCCCGCTAGCAGTGCTAGACGGACTATTATATGCGTTTTCGTTAGCCATTTTATTGTCCTATTTGTATAGTGATAAATTACCGGACAGCATATTTCTTCATAAAATCCTCGTCAGATAGACCTAAAAAATCATCCTCTTTCGGGACTTTTTTAGTAGTAGTTTGCTTAACCGGAGCTACTGCTTTTCGTTTTTTATTACGATCAGCATTAGCTTGTTCTTGTACTTCTGCCATCTTACTTGATACTTTAGACTTGTCTTCAGGACTATTTGTTCTAAGCTCGCCATTTTTAAACATATAATCGGCGATTTGTTTATACGCTTCTACATCAGGTAAACCTTCTGTTTTGCCTAAAGCTTTATCCCGTTGTAGTACCGCATCAACTTTATCAAAAACTCCATTAGCCATATGACTATTAATAACTCTAATAATTTCAGGGTGCTCAGAAATTGTTTGTTTACTTGCAGCATCCCAAGATTTAGTTAAAACATTAATAGTCCTATTAAATGTATCAGTGTCTTTGATATCTTCAAGAACTTGATCTAATTCAATTTCTCCATCTGTGACAGAGTAATCATTAGGTTCATAATCTGAAGGCGCATCTTTATCAATGTCTAAGGGATCTAAAGTACTTTCTTTAACAAGCTTAGCTATAGCTTTCGGGTCTTTCTTAAAGACATCTATTAGATTATTCAACTGGTCTGGTTTTAATAGATCGTTGTTTTCTAACATTTTAATTATCTTCAGATGAGGTTTTAACTGCGACATCTTCTTCTGATAATTAGCACCCATTTGCATGAGACGCACAATGTCTTCTGGATCATCAACCTTAATATCTATGCCATTGGCTCTGAAAGGTTCAGATACCTTTTTATATGCACTTTTGTAATCAAACTCTGTAGTTTCCGGAGTATCCTCCTTTGTTTCAGTCGAGTCTTCAGTACTAGTATCAAGAGATTCTGCAGTATCACTATCAGTGGAAGGTTCAGGCTCCGTCTGGGTATCCCCTTCTGGTTGGCTTACTTCTTCAATATTAGTTTCCTCTTCAGTTTGCTCTTGTGCATCACTACCTTCTTCTACAGAAGGTACTTCTGGTTCTTCTGTTTCGGTTTTTGTTTCAACTACAGCTTCTTCATCCAAAAATTCTGTTGAAGCTGCATCTAAAAATTCTTGATCAGACATCTCTAATGCGGGTTTATTCATTTAGAGACCTCCTCCGCTAAAATTTCTTCTCGAGTTTTTTCATGTTCATCAACTGCTTGATCCATTTCTGCTCCTCGGCGCATTACTGATTCTATCCAATTGTTTAGAGCACCAATCCCATAAATCATGTTATCAATTAGAACTTTTTGATCAGCAGTCATATTAGAACTTTTGGCCATAACTAATCTAGCTGCTTCTTCTTTAAAATAACCTTCATCAATAACATCTTTCCATAATGGAGTATTCATTAAATTAACACAACTATCTCGTAGTTTTCTTATTCTAGTAGCCATCTCAATTTGAATTTCAACTTGTTGTAGATCGTCCATAAAAATCCTTTATTTAGATAATGAATTTAAAGCATCTTGATCTAGTTTAGATAGTCTATCGTGCTCTTTGGCTTCCATGTTCTGCGCATGTTTACGATCAGACTCTGCTTCTTTTTGGGCAGCTCCGACTCCGGATTCTTTCTCAACAAAATCAAGATCGCTAAGATCAGAAGAACTATGCATTCCCCTGGCTTTAGCTTGCTCTGTCTGAGTTTTCGCAGTTTTAAGTTGTACATCTACTTCATTCTCTCGACCCTTAGCAGTTTCATTAGCAACTTGTGCTTGTAGTAACGCAAGTTCTAATTGTGCTTTTTGTTGAACGAGTGGATCAGGTTGGGGTTGGTATTCTTCGATACGTTTAGCTAAATCAGGCATTTTACGTAATTTGGCAATATCAGCTAATATCATCTGACTCATTTCAGGCGGCATGGTATTTCCCATAGTTTGTAGCATAAATGCCAGCTCACTACCTTTTTGTTCATCAGCTTCAGCAGTAGAAATATTAAGCTTGATATCATATTTCCCTCCTAAATCATTACGATTAACAGCTACAAATTCTTCATTAGTAATTCTAATAATTTCTTCATCTTCTAAAAACTCTGCATTCATAGAAATAATTTTACGCCCAATTTGATTCAATCCATTAGAAAGTCTTCGTAAAATTCCTAATTCTCTTTTAGATGTAGCATCTAAAGCTGATCTAATACCAGTGGCCGTAGTGCCTAATGCTTGACCAGAAATACCTTGTGTAAATGCTTTAACACCAGTTAATGCTTCAGCATCGTTATTCTGCATGTTTAATACTTCTAATGCAGATCTAGGAATCTCTGGGTATATTTCCATATGAAACGCTTGTCTCGGGTCTACATTAGCATTAAACTTATAATCATCGCCCCGTTCAAATTTACGAGCATTAGTAACATCTAAAGCATCTTTTCTAACTCCTTGTTGTCCATTAGCACTACGCCCTATAATATCTATAATTCCTCTAGTTACAGCCCCTACAATCTTTTGGTTATCTTCAATAAGAGATGCATCAGGTTCTCCATAAATATTTTTACGGCGAGGAAGATACTGAACTAATACAAAAGGAATTTTTTTGTCAGGATAAGGATTCTCTTCCATTCTAATGAACGTACTGCCTACCCATGTAGCTACAAAAGGTTTAACTTCCCCAGTATCGTCTATATCCCAATACCCCCAATATTCTCTAGCAATAACTTTTTTACGAGCCTTATCTTTAAATGTAAATGAGCTATCATCAGTATTAACTTCATGATCAGGTTCAGATAATACTGAAGCACTTTCAAAGTTAATATCATCAAGATTTTTGTACCGTCCATCTTTTTTAAGTTCAGATAGTGATGTTTCAAAACTATATACAGCAAAGTTAGCTTTTTCTATATCACCTTCACAAGTAGGATCTAAAATTATATTGTTATAATCACAAACTGTTAAAACAGGCTGATTTTTAACAGTAACAGTCTTTATTTTAGATGTCTGTCCAACCTTTACTTCCTGCATTGCCGGTTGTCCAGTATTAGGATCTATTGCAGGTTGGCCAGTTTCAGGATCTATCATTGGCTGAAGTTCCATAACGTCTTCCCAAACCTTACGCTTATCTTCTTCAAATTCCCAACCAACTCGTACAATAGCAGTTCCTTCGTCAACAGCAGTTCTAATATATTCATCAATAAAAGCAACTTTATCCATACGACAGTTAAGCTGGTAGTTAAGTAGCATACCATTTTGTACTGCGTATTCTTTATCTTCGTATGTTTGTGGTGAAGTATTAAATAGATCGTCTGTAGAAAGAAAAGGTTCTGATAAAGCAGCATATCTCCATTCTGCTTGTCTTCTAGCTAATTTAGGAACTAATTTGGATCGACCTTTTTTGTTATTAATGGTTTGTTCTCCATTAAGAACTCTAATCCAATTATCTACTTCCTGGACATGAACATCATGCGCTACTTGAGCTGATTCAAAATCTGCTTTAAGTTCAGCAAGACTAGGTGGGTTTTTCCAATCAACTAGTTTAGTTGGATCTGTTTCAACTGTATCTAAATCTTCAGTGGTCTCACTCATGTGGTGCTCCCAGCTTGTTCTTTATGTTTATCGTAGTTACTGTATTGCTTTTTAAGAAATTTATCAACCTTATATATCTTAAAACCATTTATTGTATCATGATAATTCATATAATTTTCAAACATAGAACTTGTTATTCCTAAAGGAATAGAAGCATATATATCATCTGCTTGTACTATTTCAGATACAAAGTATTTCCATACCTTAACAAAATTTAACTTAGCTGTTAAATTAGGAGCAATAAATACTCCTGATATCATATAACCATTTAAAGGACGGTTAAATCTATAAAATAAAGCGGATTCTCCTTCTTGTATCATACTAGCATGTGCAAATATCATAATATCTCCACTACAGCAGATGAAAATACATTACCCATTCCTGCCCCTAAACTAAGAAATGTACCCGATTCCTCCTGTATTGCTAACGCTGTTTCCACAGCAGTCGATGCTCCCATAGTATGACCAATACGTAATTTATAGTTAATTGTTCTAATGCCCCCAAATATATCTTTAATTAGTTTGCTCTCTATATCATTATCATCAGAAAAAGTACTGTGGGTTTTTATAAAATCAATACTATCTGTATTAACTCTAGTTATTACTTTTTCATACCCAATACCTTTACATGAAATACCTAATGGAGATGCATGGTATTCTGCTGCTATATGCATATCTTTAATTATTGCTAATATACTATTGTTTGTATTGTGATTACATGTTTCACTTTCAAATACTGATATATTACATCCTTGTCCTAAATGAAATTTAACGATTTCTGGATTGTCTTCTTCATCAACTAATTTAGTTAATTTCTGCTCTCCAAATATATGCAAATATTCTTCTGAAAGTCCGTTATCTATTGAAATAACTACAACTGCATCAAGACGTTTTAATTGCAATAGAGTATAGGCAGTATTCCAAGCAGAATGCCCACTAATACAGCTTACACTATCTGTTGCTATATAATCAAAAGATCCTAATTGACTAGCTAAATGCCCAGCGTATACTTGAGTAACTGCCATAGGCGCTAATTTATATACTGGATATTGATCAGTTTTAGGAATCCATGTTGTGGCTCCCAGCCCAGCATTATTGCCTGAAGCTAATATTAGCCCTACTTTACGAGTAGGAATGGTTAATAATTTTTTAATATGATCCCTAGTTCCAGGAGCAGCTCCATGTTTACCCCGTAAAACAGAATTAATTAATACCCCAGTTACTTGTTTAATTCCTTTTGCGACTAACTCGCCTCCCCCGTCCCCAACTTGATGAACATACTGAGGATACGGGATATGATCCAATAAAGTTAACTCTTCTGAGTAAACAGAATTAGTATGAGTCAGTAACATATTATGTATTATTAGTCCTTTTTGTCAGACTTTTTCCATCCTTTAGGAGGATTTCCGCCCTGTTTCATATAACTATCATAGAAAAGGTCTTCGTCTACTTTAAATGATTTTTTACTATAAGCTAAAGCATCATCATACGTGAAAGTTTTAGTAGCTTCTTTACTTATAAAATCTTTTAAAGTTCTAATAGTAAAATTCTTTTGATCTGAAAGCTCTTGAAATTTCTCTTCAGAAATACCAAAAAAATCAGATACCCAAATAAAGAACATCATAACACTTAAGCTATCTAACCCTTGAATGTTAAAATTATCATCCATACTAGTTATTGGCGTGTATTTTTCCTCTTCCCAATCGGTATCCACTTTTAAAATTATATTAACAATACCTAAGAATTCTGCATCACTGAATAAAAATTTTGTTTCTTTCATAATACTAAATATACTACTATAATTGGTGTTTAATACAAAAGGAATTAATATGTTATCGGAAGTTAAAATATATAAACCAAATAAAGAGACTAATAAACTTGAACATTGTAAAACAATTTCAAAGGAAGAAGTTAAGATAATATTTGATGCAGCATTAAACCACAGTGGTTCACATATAAGTATTAGCGATTTACGATATAAAAATTTAGGAAAAGCAACACATCCTAAACATAAGAAGTCAAAACCTGCAACTCATTCACAAATAACTAAGTACGCCCCTGGAGCTAGAAAGCAAAAATGCATGATGTGCAACAGACCGTATTATGCTACAAATAAAAGAAATACAAAGTTTTGCAGCCAGAAGTGCGGGAGGGATATGTCAAATGAGTATAAAAAGAAAAGAAATCGTAAAAAGGAGACTAAATGACTAGAGAACACTTAACAAATACAGTAGCTAAGCAATTAAATATTACTCAAGCGGTAGCAGGTGATATTGTATTAACTGTTCTAGATTCTATTAAACAAGGACTTATTGAAGAGGGAAAAGTAACTATCAGAGGATTTGGCTGTTTTAATACAAGAAATAAGTCTAAACGAATGGGCCGTAATCCTAAGACAGGTAAGCCGGCGGTTATTACAGCTCGAAAAGTTATTAAGTTTAAAGCATATGACCCCTTTAAAAACCAAGTAAATCAAGGAGGTAAAACAAATGGGAGATCTAACAGCTAATTTTAATAGGTCAGAGTACGCCTGTAAATGTGGTTGCGGTAAGCACAATATTAAAGACGAATTAGCTATAAAAGTACAACAGGTTAGAGATACCTTAAATAGATCAATAACGATAAATAGCGGGATTAGGTGTAGTAATCATAATAGTACAATTAATGCTACTCCTACA
>Ga0315316_10003410_pt1 | contig 11512 bp, 8 predicted proteins | sample M160m3416metaG_FD_203702 | JGI IMG/M metagenome (GOLD analysis project Ga0315316, IMG submission 203702) | Ammonia-oxidizing marine archaeal communities from Monterey Bay, California, United States - M1 60m 3416 | ecosystem: Environmental > Aquatic > Marine > Intertidal zone | place: USA... | reverse complement strand
CCCTAAGGGATACAAACAATTAACCAACCCGTTGGTATGGATAGAAGGGCTCCCCTTCAAGTCTGGCCTGAACCGTGAACCCTGAAGCCGGATGAGCGACCGGAATCTGATGTCTCTGGTTTGGGATGGGAAGCAAAGTTCCGCGTTAAACTTCTAGCAGGCACCGGGTTTTCCCATCTATTTCTTTTTGATTATGAGAATGGGACAGTGGGCGGGATTGGCAATTTGGGCATTGAGCATTCCGATGTCTGCCCAAGTCGAGTTTGGCGTTGTTGGCGAAGGAGGCACTCATAAGGACTACACGGATGGTGGCAACACCGCCGGGATCGGTTCGGCCTCATACGACTACTGGATTTCCCATGGCCCATGGTTTGCCCCTCCCGCTTCCGGTTTTGGGGATCAGAGCTGGGACAATGAGGGGGCCGTTCTGTTGGCGTTCAATCCTTATACCGGGGAGGTCTTCACGGAAATTGCCCGGGCTCACCAGTACTTCAATCCGGAGGGAACATACAATGGAGGAGGGCATGGCAGCCTGGGGACGGCATCGTCCTTTGGGGCCAGCGGGGGCTTGTACCCGACTGCAGAGGATAAGCCTATGCCCGGTGACGCGATTTCGGAAAACACGATAGCCTTCACAACCGAGCTGCGTCCCAATGGCGGCGGGAACTGGGTGGTGGGCATGTACGCTCAGGCCTCTGCCGATGGCGCAATCCTGGGCAATTTTGATCCGGGGCATGCCGGGATTAGCACTTACAATCCTCACTTCCTTGCAAATGGCGAGGAGGTTGGTTCTTCGGGAAGCTTTGACGGGGAGGATATCCGTGTTTACTGCGGCTATATCGGTTGGGGGGGAGCTGCCTGGATGGGGCAGTTTGGTGGGGCCGGGGAAAGAGGGATTGGGTTTGAACTGGATGGGCATAAGGGCTGGGCGAGAATTGCTGTTTCCGGGGACCGTTCAGGTCTCATTCTCAGGGAATATTACTTTGAGGGGGCTGCCGCCGGGCTGCACCCGGGCACCTACCAGTTCAAGGTTTCCAGTGAAGACGGCGGAGACAACCTCGACTTCGAGTGGCACAGCTCCGCCCTCGAGGCCTACTCTGTGGTGAGCACGAATGACCCGGCGACAAATCCGGATCCAAACACCTGGGGCGTCGTCCCTGATCTGGAAAATCTGGCGGCCACTCCCCCGCTGAACCAGCATCGCGTCGTCCGCCCCGCTGAACCTCTCCGGTTCTACGCGTTGGTCGTCGGACCCGTTCCGCCGCTCTTCTTCGATGATTTCGAAGCGGGCCCGGGAAACTGGACGACCGCCGTCAATGATGCGCACGGCAACTCGCAGTGGGAACTCGGGACTCCCGCCGGCAGCACCGGACCGCTTGCGGGTGCTGCTGATTCCGCCAATGCCTGGTCTACCAACATCGGCGATTACGGGGCGGATTCTGATATTGCCCTCCGTTCGCCCGCGATCGATCTGGGCGGGGCAGGGGGAGCCGAGCTGACCTTTGAGGCCTTCCGGGATGCGGATGGGTTAGGGGACTCCGCGGTGGTTCGCTTCCTGCGCGCGACAGATCAGATCCAACTCGGAGCCGAGACGCCCCTCGGCCTGAATACCCTGGATGAAGGTTACGTTACGCACAGGATCGCGGTGGCTCCCGAGGCCCTTGGCGAAAGGGTTGTCCTTGAGTTTAACTTCGTGAGTGATGGCAGTGCGGACGCCTTCAGTGGCCTTTCCATTGATAACGTCAGGGTGGAAGTAACCAATTGAGGAAAAACACCTGCCTGATTCCGGTAATGGAACGGGTGAAGGGTCACCACCGCAGCCCCCTCGCGCCCCGGCCCGCATCGCTTTTTACCGGAATGGAGTGGCGCGGCGAAGACGAGAAGTCGGTCCGCCTGTGACGGTCGACTTCCCCCCTTCGACTCCCCTCCCCTTGGAGCCCCGAGAACGAAACTACGCCAGGATCTCCTTGATCACGTGCCCGTGCACATCGGTGAGTCTGCGCTCGATGCCGTTGTGCTTGAAGGTGAGAGCCTGGTGGTCAAGTCCGAGGAGGTGGAGAATGGTGGCGTTGAGGTCGTGAACGGAGAGGACGTTTTCGACGGCCTTGTAACCGAGTTCGTCGGTGGCGCCGTGGCTCACCCCGGCCTTCACGCCGGCGCCGGCGAGCCAGGCCGTGAAGCCGTTAGGGTTGTGGTCGCGGCCCTTTGCGCCCTTCTGGAACATGGGCATGCGTCCGAATTCGGTGCACCAGACCACGAGCGTGTCTTCGAGCAGGCCCCGTTGTTTCAGGTCGCGAACGAGAGCGGCAGCGGGTTGGTCCATAATGGGGCCGTGCACGTCATATTGCTCACGGAGGGAGTTGTGGCCGTCCCAGTTGAGCTTGCCAGCGCTGGCATAGGCGCCGTTGAAGAGCTGCACAAAGCGAACCCCATTTTCAATCAGGCGCCGGGCGAGGATGCAGTTGCGGGCGAAGCCAGCCTTGAGTTCGTTCCTGTCATCATCCGCACCGTACATCCTCAGGATGTGAGCGGGCTCGGAAGAGAGGTCGCTGATACGGGGAATGCTGAGCTGCATGCGGGCAGCCAGTTCGTAGCTCGCGATGCGGGCGGCGAGGGCGCTTTCGCCGGGATGATGGAGCAGGTGTTCGGTGTTGAGTTGCTTGAGAAGGGAACGCGCGGCCTGGTCTTTGGCGGGAGTCATCCCGACGGGTGGAGCGAGATTCCGCACCGGGTCCTTGCTGCTGAACGGGGTGCCCTGAAATTCGGCGGGCAGGAAGCCGGGGCCCCAGTTGTTGACGCTGGCCTGCGGGACGCCGCGGGGATCGGGAATAGCGACAAAGGCAGGAAGATCCTGATTCTCAGTTCCCAGCGCGTAGGTGATCCAGGCGCCGATGCTGGGAAAGCCATCGAGGACGAAACCGGTGGAGAGGAAGTTCTCAGCGGGACCGTGGGTGTTGGTGTTACTGGTCAGCGAGTGCACGAACGCCATCTCGTCGACCAGCCCACCGAGATGAGGAACCATATCGGACACCATCTTTCCGCATTCGCCCCGGGGCCGGAATTCGTACTGCGGGCGGGCGAGGTTTCCGGAGGGGCCCTGGAACGTGATGGGGGGACCTCCCTTGAGCGGCTTTCCATCCTGCTTGATGAGCTCGGGCTTGTAATCCCAGGTTTCGAGTTGGCTGCAGGCGCCGGCGCAGAAGATGACGAGGACGTTCTTGGCCTTGGCGGGAAAGGGAGAGGGCCGGGGAGCGTGGGGACGGGTGGGGTCTACGGCAGGGCGCTGGGCAGCGAGCAATCCCTGTCCGCGGAGCAGGCTGGTCAGGGCGATTGCGCCGAGTCCGGTCGAGGCCCTGCCGAGGAAGTCGCGACGATCAAGCCAGCCTCTTCCGGTCGCGGTGTAGGGCAACGCACTCATGGCATGAAGATGAACTCGTTGCTGTTGAGAATTGCGCGACAGAGGGTGGAAAGCCCGTGGGCGGCGACGGTTTCCTCACAACGCTCCCGTTTGCCAGGGCGAGGTGTCCGGTTGTAGGCGAGCTGGAAGGCGCGCTCGACCTGCGCCGCCGGATCGGAGCCGGCTTCCTTGCGGAGTCGGGCGGCGAAGATCTCGGACTGATCGATCATGAACCTGCTGTTGAAAAGATTGAGGGCCTGCAGGGCGGTGACCGCCCGGCTGCGGCGCGGGGTGGCCTGTCCCGCGTCCGGGCAGTCAAAGGCGCCAAAGACAGGAGCGCGTTCCATGCGAACCTTGTGGGCGTAGATCATGCGCCGTCGGCCCTCGTCGTTGAAGGTCTCCACGATGGGAAAGCCGGAAAGTCCTCCGCGGGTCTTGAAGAAATTGAAGCCCGGTCCGCCCATCTTGAGGTTGAGATTGCCGCTGACCGCGAGCACGCTGTCGCGGATGGCCTCCGCTTCGAGCCGACGGATGGGAAAGTGCCAGAGGAGCCGTGCTTCTTCGTCAAGGGCGAGGGCCTTCTCCTGAAGGCTGCTCGCCTGCTGGTAGGTGCGGGAGGTCAGGATGAGGCGGTGGAGTTTTTTCACGGACCATCCGGCTGCGATGAAGTGGCGGGCGAGCCAGTCGAGGAGATCGGGGTGACTTGGAGGAGCGCCATTTAGGCCGAAGTCGCTGGCAGTATTCACCAGGCCGCGACCGAAGTGGTGCTGCCAAACGCGGTTTACCATCACGCGGGCGGTGAGAGGGTTGTCCTTGCCGCCGATCCAGCGCGCGAGGGCGAGTCGCCGTTCCTGCTCGCCAGTGTCCGGGGCGAGGGGAATCCGGCCCAGCACGACGGGGATGGCGGCGGAGACCTCTTCCATCTTCTGTTCGGCGTCGCCGCGGTTGAGGAGGAAGGTCTTGTCAGGCTTGCGAAACGTTCCGGCGTAGACTTTCTGCGTTGTCTGGAGCCCGGTCAGTTCCTTCTCAAGCCGGGCGAGTTCGCGGGCGTCGGCACGGACGGAGTCCTCGGTTTCCGGGGGCAGGTTACGCAGGATCGCGTTTGCCTGGTCGAAGGGTATTCCGTAGGGCACGCGATCCTCCGAGCTCGCCACCGGCGTCCACTGCCCGGGCTCGAAGGCGATGTCGATCTGGTAGCGATGGGCGAGGCGGTCGTGGAACTTACCGTTGCGGTCACGAGCCCACACGATGCGGTCGATCTTCACCGGATCTGCCAGTTCGATCTCCACCCATCCTTTCCCCTTTTCATTGGAGATCCAGCTCTTGCCGTTGCCGTAGTGGCCATCGTTGATGTGTTCGAGGCGGTGTTGAACGGGATCGTTGTAGTTTCCGGAGGAAGTGGGTTTGCCGGTCAGAGCGACGTTGGTGTCGGAGCCGGCCTGGAAGATTTCGAGCTCATCGAGGCAAGGCTCGTGTTTATTGTTGTCGATGGTGGCGAAGGAGGTGAAGCGCACGAAGCGCGCCTTCACGGCCCTGAATCGCTCGATATTCCGGAGGGGATTGACGGGGACGCGCAGAACGGGGTGCGCAGAATGCGGAGCCCCTTCCTGAAGGAGAATGGCGTCGGCGGTGATTGCAGTTTCCGTCTCCCCGCCGCGTAGAATGATCCGGCTCTCCTCGCGAAGCTGGTGGACCCCCGCATCGAGGAAACCGCTCCACAGCGGCACCTTCTCGGTTTCACCCTGCGAGACTCCGGCGAAGTAATACTGATCAGCCTTCGCGATCTCTTCCTGATCGTCCTTCGTTTTGAGATTGCCGTCGAGATCGAGGACATAGCGGGCGTCGCGAGTGTGCACCCCGCTCCCGTGCGCCCCCCACGAGATCCAGACGCGAAACTCGCCGGAGGAACCGGGATTGTAGGTGAAGACATCCCGTGCCGGTGTGTTGGTCCACCAAGTATATCCGTTCCCACTGAGGTTGGGGACCCGGTTCACCCCTCCGGGATCGTCTTTGTTGCCGCGGCCGGTTCCCGGAGATTTGGCACCGGAGCCGATCTTGGGGGCAAGGTGGGTGGTGCGCGCTGCGTCTTCGTCGTCGATGAGAATGGTGCGGGCCACAATTGCAGGAGGTTTCACCCGAGCGATGCGCTGTCGAATCTCGGCGATGCGGGCGGAGTATACCCGGGCCTTGGCGGCGGCCTCCGGATTACGGAGAGGGCGCTCGCCGTACTCCACCCCGGCGAAAAAGGCCTGCAGGGTGTAGTAGTCGCGGGCGGTGATGGGATCGAACTTGTGATCGTGGCAGCGGGCGCAGCCGATGCTGAGTCCGAGGAAGGTGTCGCCGGTGGCCACGATAATCTCGTCGAGGGCGTCCTGCCGGGCGAGCCGCTTGGAGGCGGCGTCCTTCCCGATCTGTCCGGGCAAGAGGACGGCGGAGGCGACGAGGAATCCGGTGGCGGCATCCTCGCCGGTGGCATCCCCGGCCAGTTGATCAAGAATGAACCGAGAATAGGGCCGGTCTTCGTTGAAGGCGCGGATGACGTAGTCCCGATAGGGCCACGCATTGGGACGCTCGGTATTGACTTCGAAGCCGTGTGTGTCGGCGTAGCGTAGGAGGTCGAGCCAGTGCTGTGCCCAGCGTTCTCCGTAGCGCGGACTGGCGAGGAGCTCGTCGATGAGGGCTGCAACCGAGCGATCCGTGCGTTCTTTCTGAAACATTGCGACGCGCTCAGGTGCGGGCGGGAGCCCGTGCAGGTCGAAGAAGAGGCGTCGGATGAGATTACGACGGTCAGTCGGTGGGGAGAGTTGCAGCCCGTGTTCTCTCAGTTTTCTTTCGATGAAGGCATCTATGGGATGGCAGTCTGTGCGTGGAGGTTCGACCTCACGAAGCGATTGGAAGGCCCAGTGTTCCCCTCCGGGGATGTCCGCCTGGAGGGGAGCGCCTGCCAGAACGAAGGCGCCGAAAGCGGCGTTCAGCGCAAGGCGACAATGTGATTTGCCGGGAGTCATGAATCGGGCCCGCACGGAGGGCAGCGACATCCAGATTGGCCGTTGGGCAGCATAGAAATCCTGTCTCGCACCGTCAATGATCCGTTGATCCCGGGTTGGGGCTGGGGACAAGAAAAGCCCCACCTGATCTCCCGGGCGGGGCCACCTCGTAAGGGTGAATTTGCGAGAACTGCTGATGTTGGGAGGGCCTCCCCTGGATCGGGAGGGACAAATTGCTTGATATCAAGTCAATATGGCGGGGAGAGGCTTGGGCCTGTTGCAGAGAAAATCATTTAGCTCCCTTGCGGCACTCCGACAGAACGCATAATGCATAACCGGTTCCGTAGGCATAGTGATACTGATAGAGAGGATAATCCCACCAGCAACCATTCTTCTCTTGCTTAGAAAGCATGATCTTTGCGTAATGCTGATAATAAACAGACCTGTCGGTTTGTGGCAGCAGGGCGACGCAGTCCATGGCATAATAGTGCCCATAGAAGTAAAAGTAGCCGGAATTGGCGAAGTGGGTTGAGTGGGGACGGGGTCGTTTGCGGGCAATGTCGACCCAGCCATTGCGCAGGATGAGCCGGTCGAGCCAGATTTTGACAATTTCGTCTGTGGGACCGGGATCGCCCCAAACCCGACGGGCCACATTGCAGGCAGGAGACCGGCACAGCGAGCCTCCGGGCCGATTGATGCTGTAGCGGGGTCTATAGCGATGACCGTTGGAATAAACGTAGGCGAAGTCGGGGGTTTGCTGGCGTTGCAGAAAAGCGATGCCCCGTTTCACTTCCTTGGAGGGAAGCTCGAGATTCATTACATCCCGGCCCTTGTGCAGGGCCATCATGACGGTGGCAGTGGTAAAACTGGTGGGAATACCGGTTGGCTTCTGGGTGGCCTCGTCAAAATCGTAGTAGCCCCAGCCTCCGTTAACGTCCTCATAGCGCTGCAGGCGCTGCACCTGGGTCTGAGCGAGGTTCTTGAGGGCGGACCGCTTGGCCTCATCGCCCTCCCGGTAGCGATAGAGCTCCGCCAGGGCCTTGATTCCGTAGGAATGGCCCCAGATATTATACATGGTATCGACCGTGCCCCGCCGGAGGCGGGGCAGTTCCTTGAGAAACCAGGCTTCGGCCTTTTCGATCGCGGCCACCGATTCCGGCCGACGGTCACCCGAGCGAAGAAGCCCTTCCAGGGCAAGCCCGGTTGAACCGGCCCGGAAGGCATGATGCGCCCCTGGAATCGGGGCCGTGATGTTCAGCCCCTTGGTCATGGTGGCAGACCCCCAGGAACCGTTCTTATTTTGACTTGATATCAAGAAGTCTGCTCCGCGCCGGAGGGAGGCCTCGATCTGGGCGCTGGTGATAGGCTCGATTTCAGGAAGGGGAGGAAGGTTGGATCGCCACGGTTTTTCCGCGGGGCCTACGGCTTTCGGTTCCGGCTCTTCTCCGAGTGCAACGGCCGGGGCAAGAGCCCCCAGGAGGATCATAAAGGCGCGCATGGGTCTTGCTACTTCTGAGGTGCAGGCTTGGGGGCCGGGGCGTCAGGAGTGATGAGGACCTGACCTTCCTCAAGGCCGGAGAGGACGACGATTTTCCCGTTGGATTCAGTTCCCACCGCGACCGCCACCTTGCTTTCCTTTGCATCCTCCCCCTTTACTTTGACTGAGTAGGATCCATCCGCCTCCTCATGCAGGGCGTTGGCGGGGATGGCCAGGCGATCGCCTTCATCGCCGGTGGTGATCTTGACCTTGCCCTTCATTCCGGGAACAAGGTGGAGGCCATCGGGCCCCGCGCTAACCTTGAGCACGACATGGTATTTCCCGTCTACGGCGGGATGGTCGGCTACTTCCGCAAGCTCTACCGAGAGGCGGGAGCGAGGAGAAGAAACAGGGGCGACGTAGCCCTTCTGACCTTTTTTGAGCGTAGCGATGGCGGTTTCATCCACGAATGCGCTGAGCTCCATGGGGGCATCGGCCGGAATGAGGGAGGCGAAGATAATACGCGGAGGGATCTTGCCGCCCACCTTCATGAACTTTGCGGCCGTGGCAGCGTTCCAGCGACCATTGCGAATTTCGCCATGGTAGATGCGCCCGTCCGCGGAGGCCTGGAGATCCATTTGAGCCCGGTCCGCTTTCAGTTCGGTTGATTTCTCGTCTGCCCGCTTGTCCGCCAGTTGAAGTTTTTTGATCTCAAGACGTTTTTGCTGGAGGGCGGTGGGAAGATTCTCCCGGGCCGTTTTCCACAGGATCTCTGCGTCCTTAAGAGCCTGCTCCTGGTCGATGGCCGAACGGGGAATGGTGACCTCCAGGCTCCGGGTGGTGGAAAGTTTGACGGATTTGAGGCGAAACTCGGCGGATTCGACCGCATAACGCTGGCGCTTGAGAATGATCTCTTCGGTCTCCTCGGTAAGGTCATCCTCCTTATACATCTTGAGGAGTTGGTTCAGCTCCTCGGTGGCAGACTCGAGATAGCGCTCGGCACTCTGGAGGCTGCGCTTGGTCGACTCCTCCTGCAGAGGCCGACCGACCTCCACGAAATATTCGTGGTCGTCCTTGGCTCGCTCGTAGGCCCGCTCGGTCGTCTCCAATTGCCAGGGGGTGGTTTTTTCAAGGTTGGCGAGGTCCAGTTCGCCTGCGCCCAGGGCCATCTTTCGCAAGCTGGTGGCGTCGGTATCATCGGCGAGCTGCCGATCGATGGCCTTGGTATCAAGGACGACCACCGGGTCTCCCTTTTTCACAGGGTCTCCCTGCCCGACGAGTTCCTTGATGGTGAAGTCGGCCCAGGTCTTGGGATCGATCTTCAGGGCATGGACCTTGTTGGGAAGGAACACGCCGTCGAGGGCGACGGTTGCTTTAAAGGGCTTTTTCTCAACCTTGAATTCCCCCGCGAATGCAGCGGGAAGAGCAAGGAAGGCGGTGAGGAACAGTGGTGACGGTTTCATGAGTTGGACGTTTTCTTTGGAGCTCCGGAAGAGGAGCGGCGTTTTTGGTAGGCGCCCTTGCGGGCCAGCCAGATGGTAGAACATTGCTTTTGCTTCCCTTTTTGCGAAGTGGGCACCAATTCGTGAGCCACATCGAAACCGGCCTGCTGCAGCTTCCGCTCAAAAGAGTGCAGGTTGGCTTGGCAGGAGATGGCCAGAAGGCCCCCCTCCTTTAGCGAAGAATGCGCACGGTGCAAGAAGGAGGAGTGGGGAACTCCCCTGCGATCGGTCACCCCCGCCTGCGGCAAGGAGCCCTCGGCATCAATAATCATGATCTGAAATCCTTCTTCCGCCTTGCGCAACGCTCCTGGCAGACCCTCCCTGTGGACGATCAGGCGGGGATCATCGAGTTGTTCGGGATGGATCGTGGTGAGGTGCTGGCGGTGCCAGCCGGGAAGGTCCGGAATCGGTTCTGCCACCTGAAATACCGCCCGTTTCTGCGGCAGGGCTTCGCGGAGGGCGGCCAGGGTGTAACCCAATCCCAGACCGGCCAGGAGGAGACGAGGCTGGCGTGCCCCGCGGAACGGCTGGGCAGCAAGGCGGCCCAATTCCGCGGCCCCGTTGTGGGCAAAGGTGCTTTGCAGCGGGACCCCGGCCGACTGCAGATAGAATTCACCGTCATGTTCCACCAGGGCGAGGGGAACACCGTCAGGTGTGCTTGTTTCAGCAAGGGTGTGGGTGGGCTTCACGGCGAAGGGCCGCAGTGTCGCGATGGAGGCGCGGAATTCGATCCAAAAGTCGAGGCAAGTTGGCCACAGTAGTTTGCGCGGAGCGATTTCCTGCAAACATGAAAGGTTCGCCTTGATATGCCATCATCCGGCGATTTTAGATCCTCTGAGCTTGTCAGGGTTTCGAGCTTGGAGATACCTTGAACCCCCATGTCAGAGGAGACTCCATCACCCCAAGACCCTCCTCCCGGGGGCGCCCCATCCGAAGACCCTCCGGCCGTGAGCGCCCTGTCCGAGGATGCTCCTCCCCCGCCGCCAGAGGACGTTCCGCCCCCGCCCCCTGCCCCAGTGTTCGTCTATGGACAACTCCCGGGTGCCGAAAAGAAAGTACTAGCAGGGATCCTTGGCATGATGTTCGGGGGGTTTGGGGTCCATAAGTTTGTCCTAGGATATACCCAAGAAGGCATTATCCAGATTGTTATAACAATCGTGACATGTTTTATCGTCGGGCCGATCATCGGGCTTGTGGAAGGCATTATTTACCTGACCAAGACCGACGAAGAGTTTGTTGCCACCTACCTCGAGGGACACAGGGCCTGGTTCTAGGAATCCAACATCTCCGCAAGGGCACTCGCGATGACGCTGCTAAAGGAAAAGGACTGGCGTGAAATGTTTCGCTTGCGAAGGACTATAGTCCGCGCCGAGCAGGCGCTCAGCGAGATTGACCGCACCCTGCTGCCCAAGGGGCTGTGTGAGAGTGATCTTTCCATCCTTGAGCGTTTGGCGCGAAAGGGAGCCTGTCCGGTCAATGGGCTGGCCCGGCAGGTGGGCCTCACCAGCGGGTCGATGACCTCCGCAGTGCAGCGCCTTCGCCGGCGTGACCTGGTGGAGACCAGGAGAGACCTGGAAGACAAGCGAGTGGTCTGGGTCTCAGTGACATCCGAGGCGGAGAAAATTGTGGAGAATTTTCTGCAACTGCGGGGGGAAGTGCTGGAGGAGGTTTTCCGCAAGTGGTCGGAACGTGAACGAAGCGTCCTGACCACCCTTCTCCGGCGGGTGCGCAAGGATGCCGAGGAAACCCGGGGGGCGACGGTCTAGGGGGCGAAAAGGCGGCCAATCGGGGGGACTTGGGGAGACCGGATGGGTCTGAGTCGGGAAGGCTCGTTAATGCTTCTTAAACAGTAGCCTTTGTGGCAGGATTCCGCCGCGCTGAGGCCTACATCGGCTTTTTGTGCAGGACTCCCGGGGCCGGGAAAGGTGGCAGATACGGCCTTGCCTGCCAGTGGGCCGACGCTACCTTCCCCGCCCTTACCCACCCATGATTGTCTTGCTCAACATCCTTATCGTGGTGGCGTTGTTCAACGTCATCATCTTCGTGCACGAGCTGGGGCACTTTCTCGCCGCCAAGTGGAGGGGCCTGCGGATAGATCGCTTTCAGATCTGGTTCGGAAAGCCCCTCTGGAAGAAGGAAATCAACGGGG
>Ga0315316_10003409_pt1 | contig 11513 bp, 15 predicted proteins | sample M160m3416metaG_FD_203702 | JGI IMG/M metagenome (GOLD analysis project Ga0315316, IMG submission 203702) | Ammonia-oxidizing marine archaeal communities from Monterey Bay, California, United States - M1 60m 3416 | ecosystem: Environmental > Aquatic > Marine > Intertidal zone | place: USA... | reverse complement strand
CTCACTTTAATTGTAGTATTTTATGCATCTACTTTGCTTGGACTAGGATTTATGGATGCATTATTCATATCTGCTGCATTATCTATTAGCAGTACTGCAATAATTGTAAAGGTTTTAGAAGAAACAGGGAAGATCAAAAAAGAATCTTCTATTTTGGTTTTAGGTATATTGATTGTTGAAGATGTTATTGCTGTAATTTTAATTGCATCGTTAGAATCCATTGCATTAGCAGGAACTGTTTCAATTGAAGGCGCAATTGCTGTTGTGGTTGTTGCAACTATTTTGATAGTTGGAACTTTTACTGTTGGAATTCGTACAGTTCCAAAATTAATAGACAAAGTTGCGAGTGCAGAAAATCGAGAGATTTTGTTACTTAGTGTCTTAGGTGTATGTTTTGGATATGCATTATTGGCAAATATTGTAGGATTATCTGTAGCAATTGGTGCATTTCTTGCTGGTGTTCTTGTAGCTGAATCAAAATCTGCAGAGGTTTCAAAAATTCTATCTAGTCCAATAAAAGACATGTTTGTTGCAATCTTCTTTGTATCTGTAGGTGCTTTAATGGATGTGAGTCAATTAGAAAATTACATTTTCATTGCAATTGCGCTAATTGCAATTGCATTAGGTATGAAGCTTGGAGGGAATTTACTTGGAAATATCATGCTCAGACAGCCAAAACCAAAAGCACTTCGGTCAGCCTTTACACTTGCAGCTCCAAGAGGTGAATTCTCAATTGTAATAATTAAGGTTGGAGTTGATGCTGGAGTTGTTAGTGCATTTTTGTTCCCATTGATAGGAGTAATTGCAATAATAACTGCATTCATCACGCCTTTCTTAGTAAAAGCTGGCGATTACGTAATTCCAAAATTGTCGAGGAAATAATTTGGCAAGTAGTGAATTAGATGAAATGCTAAACAAATCTCATAAAGATTTGTCTGTTGAAGATTTTGAGGGTAAAATGGTCCCATGCATTGGATTTGAAGGGAGTAAGTTTGATGACATGCTGAATAAGGTTGCAGGAAAACCGTTGTCTGTAGATACTAATCTAAACATTTTACAAGATGGATTAGGCCATGTTTTTGTTGAAATGCTTCTCACATTTTCACATGGTGGAATAAATGAAAAATTTTTAATTAATGCAAACGAAAATCTTGAATTCTTTGAATCACTTGCTAAAAATACTATGCTTGCTATTGCTTCTGTAAGTAACCCTGAAAAAATTTTCATGATTCAACTACCAAAACCTGAAAAAACATATGAAGCATTAGAAATAATAAGAAATGGATTAAAAAATAATCACTCACAATAAATTAAACTCTATTTTCTACATTGAAAATTCTTAAATCAACTAATCTATACCTTATTTCATGAAGATAGTTCAATTATCTGATGTTCATTTTGGAGCACAATTCCGTGATGATGTCTTTAATCAAGTAATTGATGAAGTTAATGAATTATCCCCTGACGCAGTAATTCTCACTGGTGATTTAACAAATGAAGGTCTTAAAGAAGAATATGAAGGTTGTAAAGAACTAATTTCAAAAATAAATGTAGAAAAAATTATAGCAATCAGTGGAAATCATGATTATCGAAATACTGGCTACTTGCATTTTAAAAAATATTTTCCATTTCAGACAATTAATGAATTAAGTGATGATGTAGTTGTAGTTACTCTTGGTACTGCCAGACCAGATCGTGATGAGGGTGAAGTTGGATATAGACAAACACTATGGCTTGAAAGAACCATGAAAAAATATCAAAATAAAGTTACCATTCTTGCAATGCATCATCATTTGATAGGAATTCCTGATACTGGTTCTGATAGATTGACAATTATTGATGCTGGTGATGTTCTACGTGCAACCTTAGACGCTAAAGTAAATCTTGTATTATGTGGCCATAAACATAGGCCTTGGATGTGGGATTTTAGCAATTTACTAATTGCTAATGCTGGAACTACATCTTCTAAACGTGTGAGAGGTTTCTTTGAAAATAGCTATAACATAATCACTATTGAAAATAAAAAAATTCAAGTTGATCTTAAAGTAGTCGGTGGTAAACGAACTCTTTTACAGGACATTACTAAAAATTATGCTAGATTCGAGGATGACTAAATAAATATGATAAAAATCACTTTAGCTACTACGATATTTTTAATGTTATTTGCAATTCCATTTACTGTGTATTCTGATGAAATGATAGAAGAAGCTTACGAAGGATGGGATGTATCTGAAGCTCAAAGAATGATCTCGTCTGATGATCCTTCCCTCTCTGGGTTCACTTCTATTTCTGGTAGTTTACAATATCAAATTAGAGATGTATCTGGTGGATTGATTTGCATTGTTCAATCTAATGAATTGACAATTTATGATTCAAATATTACTCTTGAGTATCTCAATAATCATCAATCACGAACTTTGTATGAACATAATGATCAACTCATAAATTATGTTCCAATTATAGAATCTTGGACTGTTGGTGAAGGTGATACGTTTCTATCAGCTCTTAAACATGCTATAGTAGATTATGAAGCAAAAAAACAATATTCACTTTTCTTTGCTACCACAAATGGATGTGCTATTCAACCAGGTGATAATGTAACTGTGGTATGGAAAATATTTTACATTTTGGAATAATCATTCTTTTGAGAATAAACTAGATAGTCCTACTGCAAAGAATACGACAAGTGGAATATATCTATAAGGATAAACAAAATAGAAGTTTGTTATCATTTCTAAAACTGGTGTAACTAAAATGGTACCACAAATTAATACTATTAATGAAATTGAATTTTTACATCCATTTTTAGCTTTAAGAAACAATCCTATTGATACTGGTAATAAAAATAATAGTAGTAATACGTCAAATCTTAAATTAAAAGCTAACGTTGTAAATCCTATCCAAAATTCTGATACATCAATATCAATTACATTTGTATAAACTGAATCTGAATATTGAAATATAATTAAACTAATTATTATTGTAATGATATGAGCAATTAGAACAAAAATTTTTGTCTTGCTTGGAATATCTGATAATATTGTGACCAAAATTGAAATTGGAAACCAAAGTACTATTATTGCTTTTGAAAAAATTGATAAAATATAAAATACTGGGGAAATTTTTGGCTTTTTAAAAATTAAATAAATAGAAAATACATAAAATAAAACCCAAAAATTTTCATAAACTGCAATTGTATCATAAATATAGAATGTTGAACTTTGTAGAACCAAAACAACTGATATTAATCCCGTAAAATTTTTTTTAGAAAATTTTATTGTTAAAAAATATGTTACTATGAGGAGAAAAATACTTGCTAAATAAGGAATTACTTTAACATTATGAAAAATCTCTTCTGATGCCACCAATAATGCCATTCTAACATGTCTGTCTAATTGTTCTGTAACATAGACATTTTTTGATTCCCCATTTGGCCAAATTTCTATTGCTCTTTCTACAGTTCGGAAGTCACCATATTGATTTAATTCATATACTGATAATTCATTTACACTTATTGCAATATAACTTGCTAATATTATGCCCAAAAAAACTAATGAATATTTTTGTGATATGTCGAATGAAAAAATTCTTTGGATACTTTTTGTAATTGAATTTGGTAAATTATGATTAAAATGTAATATTATTAATGAAAAAACTATGATGTTAACAATGATAAGCGGTAATCCCATTGTACCCATCTCAAATGGTTCAATAAACTCACTGTCACCTGCAATAGAAATTATTAATCCTGGAAAAATTATTGATATTATGCTAAGTAAAATTATTATAAATCCAATTATGAAGATAGGAAAAACAATAATATTTTTTGCTTGTTTTTTTTGTTTATCTTCTAATTTTTCACCATTATTTTTTTCATGATCTTTAGATTTTGAATGTTTTACCACACATGAGAATTTTTATTCTCGTATTTAGTCTCTAATATTATTTCAAGTTATACTAATTAAGCAACATAATCCAATCAGTTTGAGCGGGGGTCGCCTAGCCCGGTATGGCGTGAGATTGCTAATTTCATGTTCGCAAGAACTCGTGGGTTCAAATCCCTCTCCCCGCGCCAGCTTTAATATTGACTTAATCATGCCATAATTTAGAAACAAAATGGGACGTAGAAAAAGTCAAAAAATAGTAAAAACTGGTCCAAAAAATGTTACCACTGGAATGTGTCCTTTGTGTCAAACCATCGGTCGAATTTTCATTATTGGTCATGTAGGAGAAGAAAGAGCTAAATGCCCTGCATGCAATCAAGAATTTGATTTATAGTTAGACTACGTTCAACCATACCTTTTTAAAGAATTTTTCATAATATCAAATTATGAGTTCTAAAGGAGAAGAGACAGTGTATGATAGAATTGAAAAACTTGAAGATGAAATTGCAACCCTAAGAAATGAAATTGATGTAATAAAAAACGCATTTAGAAACGAACTTGCAAGACATGAAGTTAAAATGATCAAAAAAGGTAATGATGTTACATCTATTATTGATTAATCTTTTCTCTCGTTGTTCTTATTAATTCTAAAACAAAATCAACATCTTCCGCATTTGGTTCCATTTCTAAATATTTGTTAAGATATTTTATGGCATCATCATAATTCTTTGTTTTTTCCTCCAAAATGCCCATATCTCTAATTTCATCTGGTGATTCTGGTATTATTCCTAAAATCATTCTATTGCATATTTTTGCCATCTCATAAGCAAACGAATCTGTATATGAATTTTTCAAATTTCTTAACATTCGAATTATTATTTTTTCGTTTGATATTTGGTTCAAATATTCTGCTTCAAATTCAACTGAATCTCCATAATTCTGATACAAAATTTCTTGCAAATCATCTAATTCTAATAATCGACCCCTGTTGAATGGATCTACAATTATCTCTTCCTTATATTTTACAATAACATGACTTGGAAATCCTACTATCTTAAGGTCTAAATTTGCATATTTTGCAATTTCTGTGTAAAGAATGCACAGTGTTATTGGTATTCCTGATTTTTGTTCTAAAACATAATTAAGAAAATTGTTTTTAGGATTATAGTAATCATCTAAATCTCCTTGAAATTTTTCAACATCGAATAGAAATTCATTTAGTAAGGAAATCATATATGTAGGATTTTTTGTTTCTATAATTCTATTTTTAAAGATTAAACCTAATTCTTTGATCTCTTCAATCTTTTTTGATATATCAAGTTCTGGATATTCAAGAATCTGTGCTAATTTTAGACATTTTTCAATTAAATTATATTTTTCACTATTCACAAAAGAGTTCCATTCGGATACCAGTGAGATTTCTCTCTCATTCATTACATATGTTTTGAGCCTGTGGATAAATCCCTTTTTAGATAAAGGTCTGGCTCTTTAAGTTCTCTTGTACTTGGTGGTTTTTCAATCAAAAATCTAAATGCAACTTTTCCAAACTTATTGTAAACTTTTTCTGTTAAATCTTTACCCATGTTCTTTCTTACTTTATATGATGAAAAATCAGTTCCCATGAAAGTTGTCAAATAATTCTGAAAGTCATCATCATTTTGTAAAATATTCTGTACTGCAAATTCTGCTATTCCTTCCATTGTAGAAAATGCTGCATGATGTGTTTGGATTGGCAATAGCCATCTTTGATAAATATCTGATAATTCAGGAACAATTTCAGAAATTTTAGGATCAATTTCTACATGAGAATAAGTCATAACATCTGGTCCTAATACATTAACAACAAAATTATCTGGATTTAACATAAAAAATAAATTTGCACGTTTAGCAATTGGAAAATCATCTGGAACCGTCTGTAACTGTAAATAGTCATAAAGACTATTTGCGGCATTTCCTTCTAAGTTAAGAATTATCTTTGCTAATTCTTCATTAATTGAATTTACGTTTGTTGCTGCATTTTTGTTATCTTCTTGTAAATTATCTTGGGTAGAATGAACTATTTCCTCCACCAATGTCATTTTCAGTGCACCTTTGTAACCTGATTCAACTTGTTCTTTTCGCAAGTCATATGGTTTACCCTGTTTGTACAGAATAATTTTTGGGTAATTTGATAGGATGAATTTATTAAGATATACGCAAGAATCTAAATAATCTCCATATGTGGTTGAAATTTTTGAAATGTATGATTTTGCATAGGTAGAATACACTAAAAATTTTTCAGTATCCTTTTCAATTAATGTTGCAATAGTCTTGATATCTAAATCTGATACTGCTGAGAATAATTCATCTACAAATCTCCTTGACTGTTTTGTTGCGAATACCTTCTTTCCCTTCAATAACTTAAATTGTTTTAAATCAGGAAACTCTATTCTAAGATTTGATTTCACTGAAAACCCTGTAAAGTCTTCAACTTTTTTAGAAATATCTGGAAATATCTCTTTGGAAAATGACTCTAACTCTGTAAATTTATCCGGAAATTCTGGGTCATCATTAATTTTTTCTGATAATTTAGCAATTTCTTTTTCCTCATCAATCTCTACTGAAATTTGATCTAGAAGTGCTTCTGCAAATTCTGTAAATTCTGCCATAACAAAAATAAAATAAAAACTAATTTAATACTATCTTAATTACATTTTTAATTACTGATTTACCTAAAATAGATATTCTAGAAACAATTTCTTCTATTATTGAATAGAAAAAATTCTCAATTTGTATTTTGTGTAAAATGTAATGGAATTCTAACTCTTGATGTATTTGATGAAACATCTGAAATTAATGAAGGGTTTTTCATATGTAATAATTGTCATTTAAAATTCCCAATAATTGCCAAAATTCCTATTCTGATAGAAAATTTATCTCACTTTTTAGCAAATCGTTCTTCATTAGGTGGATTACTTATTGATCTATCCCTCACAAAATTAATGAAGGAATTCATTAAAAATATTCTATCAAAAATTAAAAAATCTGAAAATGATTTTTTTCAAACTGAAAAACGTTGGACTGACATCTATTTACTAAACAAAAAATCCTCTTTCTACAAAATTTTAAAATCACACATTCTAAAAATACCTAAAAAAAATTTTGTTGTAGAATATGGTTCTTCTATTGGAATAATATCTAACACTCTTGGTTTAAAACATAAACATGTTTTTGGAATTGATACATCCTTTTCAGCTTTGAGTGAAGCTAAAAAAAGTTCACCTGAAAATTGTGAATATTTTTTGGCTGATGTACTTCAAAATCCTTTAGGCAAGAAAAAATTTGATCTGATAGTTTCATTAAACATGTTTGAACTAGTTGAGCCATCTCTTTTACTGCAAACTATTTCTGAACAAATTACACGTGGATTTATTTTTTTATCTGATCCGTATGATTATGACAGAGGAAAAAATTCTGTAAAAAACCCTTTAGATGAGAATAAAATTCGTGAAACTCTCATCCAAAATAAATTTGAAATTAATAAAAATACTAAAAACCCATCAAAAATAAATTGGAATTTAAAAATAACCGATAGAACTCAACTGAACTATAAAGTTGATCTTATTATTGCTAGGAAATATTCTTGAAATTTAATATGCAGTCACCGGGATTTGAACCCGGGTCACTAACTTGGCAAGCTAGAATAATAACCAAACTATACTATGACTGCTCAAACGTTTAAAAAAAAGTTGCATATTAAAGCCTAATGATTCAATATCAATTTTTTAATTCATCTAATATGGTAACCATACATGGATGAACAAATTATAAAAATTCTTGAAAAAAAAATAGATGAGATAAAAAATAATGACATGGAAACTAAGCAAATTATTGAAGAATTCCAAAATTTTGATTCTATCTCATTTTCTTCAGGTATGATAATTGGACGTTTGTTTAATTCATTTTATTATCAGCATCGAAGAATTTTAAAACGAAAACCAACTGATATAGAGTTTAATGAATTTCTTGAATTTATAAAAAAAGAACTAAGATAAATTTTCTAGTTTTTATTTTCGAAGAAGTTAATTGATGGTGTTCCTGGTAATTTTACACAAGCTTTTCGTAATGCACTTTTTGCTGCCTCAAGATGCTCTTTATCTACATTCATTTCCATTATGACTTGTCCTTGTCTTGCTCTCACTGCAAGACTATTTGCTTTTCCAAAAGCACGTCTCATACCTTCTGAGAGTCTATCTGCTCCTGCAGCTGCAATAGTCTTATTTTCTCTTAATCTAACATGTGGATAAACTCTTAGACGTGAGTTGTATCCTGTTTCACCAGTTGTTTTTTCTAGGGTTTTGTTTGCAGCAAGTCTAGTTGATTCAAGAGCCATATGTCTAATTTGGACTTTCTCATTAATTTTTAATTGTACACAATATTCAAATTGTCTTTTTTTGTTCCCACTGTTAAATTTTGCAATTTTGATCTGAGGCTTACCTTTGATATGCCTTGTATTGGCATAAGGTTGTCCATTTCCTTTTCTATAGCAAGCACCATGCATACAATGAAATTTTAAGAACCCTATTTTAACGAATGGTATAACAAATCCGGATTTTGTGTAATTTTCAGTCTATTATGTAGAATTATTATATTGTAATGCTTCTAATGATGTATGTCATTTGACTTCGAAACAAAGATCTCAGCAAAATTGATAAATGAAAAAACAGTGGTTATCAATCCAAAAATGCAGAATATTTTGATAGAAAGAGGATTTGGTGAATCTGAAAATGATTCTCTAATTTTAAACTCATTTGAAACATTATATCTTTTGTATAATGATAAACTTGAATTAAAAAAAATAAACAAAGATATTGTTTTTGATGAATTAATCCAAAAATATATTCAAAAAAATGATGATATTCTAACACAATTTTTACTTTATAGGGATTTGAGAACTAAAGGATATGTTGTAAAAGATGGTTTTGGATTTGGTTCTGATTTTAGAGTTTATGAACGTGGAACTTATGGACTAAAAGATGCTAAATTTCTTATTTTTGCATTTAATGAGGGTACTCAACAAAAGATTGGTAAACTTTACAAAAATATTGAAGAAATAACAAAAATGGGCAAGGAACCTATTATTGCAGTTATTGAACGACGTGGAGAAATAATTTATTACAAAATAAATAAAATGAATTTCCTAGAAAATAAACCTGAATTTGAAATGAAAGATTTCAATTTTAGTTAAGATTTACTGCCCATTCTGAGGAATATTTTAATAAATTATTTCTCTCAGCATATTCAAAGTCATAAATCTTAACTGATGATGTCTCGTCTAACCATAATCTTTCAAAATCTCTAATTTTTGTTTCTACTCGTGTTTTATCATTCCATGATGTGAATACATCGATAGTCTCAAAATTTGTACTTTTTTTGGCTAACATTACGCTTGATGTACCTGAAAAAACAACCGAATCTCCATTTGCATCTCTGAAAATTCCAACTGATTCTGAAAATGTTCCATCAATATCTTCTGAACTTGGAATGCCAATTTTTAGCATAAGATTTCCATCGCTAACTAATCTTCTAATTTGCTCTAGTTTTACATCTCTAATTAACTCTGGATTGAAATTTTTCCATCCATTGTGATTTTTAGAAAACAATTTTTTCATCATATTCAAATCTTTTATACCAAATTGATGTCCTGAAATTAGTCGCATTCTTGCATTTGGTGTTGAATTATGAAATCCTAGTGATAATGTAGTTAGACCTCTTAATGTAACAAATTCAACTGCTCTATCATATTCAATACAATTGTTCAAACAGGGAATTAAAAACTTTGAAACTATGTCGTCTTCATCTGATCTATACTGCTCTTTTAAATTTAATTTTCTTAGTTCCATAATATTCTAATACATGCTTGGAATTAAAATTTGTTTCAATGAATTCAAATGGTGCTCCCATCGGGATTTGAACCCGAGTCACTGCCTTGAGAGGGCAATATGCTTGGCCGGACTACACTATAGGAGCTGTTTTGACAAGAAATTTGTCATAATTAAACGAATCCGCATAATTTTCATATCTAAAACAAATTAAAAATTAAACCATATTCTCAAAAAAGTTTTGAGTAATGAAAATAATTACTTGTTAATACAAAAATCATCATGAATCAAGATAAAATTCTCGAAATTATTGGCCCAAACAAATTTCCGATTGCATTTGGAGGATATAATTTTGATAATTTTGATAATGATTGTGAAATATATAATTTAGTTATATTTGACGGAAAAGATACTTCTGACGAAATTATCACACATGGTTCTAGTATTATTAAAATATCCCATGGTAATCTTTCTCAAAATAATTCTGAATATTTAGTTCATTATGAAAATCTCAAAATAGTTCAAGATGAACAATGGGAACTCAAGATGTTGATATCTAAAATACATGAGAAACGAAATATACTTTTTTCTACATCTGCAAAAAATGCCCTAGTTGAATCTCAATTATCATTATCAAAGGCAAAAAATGCTTTTGAACAGGATGATCCATTTGTTTCATGTTGGATAAAATGTGGTATAATTTCACTTATTGATTCAATTCTATTTCAAAATAAAATTCTACCAAATCCTGTACATGCATTATCATCAATGCGAAATTTAAAACAAAAAATTACAAATCAATTTACAGATAAAATTATCTCAGAAACAGGAATTGAAAGAGCAACCCCATCATTATTATCTAGAATGTTAAAATCTACTTGTGGGTTTTCTAACATGATTGAAAAAAATCAAAATTCCATTATTATTGAAAAAAAAGCAAATTATTTAATTCAAAATTCTTTATTTTCTGATTGTTATCTATATCTAAATTATCAAAACAGAAATAATTTCTACAAAATTAAAAATTCACTTAATAAGAATCAAGATAAAATACATGTTTTAAAAACTGCATTTGATTTAACAAATACCTCGTCAGAATTACTTTCATCAATAGATTCTATGTATGATATTACGAATGCATTATTGATACTTAACCACCAATCGTAATGAGAAAATTTAGATAACTTTTAAAACCAAGTTTAACGTTGTAACTCTATGACAGATCAAGCATGCGGCTGTGAAGCAGATTCAGGCGATCCAGATTATTCATGTGATTGTGCAATGCAGGGCCATTGTATATGTAGCCATGATTGTAAATGTGGAACTGATGTCTGTAAAGAAGCAGTATCACAACTATCATAAGAAAATAACATTATTTTCTCTTTTTTTATTTTATTATATTATATTATTGTAAAATCTATCAAACATTAAATATACTCATAGCGGTCTGAAGTTTGTGAAACTACCAATTATTGTAGCAGTATCTGCATTATTATTATTAATTCCTTTAGCATCTCAAGATTCATTTGCTCAAGTTAATTCAGGTGGATTTCAAGCAGGTGGTGTAAACATTGATGGGTCTTGGTATGTTGGAGAAGGTCTCAAAGTCGGTGACTATTACAGTTTCAATGTATGTCATGTTGATTATTTAGATTGTTCAGATTTTGATATGGCCATGTGGGTTCAAGAGGAAGTTCGAGTTGGAACTGAGGATAAATTTAGAATACAAGTTTTAGTTTATGATGGAAAGAAAATTGTTAAAGGAGTA
>Ga0315316_10003407_pt1 | contig 11514 bp, 12 predicted proteins | sample M160m3416metaG_FD_203702 | JGI IMG/M metagenome (GOLD analysis project Ga0315316, IMG submission 203702) | Ammonia-oxidizing marine archaeal communities from Monterey Bay, California, United States - M1 60m 3416 | ecosystem: Environmental > Aquatic > Marine > Intertidal zone | place: USA... | reverse complement strand
TAAACTATAAATCATGTTTTTTTAAAATTTTCTTCTATGACTTTTTAAGCATTAATTCTGCAATTTTAAATTCGATCTCAGTGTCAATCATTAAACCAGTTTCAAGAGGGATTTCATAAGGTAAAGCATTTTTCATGATTGGATTTCCAGATTTAATGAATTTCTTTACATCGTAGGTGAATAATCCATTTAATTGAAAAACTTTTGGAGATTCTTGTCTTGTTCGTGGTCTTTTGGAGAGTTTTTTACTCATAGTTAAGAAGCCTTTAGAATTAATTTCCATCATATTAAAATATGGATTCAAGTGTTGAGAATAAACTCCATAAACTGCATCAACTTTTTTTTTATTTAGTAGTTTGATTGTGTTTGCGATGTCATTTTGACGTATAAAAGGAACGGTACAATCAAGATTCACGAATACATCAAATTCGTAACCTAATGAAAATAATTTTTTAATTGCATGTAGAAATACATCTCCAATAGGAGTAGAATCTCTGGAAAGATATTTGGGCCTTACAAATGGAATTTCAGCACCATATTTTTTTCCAATTTTAATAATTTTTTTATCTTCAGTAGATACAAAAACATGTGAAAATAGTTTTGATGATATTGCTTTTTCAATTGTATGAGCAATCAGAGGTTTTTTGCCTAGAATTCGTATATTTTTATTTGATACTCCTTTAGAACCACCTCTAGCACAAATCAAACATATTGGTTTCATTTTTTAAGAAATATCATTCCATGTAATTAATTCGTCTTTTTGTATACTTCGAGTAGATCTTTTATCGAGAATATTATTCCAATGTTTTGGTTCAATACCATTACCAGGTCTTTTAATTGCAAGATTTTCTTTAGAAAATATATCGCCTTTATTGATTTGTTGTGATGCAAAAATTGATTTACGAATTATCAATTTATTTTTTATTTCGGATTCAGTAGGAGATTTAATTCCATTTCCACGTATTTTTTCAATTAACCGAATACGATTAACTAACAATTTTAGATCAGGAGGTTCAATTGAAAATGAATGATCTGGACCATCTAACTTTTTATCTAATGTGAAATGCTTCTCTATAATGTTAGCACCTAAACTAACAGCAACCTCATCTACCAAAGTTGACTCACCATTATCTGAATATCCAACTGGAACATGAAATTTTTCTTTCAAGCTTTCCATTGCTGTGAGATTAGTTTTTTCAGGAGGAGCAGGATAATCTGCAACACAATGAAGAATTGAGATTTGGTCATTTCCTATGGAATTGCATAATTTTATAGATTCATCAATCTCACCAATTGTTGCTAAACCAGTTGAAAGTATTATTGGTAAATTCATTTTTGCGATATATGCAATAAGAGGCAGATTAGTCAGATCTGATGATGCGATTTTGAATGCTGGAACATTTATTCTTCTTAGATAATCTGCACTCTCAAAATCAAAGGGAGTTGAAATGAATATCATGCCTAAATTATCAGCATATTCTTTAATTTCTTTAAATTCTTCAAATGATAATTCAACATTCTTAAAAAAATCAAAATATTCACTTTTTTCTGACAAAAAATTTTCTGATTTATATGTTTGAAATTTTATTGCATCTGCACCAACATTTTTAGATTCATCAATCATTTTTTTGGCTAGATTGATATCACCATTATGATTTAAGCCTGCTTCAGCAATAAAAAAAGTTGGAAATGAATTTCCTATATTTTTGTTTAAAATTTTAATACTCATTTATTCTACCAAGCAGTCCAACCACCATCAATTATTAAATTACTTCCAGTCATATATGAAGACGCATTTGAAGAGAGAAATATTAATGCACCAACATATTCATTTTTTTTCGCCATTCTACCAATCATTGTTTTATTTGAATAGTTTTTCTTAAAAATCGGATCTTGATTTTCTTCAACACCACCCAATGATAATGTGTTAACTCGAATTCCAGTTCCAGCCCAATATGCTGCCAGATATCTGGTAAAATTAAGAATTGCACTTTTAGTTACAGAGTACATGGCAGATTTTACAATTTTGGTTTTACCATAAATTCTTTGATCAGGTCCAACCATTCCATATATGGAACTGATATTAATTATATTTCCAAATTTTTGTTTTTTCATTTGTTTTCCGCATTCTTGACTACAAAGAAATATACCATTAAGATTTACATCTAATCCTTTTTGCCAAACATCTAAAGGAAATTTTTCAAACGAAATTTTATTATTGTTCACTTCAGAGAAAATTGCATTATTGACTAATACATCAATTTTTGTAAATTTATCTATTGTTTGTTTAACCATATTTTTTACAGAATTATGATCAGTGACATCTACTTTTATGGGTAATGAAGAGGTGTTATACAATTTATTCAGATGTTTAGATATCTTTTTACATTTTTCATAATCTAAATCAGCCAAAACAAGATTTGCGCCAGCCTGACAGAGACCATGTGCATATTCAGTTCCTAATAACCCTGAAGCACCCGTGAGAACAATTACATGGCCAGATAAATTAAAAATATCATTCATTTCCATTATTAGATTTCTCATCTCCTTAAAACTTTTGAGAAGTATTGTTAATAATTATCAAGAGATTTTTGTGCGTAATGTTTAAAATTTCATAGGATTAATCTCAGTTAACTTGTCTGAAAAATGGATTAAACCAAAATTTGATGAACACGGTATGACTCAATGGTATTGGCGAGTGATAAATCATGAAAATTTTTCATTAGGAAATAAGGTTGAAATTGGTTCATTTACCGTGATCGACGCAAAACATGGCATAGAAATTCAAGATAATGTAAAAATTGGGTGGAATTGTACAATCATGAGTAATTCAACAATAGATGCTAGAAAAGGAAAGATCACTTTAGAAGAAGGATGCAAAATCGGAGCTAATTCAGTTATTTTTCCAAATATTACAATTAGAAGAAATGCAATCATTGGTGCAAATAGTTTAGTAAATTGTGATATTCCAGAAAATGAAGTGTGGGTTGGCTCTCCAGCAAAAAAACTTAGATAACATCTGGGAAAAAATAGATGAAAATTCTTTTTCGTACATCAGGAGGAAGTAACCCTAAAAATGAATTAGGAATGGGTCACATCTATAGATGCATAAATTTATCTAAAAAATTAACATCGCATAAAATCCATTTTCTTATAGAAGATTTTGGGTCTGTAACAAAATTATTAAAAAATAATGGTTTGAAAGTTTCAAAATTAAATCCAGGAATTAATGAAGATGAAGATATTAAAAAAACAATCAGATATGTGGAGAAAAATAATATAGATATACTAATAATTGATAAATATGGATTGAAAAATGATTATGTAAAATCATTAAAAGAAAAAGTAAAAACTGTTGTAATTACAGATTTGCGTAATATTCATTACAATGCTGATCTGGTTGTAAATGGATTTATTGGTTACAATAATTCAATAAAATTCAATAAATATAAAACAAAATGTCTCTTAGGTCCAAGATATCAAATATTAAGTAATCATTCAGAAAAGAATAATTCTAGAAAGAAAAAATTTGATTTAGTATTAACGTTAGGAGGATATGATACTAAATGTATTGTAGAGAAAATTTTAGATTTTATTATTACGAAAAATTATAATTTTAAAATATTAGTGATCTTAGGACCAGCAACAAGAAAAACAAAAAAAATATTAAAAATAGAAAAACAATATAAAAAAAATATTAAAATAATTAAAGAAACAAAAAGATTCCAAGATGAAATTTCTAAGGGGGAAAACGGGATTACTGCAGGAGGTATTTCCACATACGAATTTGCAAGATTGAATATACCATTTGGAATAATTTGTCAATATAATCATCAATTAATAACATCAAGAGAATGGGCCAAAAGAGGGATTGGAGAAAATCTAGGCATGTTTAATGTTAAATTAGATAATAAAATTGAATTATTTTTAGAAAAGATCAATCAAAATGATATGAAATTGAATTCGATGAGAAAAAATAAATTCTCAGATACAAAAAAAATTATAAATGAAATTTTGAGATTGAAAAATGATTAGAATTAGTATTTTATATAACAGGAATTTCAAATAGACATGAAAACTGCAGTAATTACAACCGGAGGATTAGGCACAAGGGAAGCAACAATAACAAAATCTAATCCAAAAACAATGTTGCCGGTGTTTACAAATTCAAACTATGATTCCGATCCGGTATTAAAACCAATTATTGAGTTAATTTTTGATGGTTTGTTTGATAAAGGTTTTAAAAGATTTTGCATAATAGTTAGTTCAAATCATAAGAATATAATAAAAAATCATTTAACACCAGATAAGACATTTTTAGAATTACTTTCAAAAAGAAATGCATATCATGATAAAAGATTTGTAAAAATATTATCAAGATTATATAAAAAAATAGAAAAATCTGAAATTGTATGGATTAGTCAAAAAACACCAATGGGTTTTGGTCATGCATTACTATCTGCAAAAAAATTTGTAGGTAATGATGATTTTCTACTTCATGCAGGAGATACATATTTTCCAAATTATGAATTTCTAACAAAATTTATGAGATTATTCAAAACTGATAAGAAAATTTCATGTAATCTACTCTTAGAATCTAAAAAATTTCTTGATGGGTATGGTATTGCACAGATAAAAAAACAAAATGGTCAAAACATAGTATTTGATGTTGAAGAAAAACCAAAGAAACCAAAAAGTAATTTAGCAATCCTTCCAGTATACGCGTTCAAACCCATAATTTTTGATGCATTAAAAAGAACAGACCATGGATATAATAGTGAATTACAGGTGACGGATGCAATTAAGACTATGATTGGCAACGATGAAAAAATTACAGCCATGAAAATAAAACAAAAATGGTTGGATATTGGAACACCACAAAGATACTTAGATGCACTAAATTATTCGTTTAAAATGAAACGTTAGAGCTTTAATGACTTTATAGATTTTACAACCATATCTTGTTCATTAGATGTTATGCCTGTATAAAATGGCAATGATAATATTTCATCATAGAGTTTAATAGAATTTTTTAATGATGCATAATATTTTGCTCTTTTCTTAAATATTGAAAATAAGCTAAGAGGTTTGTAGTGTACAGATGTACTTATGCCCATTTTTAATAAATTTTCAAATACTTTATTACGATCTAAACCAAATTTTTCTTTATCAAATCTAATTATAAATAAATGACACGCATTCTCTTCAAGTTTTTCAGTATTTGGTAAAATAATTCCATCAATATTAGATAATTTTTTAATATAATATTGAAATGATTTTCTGCGTAAGGAATTAATTTTAGATATTCGTTTTAATTGATTCATGCCCAAAGAGGCTCTAATTTCATCCATTCGATAGTTATAACCAGGATATTTAATGTCATATTCCCAAGGTTTGCCAATTGAGTATCTTTGTTTTAATGTTCGATCTATACCATGATTTCTAGTGATTTTTACAATTTCTGCTAAATTTTTTGATTGAGTGATTATCATTCCTCCTTCAAGTGTTGTGATATTTTTTGTAGGATAGAAGCTAAAACAACCCGAGTGTCCAAAGGTACCAACATGTCTTTTCTTAAATGTTGCACCAATTGCATGTGCACAGTCTTCAATAATTTTTAAATTATTTTTTCTCGCAACTTTAACTATTTTATTCATATCACATGCTTTTCCGGCAAAATGAACAGGAATAATAGCTTTAGTTTTTTTAGTTATACTTTTTTCTAAGGAAGTTACATCAATATTGTAATCAGAAAAAGAAACATCTGCCAAAACAGGAGTTGCACCAGTCATCAAAACAGAATTAGCAGTTGCCAAAAATGTCAAATTAGGAACAATTACTTCATCATTTTTTCCGATTCCTAAACCCATCAATGATAAATGTAAAGCTGAAGTAGCATTAGATACTGCAATTGCATTTTTAGAATTGGTGGATTTTTTAAAAGAATTTTCAAATTTTTCAACAGTTGGTCCATTAGTTAATATTTTTGAATCAAGAATTTTTAGCATCTTTTGTTTATCATCATTCAATATTTCAGGTGAGAAAAATGGGACAATTATGGAAGATTTTTTATTATGTTTCATATGTTAATTTAAAAAATACAGAATATATCTAATCCTATGAATTACTTCCAACTTCGAGTCTTTTCTACCCAAAATTTCCAATATAGTTCTTCATTAGATTAATAATTTAGGAGATGTGATAAAACTATGAATATAGCACCAGATATTAAAAAATCTGAAGATGTTAACAAAACGTGTAAATAAAATGATAATTTCAAAAAAATGTAAGAAAATAAAATTACTAATCACGGATGTAGATGGAGTTCTAACTGACGGTGGAATGTATTATTCAGAGAGAGGGGAGATACTGAAAAAATTCAATACAAAAGATGGAATGGGAGTAGAAATATTAAGAAATCATGGAATTAAAACAGTTTTTTTAACTAAAGAAAATTCAAAAATTGTAAAATTAAGAGGGAAAAAAAATAAAGTGGATGGAATATTTGTAAATATTACATTTAAAGAAAAAGAACTTGTGAAGATTTGTGATAAATTCAAAGTAACATCAAAAGAAATTGCATACATTGGCGATGATGTTAATGATATTAAGATTATGAGTAAAGTAGGATTATCAGCATGCCCAAACGATTCAGTTGAGGATGTTAAACAGAGAACAGATTACATTTGTAAGTTAAATGGTGGAGAAGGAGTTTTTAGAGAATTTGCAGAACTAATTTTAAAATACCAAAATTAATTATTTTTGTTTAATGAAAAAATATAGAGTCCAATTGCACCAGAATGATACAATGAGTTATCAAACGATACAATATTTGTTTTAATCCAATTGAGAAAAATTTTTACTTGTTTATTATTATTACCAATTCCCATATCAGATAAAATTTTTGGAATTCGTTTCTTGAAATCATCAACAAGTTTTTGGCCACCAGCCCAAGAGTGATCAAATGTTTTCCATTTTAACTTCAAATTCAGAATCTCAGACCATTTAATAAAATCAACAGGAGTGAAATGATGTAAATCTAGAAGTGTTATTCTTGCATCAAACAAATGAAATAATGTCATAAGAATATATCCACGAGGATTTATCCAGTTTGGAGATGTTATGATTAATTTTCCATTTTTTCTTAAATGGTGTTTTAAGAATTTCAAAGTTTTCAATGGATTATCAGTATGCTCTAATGTTCCTATAGAGACTATAACATCAAATTTTTCTTTTAAGTCAAAAACATTCATTTTTTTAAATTCTAAATTGCTCTGAACAAATTTTTTTTTAGCCTGTTTTATAGCAATTTCTGAATAATCAATTCCTAGTACATTTGCGCCTTTTTTTGATGCAAGAAATGCAAAATTTCCAGTTCCACACCCAATATCAACAATTTTTTTATTTTTCCATTTAATTTGTTTTAAAACTTCGAATGCTTCAGATGAAGGTTCGCCAGAAGTAAGAAAACTTGTAAAATGTTTTTGTTCTCCTTTTTTAAAAATTTCATTATATCGCTTAGATAATGAGGAATTATTAGAAACATAATTTTTTGGAACTGTATTTTTCTTCAAAGATTTTTTATCCATAATGATTTGAATAAGTCTTTGTATCTTAAAGTTTAAGAAAGATATTATTAATATAAAGTAGGAAATAATTTATACACATTTTAGAATTAAGATGTAGATGGTATTCATTATTGCCGAAATAGGCACAAATCACATGGGAGATATAAAAATCGCAAAGAAATTAATCGATGTAGCAAAAAATGCTGGCTGTGATGCAGTGAAATTTCAAAAGAAAACAATTGAAAAAATTTATTCAAAAGAATTTTTGGATTCATCATTAGAAAGTCCATGGGGGACTACACAACGAGATATGAGATTGTATAGAGAATTTAATATGAAACAATTTATAGAAATAGACAGGTATTGTAAAAAGAAAAAAATTTTTTGGTTTGTATCATGTTGGGATACTCAAAGTCAAATAGAAATGAAGAAATTTAAAACAAAATATAACAAGGTTGCATCAGCAATGTTAACACATCATGAATTATTAGAAATTATTGCTAAAGAAAAAAAACATACATTTATTTCAACTGGAATGAGTTCGTTGAAAGATATTAGTTATGCAGTCAAAATTTTTAGAAAATATAAATGCACATTTGAATTAATGCATTGCCATAGTGCATATCCAATGCCAACAGAAGAAGCTAATTTAAAAATGATACCAATCTTAGGAAAAAAATTCAAATGTGATGTAGGATATAGTGGTCATGAAACAAGTGCTACAAATGTATCAATACCAGCAGTTACTCTAGGTGCAACATCTATTGAAAGACACATTACGTTAGACAGAACTATGTACGGAAATGATCAAGCCGCATCATTAGAGCCAGAAGGAATAAAGAGATTAGTTAGAGATGTAAGATTAATTGATAAAATTATGGGAAATGGGATAAAAACAATTTGGAAATCAGAAATTCCTGCACAAAAGAAATTAAGACAGATTTTTACTTAAGATAGGAAATGAATGAAATCACTATAACAGGTTCTGAAGGAGTAGTAGGATCAACATTATGTAAATATTTTCAGGGGAAGAAAATTGGTGTGAACAAATTAGATTTGAAATTAGGGCATGATCTAACTGATGAGAGTTTTGTTAAAGAGTGGTTTAAAAAAAATCATACTAAATTCTTGATTAATTGTTTCGCATTAAATGATCATGTTGATAAAACAAGGAAAAATAGTAACCTATACAATATTTCACTAGATTCTTTTACAGAGTATATGAAAATTAATGTCGTTTCATTATTTAGTGTGTGTAGAGAATTTGCTCGAAATAATAAAGAAGGTTCAATAGTCAATTTTTCTTCAACTTATGGCATTGTTTCACCAAATCCTTCACTTTATCAGAATTCAGACAAACATATTGCATACGGAGCATCTAAAGAAGCAGTAATTAATTTAACAAAATATCTTGCGATTCATCTTGCACCAAATATTCGAGTAAATTGCGTCGTACCAGGAGGGATTAAAAATAATCAAGATACAAAATTTATTGAAAAATATTCAAATTTGACTCCAATGAAACGGATGATGGAAAAAACCGAGTTAAATGGATTAATAGATTATTTGTGCAGTAAAAATTCTACTTATGTAACGGGATCTGTTTTGATTTGTGATGGCGGATATACTTCATGGTAAATGTAAATGCAAGTAGATATTTTTATTCCAGCTAGATTAGGTAGTAAACGATTACCAAAAAAACATCTAAAAGAGATTAATGGAATTCCAGTAATCAAGTATCTGGTAGAACGATTAAAATCTTGTAAATCAATAAATAAAATTATTGTATGCACAACAAATCTAGAACAAGATAATGAATTAGTCAAATATCTTCATAAAGAAGATGTTTTAACGTTTAGAGGTAGTGAACATGATATTTTGGATAGATTTTTAGAAGCTGCAAAACAATTTAACACAGAAGCCATTGTAGATGTTGAAGCAGATAAAATTTATACTGATCCAAGATATGTTGAATTAATTTCAACTGAATTACAAAATACAAAAATTGATTTTATAACAGGCAATAATTCATTATATAAATTTGAACCAGAATTTGGATTTCATGGATTTATGCCAGCTGGTATAACAGTTAAATCATTAAAGAAGATTTGTGATTTAAAAAAAACTAACAATACAGAAACAGGATATAAAGAATTTTTTACAGAAAATAAATTTATTAAAAAAAAATTTTTACTTCCAGAGCCAGATATTTTAATTCCAACAGATTTTAGATTTTCATTAGATTATTTAGAAGATTTTGAATTAGCAAAGATAATTTTTTCAAGATTAAATAATTCTTTTAATACTAAAAAACTTCTAAATTTTATAAAAGAAAATCATGATTTACATAAAATTGTTGAACCAGTAATTAAGAAATGGAAGAATGATTATAAGAAAGATGTTACAGAATTTAGTTTAGATAAATCAAATTAGATTAGAAATTGATTTTGCTAATGATTTTGATGCATTTCCTTGATTTACTAGATAATCATCTAAAAATAATTTAGAATTTTCAAGAACAGTTTTTCTAAAATTATCATCAAAAAGTATTTTTTTTATGTACGTTTCACAATCTTCAATATTATTAATAGATAATATACCATTATTCCTAACTATTTCTTCATTTAGTGCCCAATCATCTGTTTGTAATGATATTACAGGTTTGTTTAATGCAAGAGCATCTAGACATATAGTTGAATTATTAAAAGTTATTACTAATTCAGAATCCTGAATTAATTTTAATAGGTTTGTGTTATTTGCTAGTTGTAATTTCGGGTCAATATTTTTTATGAGATTTTTTGCATTTTCTGTCAAAATTGGACTAGGATGTGAACGAACTAACAATTCTTTATCAGGAATTTTTTTTATAATATTAAAAATTTCATGAATAAATTTATCATATTTCAATTGTGAATTTGTAGTGCATGTATCGGCAGTCAAATACATTGCACCAGTAGTTGCAAGTAGGATTTTGTTTGATTGAAACAATTTTTGGGTAGAATTAAAAAATTTATCATGTTTTGGACTTCCAGACAAGATAATATTTTTATCCTCATATCCTTGCGATGCACCAAATTCTTTCGTAAATTTTCCCCATACAAATTGACCATCACTAATTCTTGTTTGAGGAAAATGACCAGTGAAATTTGAGATTTTCGTCCATTTTTTTGGTGTTAAAAATCTTCCATGTTGTAACATGAATGATTTTATGTTAAATGATTTTCCCACATGCATACATTCTTTTTCTTCTTGTCCAACCTCAGCCCATTGAAGAATCAATGAAATGTCATAGCTACTGAAAAAATTTGTTAAGACTAGAATATTTTTAATTGAGTAATAAAATTTATCCATACAAATTTTCTTTAATGAAACTTTGATAGATTTCCAGAATAGTAAATCAAATGATTTAAAGATATTTTCAAAGTGATCAGTTTCTGAAAAAAGGAGTTCAATTGTTTCTTTAATATTTTTTTGATAAATTTGTATTTCTGATTGAATTAATTTTTCAATATCGCATACATTAAGAATTTTACATTTAGAATCTTTTACAATATTAAATGATTTTATATTAGTAATTGGAGGTTTTCTAGGATTATATAGAATTAAATTAATTTCCTGTTTTTTTAACTCTTTGAAAAATGTCTCATATTCAATTGGATCAAAATTTACTAGTAGAATACTTTTTTTTGTAATTTGTTTAATGTTTGTATCTAAAAATTTATCAGTTAAATTTGAAGTAATTTGTTTAATTTTTAAAAATGTATTTTTAGATATTTCTAAATGTAGGGGTTTATTCATTAATGAAAAATTCACAGAAATTTTATCATGATAAAAAGATTTTTTTTCAATTGGAGAAAATTTTATAATATTATTTTTATTTTTTATTAATGTTTCAGTAAATTGATTAAATTCTGTGAAATCAATAATTTTTGATGGTTTTTCTTTG
>Ga0315316_10003405_pt1 | contig 11520 bp, 11 predicted proteins | sample M160m3416metaG_FD_203702 | JGI IMG/M metagenome (GOLD analysis project Ga0315316, IMG submission 203702) | Ammonia-oxidizing marine archaeal communities from Monterey Bay, California, United States - M1 60m 3416 | ecosystem: Environmental > Aquatic > Marine > Intertidal zone | place: USA... | reverse complement strand
CGGCTGCAGCTGACGGCCTGCGCGTTGCACGTACCCTCGCCACCACTTAAAGGGCATTATTTCTGCAAGGCACTTCTCTTCAAGGGCAGCGCGTAGACCTCCTTGCCCTCAATGGTGATGCAGCGGAAAGTCATCACCGGGTCCTGATCATTAAGGTCAAAGCTCAGCGAGCCAAAGTAATTACCCTTATTGTAGGAAAATAGCGCCTCTTTCTTGGTCCCGTGAGTGTGGTCATTGGTGAGCTTTGAGGTCTCAAACTCATAGAGGGTGTAGCCATCCGGGCGATGTATCTGGTAGACATCCGTGCGGTGACGGTCAGCAGATAACAGTATCACCCCGCCGATGTTCCCGCGGTCAATGAGCGAGAGAATCTCCTCGCGTTCCTTCTTTACCCCCCACCATGAATCCTTACCTCCCTTGTCGGCATGCTCGGTCCACAGGGTGCCCGAGGCAATCACCCTGAAGGTAGCCGTGGAGGCCTTCAGTGAGTCAAGCAGCCAGCGCTTTTGCACTTCACCCAGCATGGTCTTCTCCTTCTTAAAATCACGATAGTAGCGTCCGTCTGTCATGAAAAAATCCACATCACCGATATTGAATGAATACCAGCAACCAGGCTGCTCCTCACCGCCGCCGTAGGCCGGGTTTACCCAGTTTTCCTTGAACACCCGCCACACAGGAATTTTCCAGTCGGGCTTGTCGACGGCAATGCCACCGGAAACATCATTGGCACCGAAATCATGGTCGTCCCAGATCGAGTATTGGGCAGAGCGGGCCACCAAGCGCCGGAACTCAGGGCGCAACTGACGCCGGTAGTAATACGTGCGCTGCCGCGTCCTGCTCTTCGGGTCATCAATATAGAGGTTGTCCCCCAGCCAAAGGAAGGCCGCCGGGTTCCTTGCCGCTATTGTGTCCCAGATGCGTTCCTTGGCGTGGTTATAGCGCGCGCCACCGCCAAAGCAAACCTCAAAGGCAGCCTTCGCTCCACGCGATGGGAAAGTACTGAACCGTGGACGCTTCTTTTCCTCGCCGAAAACCCGTTCACCGTCTACTGCAATATCGTATGCGTATACAGTCTGCGGCAGCAGGCCATCAAGGCGCAGCGTCGTTGCCAAGTCACCCGCCTTCGTGGTTCGCCCTGATGCCTTCACCTCATCACCGATGAGCACCTCTACTTTTGCCGGTGCCGCCGTGCGCAGCCAGACGCTGCCGCCCACATCACTCAGATCACCGAGCATCGGGCCACCGAAGAGCTTTAAGCTGTGCTTGCTGACAAGATTCTTAAAATCATCCCGGTGGAAAATATCCCTGATCCCGGCATCCTTGCCCAGCGGCTCACCCTCCAGCAATTGCTTGAGCAGATAAGGGTCCCAGTCACCCAGCACCGGCGCATCCGCAGGCGTTGGTATCGGCGGCTTGGCACACAACATCGCGCCACAAAAAAACAAAATGCCTGTAAACAACCAATAACACCTAAGCATCGGCGAACCTAACTCAGTGAATACCCGCGGCAAAGCCATACATTGTAAAGATCGTCTTTTTAGCTACCGCTGGTGCCCTCTCCATAGGATAATAACTGCTTATGAAGCTTAATTGTGACCTTTCCCGGTTCCGTCAAGACGGAGGGCCCGACTTCAATGTCACCAGCCAGCCAACAACAGTCACGCCCCTTTATGAAAACAAGAAAGGCTACCGTGCACAACTCGGGAAAATGCGCCGTGAAATCGACACCCTGCAGAACATGATGTACGCCCACAACCGCTACGGGCTGCTCTGCATTTTTCAGGCAATGGATGCCGCGGGCAAGGACGGCACCATCAGGCGGGTGATGAGCGGAGTTAACCCGCACGGGGTCGAGATCCATAGCTTCAAGAAACCCAGTGAAGAGGAACTCGACCACGACTTCATGTGGCGCACCACGCAGCGCTTCCCTCCACGCGGACGTATCGGGATCTTCAACCGCTCCTATTACGAGGAAGTCCTTATTGCCCGCGTCCACCCCGAAATCATCACACAGTATCAGCGCATCCCGAGCGAGCATACGGTGAACATTGACGCACTGTGGCAACAGCGCTTTGAGGATATTCGCTCCCTCGAGCGTTATGCACACCGCAACGGCATCCACATCCTGAAGTTTTTCCTCAACATCTCGATACAGGAACAGGCACGGCGGTTACTGGATCGGCTGGAGAAACCTTCCAAGAACTGGAAGTTCTCGGAAGCCGACCTTGAGGAGCGCAAGTTCTGGAATCAATATCAGGAAGCCTACCAAGAAATGATTAACCAAACCTCAACCCCGCAAAGCCCGTGGTTCGTGGTCCCCGCCGACGACAAGCGCAACATGCGCCTGCTTGTCGCATCCCTCATTCTTGAGAAATTGAGCACACTGGATATGAGCTACCCCAGAATCGACGAGGCTCGAAAACAGAAGCTCGAGATCTTTAGAAACACACTGCAGCGGGAACAAGCTTAGGGGATAAGCCACCGCAATCATTGTCTCATGTCCGTCACCCGTTACCTGCTCTTCTTCTGCGGCCAGGTAGGCATGATGAGCCTGGCTCGCTTCTTCTTCCAGTGGATCACCAAGTTCACCACCGGGTCCGAGGGCAACCCTGAGCTGCTCAGCGCCTTTGCCGTTGGAATAATCCTGTTAGGTTTCCGGATCTTTGACGGCATCACCGACCCCATAGCCGGAAATTTAAGCGACGCATGGGCCCGCGCCGGGCGAGCGCGCCAACAACTACTGTGGGTATCCCTGCTGCTGCCCGGAACCGGCCTCGTCATTACCTTTCTTCCCAATGAGGCAATGCCTGCAACAATGCGCTGGTTCTGCGTGGCAATTGGGATGTTCATATTCTTTGTCGGCTACACCTTTTATGCCATCCCCTACTGGAGTTTGGTCGGTGACTATTCAAACGGTGACCCACATCGACGCCGAGTGCTCTCGAATCTCCTGGGTGGCGGAATGGTCGTGGCTACCGGAATCGGCTTTGTGGTCAGCGGCAGCGTCATCAAGGCATATGGCTACGTGCCGGCTGCGGCAATCTTTGCCATTGCAGGGGCCGTCCTGATGGCAATGCCCTACTTCGCCGCACCGACAGACTGCAAGCCAAAGAAATCGCCAGCTGGGAGGGAACCGGCAATGCCGTTCTGGGCCAGCGTGAAGCTTGCACTGAAGCACCGCCGCTTCCTGGCACTGATCGCCCTCTTCGCCGGATCACAAATGTCATTCACCATCATGACAGCCGCCTCCCCGTTCATCGCCGAGAACCTGTTAGGAGGGGACAAGTCGGACATTGCCCGGATAATGGGCCCGCTGCTGCTGACCGCTGTGCCGTTTTTCTTTCTCGTTCCTGCCGTGTCCCGCCGCATGGGATGGCTCAAGGGTATGCTCTATGCCTCTCTGGGGTTGGCGGTAATATACTCGCTGAGCGGTTTTATCGGCTATACGGTAATCGGCGACCCGTTTACCACAGCCTCGCTGCTATTCGCACTCGGAGGCCCAATGGTGGCTCTCCTTTTAGGACTGGAGGGAGAAGGCATTGTCGACTGCGCGGAGGAGCGCGGAGGCGAAGCCCGTATAGGCATCTACTGGGGTGTATTCAATTTTGCTGTAAAAACCCTTAATGGTGTCGCCTTGCTGGCCGCCATGATACTCGCTTCAATGACCAAGGGAGATGCATGGGGAAACGCTGCCATTCGAGCAATGTCATTTACCGCCGGAGCCTGCCTGTTGGGTGGGATGCTCTGTTACTTCCTGATCACTCCCCCTCGCGATAAAAATGAAACCAGTGAGGAAGAATAACCTCGCCAAGAACCACTGAAAGTGTTCCCCCTGTGATGTCCATGGATTCCACCCGGAAAACACACCCCCTTAAATGGCTGGGCATGATGGCATTGGCGGGCATTATCATCTGGGCACTCCTCACCCCCGACATTAATCGGCAACTGCAGGGTATTATGACTTATATTCGCTCCCTGGGATACTGGGGTGCATTGCTCTTCACCCTTGTCTATGTGGCGGCCACGGTGATCCTGGTTCCCGGATCAATCCTGACACTCGGCGCCGGCGCCGCTTTCGGTCTCTGGAAAGGATTTATCCTGGTCTCATTCGCATCAACACTTGCCTCCTCTGCTGCATTCCTCGTAGGTCGCCACCTGGCACATGACTGGCTCTGGAAAAAAATTGGTCATGCCCCGCGCATGGCTGCACTCAAAGGCGCCATTGATCGTGAGGGGTGGAAAATTGTCGGGCTTGCCAGGCTTAGCCCGCTGTTTCCCTATACAATGCTCAACTATTTTTTCAGCCTCACCTCCCTACGTTTCACCCACTATGTGCTCGCTTCATGGGTCGGCATGATCCCGGGAACATTTGCCTATGTCTACCTCGGGTCTCTGGGAGGCACCGACGCTCAAGGCGAAAAGTCCGCCATTGAATGGCTGCTGCTGGGCATTGGCGTCGTGGCCACCATCACCGCGACCATCTTAATCAGCCGCAGTGCAGCAAGGGCGATGGCAAAAAAGCTCCGGGAAGATTGAGCCCCAATGCAGGGACAACCCTCAGCATGAAGTCGGTTCGCCCACACACAGTTTCACCGCGTGCGCCACTGCTCCTTCCACGAATCCAAGGCACTCCACTGCTCCCTCGGGTTTACCCGGAAGTGTAATGACGAGTGAATTGCGCACGACCGCTGCCAGGCCCCGCGAGAGGATGGCATTTGGGGTAATCTCCACACTGCGCATGCGCATCAATTCCCCAAATCCGGGGACTTCCAAGCGCATGATTTCCCGCACCGCCTCAGGGGTAACGTCACGGTCCGCGATCCCGGTGCCGCCGGTAGTCAGGATCAGGCCGCAACCCTGCGCGGAAAAAGAATGTATTGCCTCCTGAATGGCGATTTTATCATCAGCAACAAGGGCATCGGCAACCACTTGCCAACCACGCCGGGCTGCCTCGGTTTGCAATGCCGGGCCACCCTGATCCTCGTATTCCCCTGCCGCAGCCCGGTCAGAAACGGTAATAATCCCCACTTTCATTGTTTTTCTGTTTTTTCCTTAGAAACAACGGCTATGTCCTCAATTACCATCTCTTTATCCACTGCCTTACACATGTCATAGAGGGTCAGGGCAGCAACACTGACACCGGTAAGCGCCTCCATCTCAACTCCGGTTTTTCCCGTTGTGCGGACCGTGGCCAGCAAGTCCACACCCTCCTCCTTAATCTCACAATCCACCTGGACATGGGTCAAAGCCAAGGGGTGGCAAAGTGGTATCAACCCTGATGTCTGCTTCGCCGCACTGATGCCGGCAAGCTTGGCAGCAGCCAATACATCACCTTTCTTGATACCATTCTCCCGCACCAATCGCAGGGTCTGCGGGCTCATCCTGACAAAACCCCTGGCCGTGGCCACTCGGCACTGCTCAGGCTTTGCTGAAACGTCAACCATAGAGACGCTCCCGTCAGGATTCACGTGTGATAATTCTTCCATGGCTCCTTTATCCCCCGATGGCGATCATCTTCCTTCCCGGTTGGTAGTTATCCCTGAAGTCATGCTCCATGGGCTTGCGCTCCACCACCTTCTCGATAAACTCAACAACCTGTCGGTCACTGGCACCACCCCTTATCTCCTCCATCAGGTCAAACTCCAGGTGACTTCCAAGGCAGGGCCTCAACTTGCCATCACATGTCAGGCGCAACTTGTTGCAGCTCTCGCAGAAATGCAGGTTGGTCATGGCGCCGATGAACCCCACCAGTTGACTCCTCCCGGGAACCGAGAAATAACTGGCCGGCCCGTTGGTCCTGAAGTCCTCCCTGGGCTGAAGGGTTCCGAGAGTCTCTTCAATGCAGCGCCTGGCCTCTGCAACCGGCAGGAAACTCGATTCACTCAAGACATCACCAACACTCACCGGCATCAACTCAATGAATCGCAAAAGCAAATCGTTATCATTAGCAAAGTCAACAAGGGGCAGTAACTGCCCCTCACTTCGACCGCGCATAAGGACTGCGTTGATCTTAATCCGCTCAAAGCCCGCCTGCCGGGCAGCATTGATTCCCGCAATGACTCGGTCAAAGTAATCGCGCCCGGTGGTGGTGGCATATGCGGAAGGGTCAAGGGTATCAAGGGAAATATTTACCGTTTTGATTCCGGCGGCAGCCAAAGCATCGGCAGTGGTGGAAAATCCGGGAACAGGTTTAGAAAGCAATGTTCCGTTGGTTGACACCCCGGCATCACTAATCCCCTTGATGGCACATAACCTCTCAAGGAAGGGAACAACATCTCTCCGGGTCAGTGGCTCTCCACCGGTCACCCGCACCTTTGTAATTCCAATCTCTGCCGCAATGCCTACGACTCGCAGGATCTCCTCGTAGGTGAGCACACCTTCCCTTGGCAGCCACTCCTGCAACTCTGCTGGCATACAATACCCACACCGCTCATTACAGCGGTCAGTAATGGAAACCCGCAGATAGGAAATTCTATGTCCGTGCGTATCTTGCATCTTGCAGGCGGGTTGTTAACCACCCTTTATTCGGGTATAATTGAACTGCTTTACCGATTTTCGCCACCATGAAAATTCCCTTTTCTTATTCCGCCATTTCTCATGCCTCCATGGGCATTGCAGCCTGCCTGATGCTTTGCAACTGTACACAAACACTTCAGGAAAGGATTGAGCGCAACCCCGCAATGTATTCGGCCCTTTCAGGCCCGCAGAAGCAGGCAGTAGGACAAGGCAAGCTTTTAGAAGGCATGAGCCAGGACGCCGTCTACCTGTCATGGGGCCGCCCCAGTGCCATCAAGGAAATCACGCGTGGCGGAATGAACTATGAGAAATGGCGCTACACCAGGCATATGCCGATCGTGCACCAGGACATCCATATCGGCTTCGACTACGGATATTACGGCCCATTCTACGAGTTCGGGCCAACCATCGAGCACGTACCCTACACCGCGGCTGTTGTGGAGTTCAGCAACGGCAAAGTCTCTTCCTGGGAACGGGAACGGCGCTGAAGCCCCCTAAAACCTCATTCAGCCTTCAGGGTAACGGCGCGTAATTGCATCAGCTGATTATCCTGCACATTGACATTCACGCCGATGACTACCAAGCGGTAGGTGCCGGCCTCCCTGATCTCCACGCTGCCTGCCGGTATCTCCTGGAACTTATCACCTGATCCCGTCTTGGCTGCATTTACCATACCGGCCAATTTTACCTCAAATGAACCTCCACCTCCCTCTGGGGTTGCGGCATTGACCAGCACTGAATATTTCCCAGGAGCACTGAATTTAACCGGCCATACAACGTGGTAAGCCGGGTTCATCCAGCCAATGACAGCACCGGCACTGTCCTCATATTCAAAGGATCCCTCGCCAAAGACCAATGCCTGTTCTGCATCAAGGGAGACATCACCACCTGCAGTTGTAACCACCTTCGCCATATTGGAGGAAACATCCTTGGAAGCCCTCTTGCCGTAATTTGCAAGGGAAGCATTCCCGCTCAGTGAGTCGGCAAGTTCTTTCGCCTCCGGGGCTGCCAGAGTAGCGAGCACACCAAGCAGGGCGACTTTGTCCCCCGGTCGCCCTCCGCCAAGGGATAGCAACTCAGCGATTCGCTCAACCTTCTGCTCATCAGGAAGGTCCGACGTGTTGCCCAGCAGGAAAGTATAAGTACGCAAGGCCAGTGCCTGTATAATTTTGTCTTCATCCTGGTTTCTGGCAATCCGGTAAATCGTCTCCGCAGGCCTGCCATCCGGCCAGGAACCAAGCCCCTTTAATGCCTCCTTGCGGGCAGTAATATTGCTGCCCACAAGGACTTTCTTTAATTCATCCCACGCACTATCCCCACCAAGGTGGCCCAAGATAAAGAGCAGGCTCATGCGGAATTCACTCGTGGCAGGAGCACCCCGCAAGGCATCCCGCACGGCAGCACTGCGCTTATCCATATCTGCAATCTTGCGGGAAATCCTGATAACCGCGTTCACAAGGGAATTGCGAATTTCCACGGAAACGGGATCCTCAAGAGCCGTGACAAGCATCGTGACATTGTCACGGTTGCCCAGTTCCCCAAGGGCATAAATGGCAATATCACTGACATCCCTGTCCTTCGCGCTGATGTAGGTCATCAGGGTTGGCACCGCTGAAGAATCTCCCCGTGCCGCAATAATGCTGATTAACCCGGCCCGTATCATGGGCGAAACCTTTGGCAAGTGGGCAAGAATCGCCTCATCAATCCCATTCCCCTTGAGCCTTTGAAGGGTGGTCAATGCGGCACTTACGTTGTTATCACCCACATTACTGCCCTTTTGCTCCTGCGCCTCGATGAAGGCGATAAACTTACCGACATCCTCAGCGTTGCCGAGCGGGTCTTCAGCCTCATTGAGTTCCGCAATGCGCGCATTACGCGCATCCTGCTCCTGCTTTGCCGCCTTCTTCTTTACAATCACCACAACCAGGGCAATCAGCAATGCCGGGATGGTGATCATTGCCCACAACGGCACCGGAAATTTACGGGGCTTTTGTTGCTCCGGGTACATCACCTCACCTTCCCCGGCCAGGGGACCGGTGAGTTGCGCCTTGGGTATTTCCCCGCTGGGCATGTTACTCAAAGGGGTTGTTTGCGCCCCACCAACGACTACAGCAGGCATCGGCATAGCTGGCTGGGCAGGCGTGCCGGCCAACAGCGGATTAACAACGCTTGCCGAGCCCTGCTGCTCAGCCTGGAAACGCTCAAGTGCCTGCTGTGCACTGGCGGGACGATCAGCAGGCGACTGGCTGATTAACCACATTACCCAATCACTCATCCAGGGCGGTAAATCCGGGCGCAACTTGCCCAGCGGGGTAACCCTGTGCTGAAGATGAGCCGCCATTACCTGGGGTGCACTTTCTCCATCAAAGGGATACTTACCCGTCAGACAGTAATGATAAAGTGCCCCTAATGAATAAAGGTCTGTGCGCGCATCAAGCGGCGCGCGTTCAAACTGCTCAGGCGCCATGAAATAAATCGAGCCAAGAATGGCATCACCCTGGTCAATGGTCTGAGCAGCAGGCTGCCTGCTGAACTTTGCCAGTCCAAAATCAAGGATCTTGATCTGGAACTTGCCACTGGCAAGCCAGTTGACCATAAGGTTACTGGGTTTCAAGTCCCGGTGAACAACTCCTGCATGATGAGCTGCAGTCAGTGCCTCCATTGTCTGCAACACCACATTACGAAAATCCTTCTCCGTTAATGCCCCTCTCTCAACAGTCTTGTCAAATGTCTCCCCCTTGAGGAACTCCATAACGACAAAAGCCCCCTGGTCATCCTTTCCCACGTCGTAGACAGTGACAATATTCGGATGCTGGAGAGCTGAGAGTGTGGTTGCCTCCTTGAGTAACTGCTCAGCAGTATCACTGCCAAACTGCGAGGCTTCGCTGTCCTCGGGAGGCAATAACCGCTTAAGGGCCACCTCGCGCTTTAACTGGGTGTCAACAGCGCGATAAACCGCACCCAGTCCCCCCTGGCCGATTTTTTCCTTAATCTGGTAACGTTCAATCATCGATTTATGTCGCCTGCGCTCATTCTGCACAGCTGGGCGAACCTTAACACCCTGCCATGCCCCTTGACCACCGGGAATCTTGGCTTAGGCCTTAATTCAGCTTTTTTAAAGTTTTTATGCATGCCTTTGACGTTATTGCAGTACTTCTGACACTATCCGCAGTGTTCGGGTATCTTAATTTCCGCTACATCAAGCTGCCGACAACCATTGGCTTGATGCTGCTCGGATTGATCTTTTCCTTACTGATCATTGTCGCTGGAAAGTTCAGCCCGGGAATCGCAGACACTGCCAGCCAATTTGTATCCGGTATTGAATTCGATGAGGCCCTGCTCGGGATCATGCTCAGTTACCTGCTCTTTGCTGGAGCTCTCCATGTAAACCTTGGTGATTTGGCAAGCCAGAAGAGGGTTATTGCCATACTGGCTACGATTGGGGTTGTCTTCTCCACCCTTCTCACGGGCAGCGCCGCCTGGTTGCTGCTGAAGGCAATGGGGATTGCCCCGGACTATATCTATTGCCTGCTCTTTGGTGCACTGATCTCACCCACTGATCCTGTTGCGGTGCTCGGCATCTTGAAAAAAGCCGGTGCCCCAAAGTCACTGGAGACAAAAATTACCGGGGAATCATTGTTCAACGATGGAGTGGGGGTCGTTGTATTCCTGTCACTGCTTGCTGTTGCCACTGGCCAGATGCAGCCAACCCTGGAAAATATTGCAACGCTCTTTGCACAGGAAATCCTTGGCGGTCTGCTTCTCGGTTTTGCACTCGGGCTCATTGGCTTTTTCATGCTTAAAAAAATCGACAACTATCAGGTCGAAATACTCATTACCCTCGCCCTGGTAACAGGCGGTTACTCACTGGCCAATCGATTACATATTTCAGGCCCCCTGGCAATGGTCGTTGCCGGCTTGATTATCGGCAATCAGGCGCGCAACCTGGCAATGTCCGGCAAAACCGAGAAACACCTCGATACCTTCTGGGAACTCATTGACGAGATCCTCAATGCCATGCTTTTCCTGCTTATCGGCCTCGAGGTCCTCGTCCTTGAGTTCCAGATTGATTACCTCATCTTCGGACTGTTGGCCATCCCGTTAACCCTGGCTGTCCGCGTGACTGCTGTGACACTGCCGGTAATGCTGCTGAAAAGCTCACGGGATTTTTCCCCGGGAGTCATTCGGGCGCTAACCTGGGGAGGACTTCGCGGAGGAATTTCCGTGGCGCTGGCACTCTCTCTGCCAAAGGGCGAGACCCGTGACCTGATCCTCATGGCCACCTATCTCGTGGTTATCTTCAGTATCGCAATCCAGGGCACCACCCTGAAACATTTCCTGCCCAAGCCCTCCGCAAAGGGCTAAACCGGCAACTCAATAGATAAGTGCCCGTCCTCGACGACCAGGGGATAGGACGTAATATCCTCGCAGGCTGGCGGAGCCATCACCCCACCTGTCCTAAGGTCAAACTCTGCTCCATGCCAGGGACAAATGACGCACTTTTCGCGAAGGTGCACATACCCTCCTGCCAAGGGGGCATTCGCATGACTGCAGCGATCCTCAATGGCAAAGAACTCACCATCAACCATGAAAACCGCAATCCTGTGGCCCTCTACCGTAAAACTCTCCCCCTTGCCCTCGGCAAGGGCATCACTCCTGCAGACCACATACCGATTGCCCGCCACCGCCTTTTGTTAATCAAGTTTCTGGTTCCACTCATCAATGCGCCCTGACTGGGCCTCGAAAAGAGACTCCGTGGGGTCATGAACCTCAATACCCGAAATACTGTCACCACCCTCTATGGAATCCACCACATCCTGCCCGGATGTAACGTGACCAAAGACCGTGTGGTTACCATCCAGGTGCGAACACGGCACATGCGTGATAAAAAACTGGCTACCGTTGGTGCCGGGCCCGGCATTGGCCATCGAAAGGATCCCCGGCCGATCATGCTTGAGGCTCGCCAGGCACTCATCTTCAAATTGATAACCAGGCCCTCCGCTG
>Ga0315316_10003399_pt1 | contig 11531 bp, 9 predicted proteins | sample M160m3416metaG_FD_203702 | JGI IMG/M metagenome (GOLD analysis project Ga0315316, IMG submission 203702) | Ammonia-oxidizing marine archaeal communities from Monterey Bay, California, United States - M1 60m 3416 | ecosystem: Environmental > Aquatic > Marine > Intertidal zone | place: USA... | reverse complement strand
GTCGGTGATGCGTTCGGCCGTTGGCAGCAGCCCACGGTCTTCGGCCATCATCCTCAGTGTCAGCAGTTCTGTGACGCCGCCGACACATAATACGATGCCTATCAGCAGTACAGCCGCAGCGCCGCCAGCGATCGTTGACAGGACCAGCTGTCGACCGGCAAAGTGCCGGTTTGAAATTACTTTGTGAAACGTACTGGCAGCAGCGTCGGACACGGAAGTACTTTCAATGCTGAATGATCTGCCCTGAATTGACTCCAATGGCCGGAATCAATTGGTATTGGTCATGAGCGGTCGCATCCACAGGGCGGCCGGTATAAGGCATCGAACGATTTTTCTGACACCGATGACCCGTTCCTCTCAATTGTGCCCGGGCCGCGCACACGTTGAATCATGTTTGCCGAAGATGACTCTAACCGGCAGGCCGATATGTCACAACTGCGACCATACGACAGCGTTCCTGAATTGACTTCAACGAATTTGGTGAAAGAAAGTCCTTGCCCGAACGATACACTGCGGGAGGTGGAAAGTGCGAGCCGTCGGCAACCAGACGATTAGTCCCCAATTGCCCAACAGCAGCAAAGTTACAGGCGGGGTGTCGGCGCCGATTGTCCAGGCACACGTTCAGGCAGTCACCGGATTGTTGATCCAACGGACAGCAACATGCCGAAATATCCGTTACAGTTGGATTCGATCCCGGATTGTCATGTGCCGATCTGTGACTCATCTGCCGACCTGTGGCCGCAACCAATGTCGTGCCGTTTGCGATTGCCGCCTGTCTGCGTACCGCCTGGACCGTTTCTTTGGAGAAAATGCTCCTCTATGCGAGGTCTCGGTCTTCAAACAGGACAAACGCCACCAGGATCATGGCAGCTGCATATGCAGCTCCGTACAGGAGGCTGGTACCGAGGTAAGATGGCGGTACAGAGCGACCTGTGGCAACGGCTGCGTAGATATTAAACGATTCCAGCGAAGGCAATACCGTCGCAATCAGCCGGGCAATGAACGTGACGACCTCGTTCTGAATTACCGTTTTGCCCTGCGCAACCATCATGGGCGTCAGATTGCCCACAACGAAGACTGCAAAACAAACAACCAGATTCACAACCATTGGCAATCGTGTGGCCACGGCAACGCTGATTGCCGTCAGGACGCAGACCTGGAAGAATGAGAGAACAACACCCGGCAGAATCTGAGTCACGACTGCAAGGCGTTCGGGATGTGGGAGGGGTATTTCGAATCCGCCGATGATCTGTTGAACCTGAAACCAGGACGTGATCTCCTTCGACATTTCCCGCTGGTCGTATCCAACCTTGTAGAAAATCACAAAGCTGAAAATCAGTGTCAGTGGCAGAAACAACCACAGGATGCCCTGAATGATGCCAATGTACTTGCCAAGGATAAACTGTCGTCGATTAATAGGCTTCGACAACAGTGTCATGGCTGTCTTACCATCGATCTCATTTGTGATGCTGGTTCCGGCGGTCCACACCCCCAGCAGAACTCCTGAAATCAACAGCGTTGCCAGTCCGCATTCCTTCAGCATCTTTACGTCGTCCTCCAGCGTAAAGAATGGCATGAACGTGTTCACCACCAGCACGACTGCTGAAATCAGCAGCAGCAGGAAGAACAGCGGCTGACGAACAGCTTCCTTGGTCGTTGCTCGCGCGATGATTCCGGCGCGTGTGCCATACGAGAAAGCGATCAGTGCGAAGAAAAGAAGCAGCGCCACGACCCATGTGGAGATCCAGCTGGGAGAATCAGTGGCCGATTGAGCGAAGACAAGAATGTTGTTCATGAAACCGGAGCCCACACTTACGTTGGAAGGCGTTCTAAGGTTGAGTCAATTGCACCACCCTGCCCTTCGGTGCGACCGATGCGCCAGGTAGCTGTCAGGTCTGCGGTACTGTCGTGTATTCCAGAAGCCGAGACATCACGTACTGCCAGACTTGAGTATACGCAGCCAGATGCGTATACGTTGGACAGAATTCTCAGCCCGCCGGAACTGATTTCCGCGGGGGCTCAAATGAGACGTTAAGGAAGACGTAAGTTGCACGATTCAAATGATTTAGGGTTGTTTTTTATTGGTTTCGTATGAGGGCTCCAGCGACCATACTGAAGCTCTTATCTTCCCGGATCCGCAGTTCCGCATGGCTACGGCGGACGGGTATCTTCAAAGCCTGTCGACCCGGGGCAATGTCGAATGCGTGATGAAATCGCCGTTCGCATTGGTTGATGTCATGGCATCGAGGAGCGAAATTTTTCGAACAGTCGACGCAGGCTCATCGATGAATGTTTCCTGTCTGCCGGCGTCTGTTCCTTGCTCTTTGTACCGGGCCCTGGACGGGGTGGGGCAGCCGGTACCGGTTCTGACCTTGTTCGAAGCGGCCTTGGGAAGTCTTCCAGGTCGAAGGCCTCTTCCGCGGCCTCATTCGATTTCTGGTACCTCGACGCATTTTCAGCGGGGCGAAGACTTCGGGGATAGCATTCCGAATCGAAGTGTTTACCCAGCGGGCCGACCGCTGCAAAGCGTTCCTCCATGAACACGATGCCGTGCGTATCGAGAATTGTACCGGTTTCCCGTTCCAACGTTGCCAGGCTCGTGTTGTATTGAGTCAGCGATGACGCCTCAGATGATACTGCGTTTCCCCAGTCAGTAATGGCCAGCAGAACGTTCAGAAATATGACGCGCCCGGCCCTTTCTTCGGCAAACTGAACCTGCAGGTTCAATCGAGCTGCTTCGCGGGTTTCCCGAAACGCTTTGAATTGTTCGTAGAACTGATCCAGGTTTCTCACCGTAGTTGCCAGCGTATGTTCCGTGGCGTGAAGCCCCTGCTGGATGTTGGCTCGGTCTCGAGCGATCAGCAACTCGTGTGAACGCACATTTGCCCGAGCACTTCGGAGTCCCAGCGGTACTTCAAAGTTGATCCCAAGCGTCCAACTGGGGTGGTCGCCAAGGCCTGAGCTGATCTTGCTGTCGTTCAGCATGCGCCCCGTGATTCCGTTCCAGCGGTGAATGGCCACAGCATTCAGCGATGGCTGAGCGACATTGCTGGCCTGAATCCGGCGTTGCTGATCGGCCTGCAGGATAAGATTCAGCTCAATGAGGTCAGGTCGTCTGCGCTGGGCTGTCTCAACCAGTTCCGGCCATGAGAACTTTACCCTGTCTCGCGTTGGCGGAGTCGACGGCACCATGCGAGTTCCGTCTTCCGGCGGCAGCCCGAGCAGGTTTCTAAGAGCTGCCTCCCGCTGAATCACGTTACCCCGAGCTACAATCAGATTTGCTTTGAAGTTGGCATAGGAAACTCGGGGTTGCGCTACGTCGCCAAGGTCGACCAGTTTTGCTCGAAACTGGGCTTCAACACGGTCAAATGCCGCTTTCGCCTGTTCGACCTGTTTTGTTCGAGCCCAAAGCTGAGTTCGTGCTTCCACTAATGCCCAGTAAGCTGAGACGACATCTCGCACCAAATCCTGCATGCTTCCGTTGAATTGAAAATACGATCGGTCCAGCTCAAGTCGGGCGATTACAATCGGCGCTTCATTGGCCGGACGCCCGGCGCCCGACAGTAACGGTTGTGTATAGCTCAGATCCAGCCCCGGCCGCCCCACCGGATTCACCGCGCCCGGTACGTCGCCATAATTCCAGTTGTTGTTGAATTCCACGGCGCCCGTTCCGCCAATCCTGTTTGTTCTGGCGAGCTTTGCCGAGAGGTCGTTTCCGCCAATCCTTGTTCTGTCGATGATCGCGGCCAGCGGGTCACCAGGGGCGATTCGGGTCCCTGGTGTTCTGGACTTTCGCCAGTCGCTGTTTGCAGAGAACACCGGGTCAAAACGCCCCACCGCCTCGTCAATCGGGGTTGTTGCGACCGCGGCGTCATAAATCGTTCGTCCTGATGACGTTGCCGACACACCGGTGAGGACGCGGATGACCTCAGCATTTTGCAGAGCGATCCGGATGGCTTCGTCCAGTGGCAGCAGGCGTTCAGTCAGGTCGACATCGTCGGACGCAACGGTAGTCGGGGCTGCTCCTGGAGATCTATGAAACTGCGGGATTTTTTCTTCGCTGTGCCACGAGATGCGGTGCTGCTCATCAACGTTCAGTTGACCGCTCGCCAGATTTGGTAAACAGGTGAGAATCGTGACGCTCAGGTACAGCCGGACCTGTCGAAGTTTTGTGTTTGCGCAATCTTCACTATGAACATCGCATCGTTGTGGACTGCTGCGTGCCGCGATCTTCCCTGATCGAATGCATGACATGGTCATGTCAATGGCTATCGACCATTTGCAGTGGGAAACCGCCGTGTCCGGCGATTAACTCTTCTGCGGACGCAAACTGTTGCACTTATCAATCAGTTTCCATGGCGTGTAACGATTGGAAGGCCTCATCAAATGACTGTGTGTCTGTCTGAATCAGGCCATCCCGCAATACCAGAATTCGCCTGGCGTGCTTTGCAACACCCAGGTCATGTGTAACGATTATGATGGTGATACCATTTTCTTCGTTTAAACGTTTGAAGATATCAATCACTTCGCGACTGGTCTTCGAATCCAGATTACCCGTGGGTTCGTCTGCCATCAGAATCGAAGGTGCGTTGACGAGTGATCGGGCAATGGCCACTCGTTGCTGCTGGCCACCGGAGAGCTGCCCCGGATGGTGGTCCAGCCGTTCTCCCAGCCCCACCAGTTCGAGCATTTCACGAGCGCGTTGCCTGCGATCGCGGCGGGACATGCCTGAACCGTAGAGCAAAGGAAGTTCGACATTGTCCAGTGCCGACGTGCGGTTCAGCAGATTGAAGTTCTGAAAGACAAATCCAAGATGCTGGTTTCGAATACCCGCTCGCGCATTTCGAGACATTGAACCGACTTCAGCACCATCCAGCAGGTAACTACCGGATGTCGGGCGATCGAGGCAGCCCAGTGTGTTCATGAGAGTCGATTTTCCGGAACCGGACGGTCCGAGCAGAGCGACGTATTCGCCCTTGTCGATATTCAGTGTTGTTTCCAGCAATGCGTGAACCTTGACCTCACCGAGGTCATAGGTCTTGCAGACTTTGTTCAGTTCGATGAGGGACATTATTCGTACCTCAACGCATCAATCGGGTCCAGACGGCTTGCTCTCCAGGCAGGGTACAGTCCAAAGATCATGCCCACTACTGCAGCAAAAATCATCGCCACAATTGCTGCCGGTATCGACACAATCACGGGCCAGTCACTACCGGGACTCAGTTCATTGATGATCGCCGTGATCCCCATACTGGCACTGACGCCGAGGGTCATTCCGATCGCGCCGCCAAAACAGGATAACACCACCGACTCAATCAGAAACTGAACCAGGATGTCCCGCCCTCGCGCACCGACCGCCATACGGATGCCGATTTCACGGGTTCGTTCCGTGACGGAAACCAGCATGATATTCATAATTCCAACGCCTCCAACGAGCAGCGAGATACCCGCGATGGAGGCCAGTAACGCGGTCATGATACCCGTGACGGTGCCCATGAACTTTGAAATCTCGTCGCTGCTGTGCACTTCAAAGTCTGCTGCAGCACCGGGAGCAATTCCATGTCGGTCTCGCAGCAACAGTTCAATCTCACGTGTCGCCGTCTGCACTTCTCCCGGACTCTTTGCGGCCACAAAAATGGCATGAACATCGTCGAAATTCGAACCGTGAAGGCGTTTCTTCACGGTCGTAAACGGCAGGAGCAGAACGTTATCCTGATCCTGTCCCGTCAGCCCGGCACCTTTCTTTTCCAGAATGCCGACAACGGTGAACGGTATGTTGCCCACACGAATGGTTTCACCCAGCGGATTGGCCGTTTGGAAAAGTTCCCGCACGATCGTGTGTCCAATCACGCACACGCGATTTCCAGACTGAATATCTCGTTCACTGAAGAACGACCCCGCCTGCAGTTTCCATGCTCGAATCAGCAGGTACTGTTCTCCAACTCCGAACATCTCGTTCGGCTGACAGTTGTTGTTGCCTCGGACGACAGGTTTTGACGTGCCAACCAGCGGCGAGACAGCCAGCACCGAATCCAGTTCTGCGGATACAGCTTCGGCATCCGATTCGGTCAGGCTGGGCGTACTTTGCTGACGGACACCGTTTCTCCGCTCACTCTTTCCGGAGACAAAAAGAAAATTGGTCCCGAATGACTGCAACTCATTTTGCACCAGCTGTCCGGCACTACTGCCGATGGATACCATCGTCGTGACGGCTGCAATACCGATGACGACTCCCAGCACCGTCAATCCGGCGCGCATCTTGTTGCGGCCGAGAGCTCGGATGGCGACGGAAACGGTGAGCAAGAAGTCCATGTGGGAGTTTGGAGATCCATGGTGCAGGCTGTGAGTGAGGCAGACCATTTGCCTCCGTGAAAATGCCCACCTCGGCTTGTCGGCGGCCTGGAACTAAGTTTTCGGCTTCAATCCGGTCACGACTTCGTCACCGCTCTTCAGGTTTCCGGAAACGACTTCAGTGAACTGATAATCATCGACTCCGACTTGAATTTCAACGGCTCGCAATTTTTCACCATCCACGATCCAGACATGACGTGTGGCCGCCTTCTTTGCTGCCGCGTCGACTTCATCGATCGGCTTGTCTTCCAGAGATCCGGCTTCGCTGTTATCTTCCTTCCTCTGTAAAACAAGGCTGAAGTCAAGCTTGTCGTGGTCTTCCTCATGGACGTACTCCTTGTCCAGAGGCAAATACCGAATGGCGGCATTCGGGACTTTCATTACGTTCGTGTGGTTGGCCACCTGAAACGTGAGGTCCGCTGTCATGCCGGGAAGCAGTTGCATGTCCGGATTTGGCGTTGCGACAACAACTGGATAGGTGACAACGTTTTGAGTCGTTGTGAAACTGAGTCGTATTTGTTCGATCTTGCCTTCTTCGAAAAGCTGATTTGGGTATGCATCAACCTTGAACAGCACAGGTTCGCCTGCCTTTTGTGCCTTCATCAGCATTCCCATGTCTGCTTCATCAATTGAAGCCACGATATGCATTTTCTTACGCATGTCCGGCGCGATTTCGAAGAGTTCAGGAGCCTGAAACTGAGCGGCCAGTGTTTGACCATCATCAATTTTTCGGTCAGTCACAATGCCGTCAACTGGTGACGTGATTTTCGTGTACTGGAGATTTGCGTTTGAGTTTTCAAGGTTGGCGACGGCTTGCTCGACGGAGGCTTTCGCGATTGTCAGCTCCGCGTCCAGTCCGGTTCTCGCAAAGTGATACTGATCGAGTTCCGTTTGTGAAATGTAGTCTTCATTCTCTGCCTGCAGGGCCAATGCTCGTTTTTCGTCATTAACTGCTCGCTGTAATTGAGCTTCCACACGTCGCACATCTGCCTGGCGGGTTGCCAGACCAGCGGTGTCGCGAGCAACAGCTGCTGCATAGATCCGTGGGTCAATTGTCGCCAGAAGCTGTCCCTTTTTTACCTCATCATTGTAGTCAACAGAAAGTTCCTCTATGGGGCCCGACACAAAGCTCCCCACGTGCACAGTACGCACCGGCTGTACAGTTCCCGTTGCATTTCGAGTAATTCGAATGTCGCCTGTTTCGACTCGGGAGATTCGAAAATGAGGCCTGTTGCGTTCGTTCAGCCAGTCAGATCCCCGACGCCATGCATAGTATCCGCCGCCACACAGCAGGCCCATGATAACGAATAGTTTGATATAGAATCGCATCTTGTTGTTTCTGGTGTGGTACTCGAACACACGTCGTGAATTATCTGGATTTGGCCGACTCACAGTAGTGCTTCGACGTTGAGTCTCGGCGGTTTCATGGATCGGCTGCTTCGCCTGTCTGGTCGTGGCAGCGTGACATGACACTCCGCCACGTCGGTCGTGTAAGCAGGTCAGCGAACAGATTTCTGCATTATATCGGATGTGGCCCGACATGCCGCCTGTACGGTGAACTTCACGAGAATACTTATACGCCGCACAGGTGATTCTACTGAGTCGTTCCCTGTTCGTGCAATGTGGGAACTAACCAGTTGTTACGATCGTTCAGTCTCCGACGGTCGCTTGACCTTATGCACGACAGCACTCTGTCTCCTGCAACAATACGGGATTGCCGGTTGCTGTGTCGGATACAATCACCTGGCATTCCGGACGACTCAAGCGAGCACGATATTTAGTTTCGTGCCAATGTGTTACCACAAACGGCCTGCGTTCGAGTGCTCAACGGCGGATGGTGAAATCATGAATCGTTTTCGGCAGCTGAATCGATTCCTCTGTTATCGATACAATCATGTCCTGAAAATGTTCACACACGTCCAGGATCAGATCTGCAGCCGCTTCCTCATTTCCGGACACGACCAGCTCCACTCGGCCGTCGCTCAGATTCCGGACGAATCCGGTCACCGGGTGCCCTGCAGCGATCCTGTTTGTTGTCCACCGAAAACCAACCCCCTGAACGTTTCCTGTAACCAGAATGCGTTTTGTGACCTGCTGTGTTGGTTCGATGGCTTCTCGCTCCCGTGGTGAAGTGACTTCCAATTGAGGTGTCTGACTATTTGGGCAGGTCAGGATCTTCGTTCCGATGCTGGTTGCGGTAGGCGTAGCAGAAGATGCCCGCGGCGATGGATATGTTCAGAGAGTCCGTTCCCCTGAGCATGGGAATTGTCAGGCTGCTGCTGCATTGAGATACCAGAGCCGAGGCGATACCGTGTGACTCGTTACCAAAAACCAACACCGTTCGGTCGGGGAATATAAAGTCTCCCAGTGTGGTTGCGGCGTCATCCAGCACTGTTGCACATGGCTTGTAGTTCAGCCTTTTTAACTGCCGGAAAATCACTTCGGAGTCCTGTGCTTCGATCACCGGCAGCTGCAGGTTGTTAGCCATTGAAACTCGCATGACGCGGCGCGAAAACGGATCCGCTGAGCCGCCGCTGAAGATGACTGCCTCAGCTCCAAAAGCGGCCGCAATTCGAATCAAAAGGCCTACGTTCTGCTGATCTGTGATGTGATCGCCCAATATGATCAGGCTGCCGCCCGTTGCCGACACAACTTCTTCGATAAGTGGCGAGGGTTTTCGTTCTGCGGCGGCCAGAACGCCAAGATGAAACTCGAATCCTACCAGCTGCGAAGCAAGATTTCGTGTGACTCGATGGACGACGACGTCACCCGAGAGCCGTGATGAAAAGTTCGGGAACTTCGAATCTGTAACAAGCACTGAACGAACGACGTAGTCACTTCGAAGCAGACGTTCGACGACTGTTGTCCCTTCTGCGATCAGAAGATTGTGGTGTCGATTCTGATTGTTCTTTTTCAGGTGGCGATATACATCCAGACGCGCGTCATCCAGCGAATCGATGCGGACGTGATGTGGGGGCGTTGACTCAGGACCAGGGCTCATAGCGGCTGATTATAGCCGCCTCGAATGACGATCGTACCGACTGCGGCGAATTAACCGCTGGCGGGCATGTCAGTCGGTGTGAGAGTTGTCGGGAAGTTTCATGGGAAGAATCATTGCGCCCCATCACTGCCGATACGACTGAATATGCCGATACTTGCGAGTATCGGTTCCGACTCGTCCAACGTTCGCCCTCGATTTGGCGCACTACACTTGGGCGGTGGGGGCGGCCTGGCACTTTTTCTGTGAGACAGATTCTAACCTGAGAAGCGTATTCAGATGTCAGACGAGTCCAAAGTGAAGATTATTGCAGTGATGCCTGCGTACAATGCGGCAGCAACACTGGAGCAGACGGTGCGTGATATTCCGGAGGGCGGTGTGGATGAGATTATCCTGGTGGACGACTGCAGTTGCGACAATACAGTCGAAGTTGCGGAGTCTCTGGGGTTGACCGTCATTCGACACGACGCAAACATTGGCTACGGGGGAAATCAGAAGACCTGTTATACGCGTGCTCTTGAACTGGGAGCTGACATCGTCGTGATGATTCATCCCGACTACCAATACGACAGTCGCGTCATCCCGATAGCGGCTGAACTTATTCGGCTGGGCAACTGCGATGTCATCATGGGGTCCCGCATTCGCACTCGTGCAGAGGCATTGCAGGGTGGAATGCCCACCTGGAAGTACATCGCCAATCGCTGTCTGACGATTACCGAGAACGTCGCTCTGGGACAGAATCTGGGTGACTTCCACAGCGGCTTTCGAGCGTACCGACGCGAAGTCCTGGAAACCGTGCCGTGGATGAACAATTCCGACGACTTTGTCTTTGATACTCAGTTTCTGGCGCAGGCTGTCGCGCATGGTTTCCGACTGGCCGACATTCCCGTACCCGTTCGCTACTTTGCCGAAGCCTCCAGTATTAACTTTCGCCGCAGCACCCGATACGGCCTGTTGACGTTATGGGTGATGTTTCAATTCTGGCTGAACAAACTCGGTCTGTATAAGGCAAAGATATTTCGAAGTGCAGAATCTGCGGACGAGGTTTCGTAAGGTTCCCGACCCCTTTCGATGCACGTACAAAGGCTTTATCTGTTGCCGTCTGCATTCATTCGGCGACTGCCAGGCCACTGTCTGCACGAACGACGCTGATGGAACGACGCTGATGGAACGACGCTGATGGAACGACGCTGATGGAACGACGCAATTCGCCCCCGAATCACGTCTGATTCCGTCGGTGGACATTCCCGAGCCAACAAGTCACTGCCTCGCGAATGTTTCCCGTGCCATGCGTTGCTGTCGTCGACTTCCTGCCATGTGACTGCCGACACGTGAGCCGCCGTGATCGCTGGGATGCTGCCCTTTCAGACTTGTGGTGATACTGGCGGCTGACTTGTCCGTTGAGTGCGCCGCGCTCCGGCAACGTATGCATAGATCGCGTCAGACGATCAATCACAATGCATGTCACGCATTCATCAGAAAGGAAGCCGCATTCGCTACCAACACGACCACGATCAACGCCAATGTCAGCAGCCATAGCCACCGTATGAAACGTCCGCTGCATTCGTTGAAGACCAGGTACGTCATTGCGTAAAAGAAGCTTGCGAGATAAACGGTGACGAGTGGCCAGGCAAGAAAGCCCAACTCCTGCTTCTTGAACTCTCGGCCAAGGATGAGGACGGCGATAGCGCCCAGCCACGTGCCTGCTTTGAGAATAAAGAAGGACCAGACACACAGTGTCTGCCCAAGCGTGCGGTTGTGAATTTGGTGATTTGTCGAAATCATTGAGGGTGCATTCAACGTGGCCGTCTCGGTTTTCTGTGGTTCATTTGAAGAAAAACCGGGGTCCATCGACTTGGAACACAGTTTGCGGAGGCCCGGTTTTGCCTGACGTCGGTCGTTCACCGACTCGTTTCCGCATCTGGAGTATTTCTATTGGTCATACGAATGCCACAGTAGCAGCCTGACCTGGGCAGGATAGCGTCACTGCCTTGCTACGCTCACAAACCACGGATCATTGTCATGGAACGATTCCAGACAAATTTCGGACCCTTGGCCATTCAGGTAATCATCCTCGCCATCACGATTTTGCGTAAGGAAGTCGATTGTCCAGCCCCCCAAATATAGCCACTGAAGCACTTCGCCAGCGTCAACATTTCCTGGAATGACCCAATGCTGCGGA
>Ga0315316_10003398_pt1 | contig 11533 bp, 12 predicted proteins | sample M160m3416metaG_FD_203702 | JGI IMG/M metagenome (GOLD analysis project Ga0315316, IMG submission 203702) | Ammonia-oxidizing marine archaeal communities from Monterey Bay, California, United States - M1 60m 3416 | ecosystem: Environmental > Aquatic > Marine > Intertidal zone | place: USA... | reverse complement strand
ACAACAAAAACATCATCTCCAATTTCCAAATCAAAAAGATCAAAATCGATTTCAAAATTCGAAGATTGAATGGAAGCTGGTAGGACGTCGCCATTTACAGTAGCTTTTATAACGCAATAACCAAATCCGTCATTTTGCTGTGGATTGTTCACGTAGATGTTTTTCCCTTGATATTTTCCTTCAGTTGACAATAATTTGTATTGACCTATACATGTGAGTGGAAGAAGAAAAAGAGAAATCATTACAGCCTTCATGAGCTTGATGTTTATAATGGAATTTATGTAAGTCATAACAAATGAAATACCAATATAGCACAAAATAGACATTTAAATGTATTTTTGTGTAATGACATTTGACGCCCTTAAAGCCTTGCATATTATTTTTGTTGTGAGCTGGTTTGCCGGACTATTTTACATGGTACGTTTGTTTATATATCATACGGAAGCTCAGGTTAAAGAGGAAGTCATAAAAAAAACGCTCTCTGATCAGTTTCAAATTATGGAAAGGAAATTATGGTGGGTAATTACAACTCCTGCTATGGTGCTTACTGTAGTTTTTGGCACTTGGATGATAGCCAAAGATCCAGATTATTATCTAAGTCAAGGATGGATGCATATTAAGCTTGGATTTATTGTAATGTTGGTAATGTATCATTTTTTAACCCAACGAATTATGTTTCAATTGGCTCGTAATCAATATAGATTCACAAGTACCCAGCTTCGACTATGGAATGAATTAGCTACGTTTTTTTTAGTGTCAATTGTCTTTATTGTCGTATTAAAAAGCAATATCAATTGGATTTATGGGATTGTAGGTTTTTTCTCTTTCGGAACTTTATTGATGCTAGCGGTTAAAATTATCAACAGAATTAGGACTTAAGCCCTTTTTAATTGTTAAAAAAATAGTATTGCTACTTGTAAAAGTTTAGTTATCTTTGCCCCAAATTTTTGAAAAGTCATTTTGGTGGTAAATAGAGTAGTAAAATATTTTGGATTAACGGTTCTGATTACGTTGTTTTCATTTTCTGTTTCAGCAAGTGAAGATAGTACAGCACACAAAGCTGAAGAAGAGTTTAACGTGAGTGAAATGATTATGCATCACGTTAAGGATGCTCACGAATGGCATTTGTGGGGCCCGGAACATGGTGGAACTTCGATTTATTTGCCGGTAATCTTAAAAACAAGTGAGGGAATAAAGATGTTTTCATCTTCTCATTTTTATCACGGTGATATTGTTCATGATGGTGACAATCATTATTATAAAGGGGAAGGACCTGCAGAAGGTTTGGCTATGTATCATGAAAAAATTTATGAATTAGACAGTCATGGTAAACTTCACTTTGAGAATGGTCATGTTCATGGAAATGTAAAGCCGATGGATTTTTCAATCACTAAAAATGTGACTTCGCTTTTCATTGGATCATTAATTGTTTTTATGATGATGTTCTCTTGTGCCAGGTACTACAAAAGAAATGGAGCTGTTGCTCCAAAAGGACTTGCTAAATTTATGGAGCCACTCATTATCTTCGTTCAGGATGAAATAGCTAAATCACATATTAACGAAAAGAATTACAAAAGATTTGTTCCGTATTTATTGACGATATTTTTCTTTATTTGGATTAATAACTTATTGGGGTTAATTCCTTTTTTCCCTGGTAGTGCAAATCTTACTGGAAACATCTCGATAACCTTATTTTTAGCTACGTTAACCTTGATTCTCACCTTGGTGAATGGGAATAAAAATTATTGGAGTCACATTTTTGCGCCTCCAGGAGTGCCTAAAGCGCTACTACCTATTATGATTCCTATAGAAATTGTCGGAATATTTACAAAACCGTTTGCCTTAATGATTCGTTTGTTTGCCAATATTACGGCGGGTCACATTGTTATTTTAGCATTAATTTCACTCATTTTTATAAATAAACATGAAGCCTGGGGAGCTCTTTCTGTTCCTATGGCATTATTTATATCTGTGTTGGAATTATTAGTAGCTGCTCTTCAGGCGTATTTATTTGCGTTATTGTCAGCTTTGTTTATCGGTGCCGCAGTTGAAGAGGCGCATCATTAATTAGTAATTTTTAAAATCTATATAGTTATGTGGGGAAGTATAGCCGCAATTGGAGCAGGACTTGCAGTATTAGGTGCAGGTATTGGTATTGGACAAATCGGTGGTAAAGCCGTAGAAGGTATCGCTCGAAATCCTGAAGCTTCAGGTAAAATTACAACTACAATGATTATTGCAGCAGCCTTGATTGAGGGAGTTGCACTTTTCGGTGTAGTAGTTGGTCTTTTAGGAGCCCAAGCGTAAATTGATTAATTCCGCTATTACGGTTGGTAATGGCGGATTTTTTTAACGTTTTTAAAAAAGAAAAAAATGGATTTAGTAACACCAGATTTAGGATTGTTGTTTTGGACAGGGATTGTTTTCTGTACCTTACTTTTTTTGTTGGCAAAGTTTGCATGGAAGCCTATTCTTAATGCTGTTAATGAAAGAGAGAAGAGTATTTCAGATGCTTTGGAGCTTGCTGAAAAGACAAGAGAAGAAATGAAATCTTTACAAGCTGAAAATGATCAAATCTTGAAACAAGCCAAGATTGAAAGAGATGAAATCTTAAAAGATGCAAAATCAACAGCAACGGCAATGATTGATGATGCGAAGAACAAGTCGAAGGATGAGGCTCAAAAAATTGTAGATGCTGCGAAAGATTCCATTCGGTCTGAAAAAGCTGCAGCTATGGCGGAATTGAAAACACATGTCGCCGCGTTATCTTTAGAGATTGCAGAAAAAGTAGTGAGAACTGAATTATCTTCTGATGAAAAACAAAAAGCATTGGCAAATAATTTGGCATCTGATATTAATATGAATTAATTATGAAATCTACGAAGTCAGCTATTCGATACGCAAAAGCTCTATTAGAATTATCTATAGAGAATTCTAATCTGAATGAGGTATCTTCAGATATGAAGCGAATTGTGGAGTCTGCCAATGAGACCCATGACTTTAAAGTATTTTTGAGTTCTCCTGTTATTAAATCAGATAAAAAAATTGAAATATTAAAAGTTTTGTTTGTTGGTTTTGAAAGTCTGACAAGCTCTTTTATTGATTTAATTACAAAAAACAAGAGAGAATATCTTTTGGTGGAGATTGCAGAAGCATATTTATACTTATTAAAGAAGCACCAGCAAATCATTCCTGTATCTATCACGAGTGCTCGTAAGCTTGAGAAAGAAACATTGAATCAGATACTTAATAAATTGAAATCTCACGTTGAAGGAGATTTCGAAGTTACAGAAGATGTTGATGAATCCTTAATTGGAGGATTCATTGTTAAAATGGATGACAAACAAATTGATGCATCCGTTTTGACACAGTTAAATAGAATGAAACAAGAATTGGCTAATTAAAAAATAAAATAAATTAAAATGGCAGATATTAAACCAGCAGAAGTTTCAGCAATTTTGAGAGAGCAACTCTCAGGATTCAGGTCTGAAGCAGAATTGCAAGAAGTTGGAACAGTACTTCAAGTTGGAGATGGTATTGCTCGTATTTATGGACTTACTGGAGTTCAATACGGTGAATTGATCGAGTTTGACGGCGGAATGCAGGGAATTGCATTGAATCTTGAAGAAGACAATGTAGGTGCTGTATTACTTGGTAAATCTTCAAGTATTAAGGAAGGAGATACGGTGAGAAGACTTGGTAAAATTGCTTCTGTAGAAGTAGGTGAAGGTATGGTTGGTCGAGTTGTTGACACACTAGGTATGCCTATTGATGGTAAAGGTCCTATCCAGGGAGAATTACACAACATGCCTATTGAAAGAAAAGCACCAGGTGTAATTTTCAGACAGCCTGTAAACGAACCACTTCAAACAGGAATTAAGGCAGTTGATTCTATGATTCCAATTGGAAGAGGTCAAAGAGAGCTTATAATCGGTGACCGTCAAACGGGTAAAACTACCGTAGCTATTGATACGATTATCAATCAAAGAGAATTTTATGATAGAGGAGAACCTGTTTATTGTATCTATGTAGCTATTGGTCAAAAAGGATCAACAGTTGCTGGTATTGTTAAAAAACTGGAAGATGCCGGAGCTATGGCTTACACAACTGTAGTAGCATCGAATGCTTCTGATGCTGCACCAATGCAGTTTTATGCGCCAATGACTGGGGCAGCGATTGGTGAATTCTTTAGAGATACGGGAAGACCAGCTTTAATTATTTATGATGATTTATCTAAACAAGCTGTTGCATACCGTGAGGTTTCTCTTCTTTTAAGAAGACCTCCAGGTCGTGAGGCTTATCCAGGAGATGTATTCTACCTTCACTCTAGATTATTGGAGAGAGCAGCGAAAGTTATTGCTGATGACAATATTGCAAAGCAAATGAATGATCTTCCAGAATCTTTGAAATCAAAAGTAAAAGGTGGTGGTTCATTAACAGCTCTACCGATTATTGAAACTCAGGCAGGGGATGTATCAGCTTATATTCCGACAAACGTAATTTCGATTACAGATGGGCAAATTTTCTTGGAATCAGATTTGTTTAATTCTGGGATTCGTCCTGCAATTAACGTAGGTATATCTGTATCTCGTGTTGGAGGTTCTGCCCAGATTAAATCAATGAAGAAGGTTGCGGGTACCTTGAAACTGGATCAGGCTCAATACAGAGAGCTTGAGGCATTTGCTAAATTTGGTTCTGATCTTGATGCCGCAACGAAATCTGTATTAGATAAAGGAGCACGTAACGTGGAGATCTTGAAGCAGCGTGAGGGAGACCCCTTTACGGTTGAAAGACAGATTGCTATTATTTATGTTGGTACAAAAGGATTGATTCAAAATGTACCTGTTGAAAAGGTAAAAGAATTTGAAAAGGAGTATTTGGATTTCTTAGAAGCAAAACATTCAGATGTAATGGCTTCTTTAAAGTCGGGTAAATACACTGATGAAAACACATCAGTACTTGAAAAAGTAGCTAAAGAGATAGCGAGTAAATATTAAGATAACTGTTTTGGTAATAGTATAGTTTATGGCGAACTTAAAAGAAATAAGAAATCGAATTTCATCTGTCGGATCGACAATGCAGATTACTTCTGCGATGAAGATGGTTTCTGCTGCAAAACTTAAAAGAGCTCAAGATGCCATTACTCAAATGAGGCCTTATGCTTCTAAGCTGAAAGAGATTCTTACAAACCTTAGTGCGACACTTGATCTTTCAGATAATGCTTATTCTGAAGTTCGAGAAGGAGGAAAAGTTCTTATTGTGGGAGTTACTTCAAATAGAGGATTATGTGGCGGGTTTAATAACAATGTTATAAAGCGGGTAAATGAGCTCAGCAAAACCGATTTCAGTGGAGAGGACGTTCATGTATTATGTTTAGGTAAAAAAATCCGAGATGTAATTAAAAGAACAGATTATTATTTTACCAATGATTATTTGGAGACTCGTGAAGACGTTTATGCAGATTTGACTTTTGATAATGTTGCTGAGGTGGGAGAGGAATTGATGAGGTTGTACAAAACCGGTGAATTTTCTAAGATATGTGTTGTATATAACCGTTTTGTGAATGCTGCTACTCAGGTGGTTGAAACAGAACAGTTTTTACCAGTTCAAACACCGGAAGTGGAAGGGTCAGGTCAGTCTGGGGACTATATTTTTGAGCCATCAAAAGAAGAAATTGTTGAGGATTTAATTCCAAAGTCACTTAAAATACAGCTATTTAAGGCGATTTTAGATTCTAATGCTGCGGAACATGGAGCAAGAATGACAGCCATGCATAAAGCCACAGATAATGCGAATGAGCTGCAAAAAACACTGAAGTTGAGCTATAATAAAGCAAGACAAGCAGCGATTACAAATGAAATTTTAGAGATTGTTGGTGGTGCGGAAGCTTTGAATGCTTAAATTAGTAAAAAAACTCTTCTATGGATGCCAATATTAAAGTTCTGATTGTAGATGATCACAAGCTTATCAGCGAAGCTTGGTCTTCACTGTTAAAAGATGCTCCAGATATTCAAGTGGTGGGTACCGCAGATAATGTGGATGATGCTTACGACATGTCGTTACAACATAAGCCCGAAATTGTATTAATGGATATTAACTTGGGTGCAGGCAGCGGATTTGATGCAACAGAAAAGATTAATAATAGTCTTCCTAAAACTAGAGTAATTGGTTTGTCATTGCATGATGACATCACTTACGTCAAAAAGTTTTTATCCATTGGAGCAAAGGGATATTTGACAAAAAACACCTCAAAAAGTGAGTTAATAGAAGCGATTCATGCTGTATATAATGGTGAAACATTTATTGCCGCAGATATTAAGGACCGTTATTTTACTTCTTTATTGAATGTGAATCCGGCTGAAGCTAAAAAGGAGTTAACGATGAAAGAAATTGAAATCGTGAAGCATATTGCTCAAGGCCGTACCTCGAAAGAGATAGCCGAGAAGTTGTTCATTTCGCATAGAACAGTTGAAACACACCGTCACAATATCCTTAAGAAATTAGAAATGCCTAATTCAGCTCAATTAAGTAGCTGGGCCAAGGATAAGGGTTACGTATAATTTTTAGAGATAAGCGTTTGCTAATACTCGGTCAAATGAGGTTTATTAAATACTGTATATTCTTTTTGTGTTTATCTATCGTTTCATGTAGTGAAGAGCAAAAGGGAAATATTGATAAAAGTCCTGTTGAATATTCTTTTTTCATTGCTGGCCATACATATGGGGCTCCTGGAATCGATAATGAGGGGGTTCATCCACCATTCAAGAACAAGTTCGATTTTATTAAAAATGATAAGCACCTCGGTTTTGGCGTCTTTACAGGAGATATTGTCCCATTTGGAACTGTAACAAATTGGGATGAAATAGACCAAGATATTGATGATTTAGGCTTACCTGTTTATTTTGCAGCTGGAAATCATGACGTGACAGATAGAGCACTTTTTGAATCGAGGTATGGGCAAACATATTATAGTTTTGTGGACCATTCAGATCTCTTCATTGTACTTGATCCAAATTTAGACGAATGGAATATTTCTGGTGACCAATTGGAGTTTCTTGAAAATGTTCTAAATACTGAGGCACAAAATGTGAATAACATCTTTGTGTTTTTTCACCAGCTTTTATGGTGGGAGCCCGATAACATTTTTCAAAATGTCGCTCTAAATTCGTTTGTTGGTAGGGCGGAAAATATCAATTTCTCTACTGAAATCGCACCTTTATTTGCTTCTTTAACTAATCCAGTACATATGCTTGCAGGAGACGTTGGGGCTTTTAGTACTGGAAGTGAATTTATGTTTCATCAATTCAATAACATTACACTTATTGCAAGTGGAATGGGCGGTAACGTCAGAGATAATATTATAATTATAGATGTGCACGAAGATGCATCAGTAAGCTACAGATTGATCGCTCTAAATGATCCTGATATAAGTGCACTTGGGGACTTAGAAGATTATACCCTTCCATAAAATTAATCTGTAATATTTCGTGTCTTTTCTCGTTTCATAAGGACAACATAACTATTTTATTAATGTTAAAATTCATTCCTTTTGTATTTATTTTACTTTTCTCATGTCGAAAGGTGAATAATGACTGCAACGTTTCTGAATACCCAAATGCGCCTGATAGAGATTGGTTTACAAGCCACGGAGGAAGTGGAGAAGAATCTCATGGTCATTTTATAATATCCTGCGAGGATGGAGGTTTTTTACAAGTAGGAGAAACTGGATTTATTCCGAATTCAGCGAAAATACTTGTGGTAAAAACGGATCAAAATGGTGTGTTATTGTGGAAAAAAGAATTTTCAGCTGGCACAGGCCACAACCTCGGTAACTCTGCATTTGAAGGAGAGGATGGTTATTTTATTTGTGGTTCTTTAAATGAAAACAGTGCCATTATCAAGCTAAATAAATCAGATGGGAGCGTTGTTTTCGAAAAAACACATGACAATGGAGGAAGCGATGCATTTGAGCACATAAGTGTGACTCAAGAGGGCATCATCGCAGTAGGCTATATTCAAGCAGCAGACAATTTAAATACATTTTTTACGGAAGGCCAAGCTTATCTTACCATTCTTGATGTAGACGGAAATAAAATAAGTGGGATTAATCTGGAAAACACTATGTCCCATGCCTATCGGATTAAAAATACTGGTTCTGAATTTTTGGTTTCCGGACTTACAGAGGGAGCAAATGATTATGCTCTTTTAAAGATCGATGTTTCAGGTAATATCATTTGGAATAAAACATTTGGCGGTTCCAATTTAGACCACTGTTTTGCAATGGATCTGGCGGCTGATGGTAATATATTACTCTCAGGACATACCTTATCTGGAACTGAAAACTGGGATGCTTATACCATAAAAATTGACACGGATGGTAATCAACTTTGGGAATCCAAAACAGGTAATCCTCGTGGCTTTGATCCCAAGTATATTCATGATGAGGTCTGGGGAATAAAGGGGACTTTAGATGGGGGTTGTGTTATTGTAGCCGGCACAGGCGATGAATATAGCTCCTACAAAAGACGTTGTGGAAACGATGGAGATGATTCCAATACATGGCATGTTTATTTGGTCAAATATGATAACAATGGAAACATCCAATGGCAAAAGACCTATGGCGACGCGGAAGGTGGCGATTGGGCAGGAGAAGATATTGCTTTAACTCCAGACGGTGGAGCTATGGTTGCTGTGGATAATGGTTCTTTTGGTTTTCTTAAAATCGCACCTTATTAAATTTATTCTTGACGACTATGAAAATACAAAGCTTCATTTTTCTTCTTTTTATAATCGGTACATACTTTGCCTTGAATGCACAAGATAGATCTGATGTAGGATTAAATTTCTCCTCAAATTACACTTTTAGAACGCTCAAAACGAATGATACAGACTTTCAATGGATTATTGATCACAGAAATGAGGACGAGCAGGCCAAATTTGGCTTTAATGTTGGAGGAACATATACGTATCAGTTTGACAAAGGGCTCACGATTTTCACGGGTATTCAGTATACAAGGTTTGGTAATAGAAGAAGAAATATTTTATTCCAAGGACCAGAAGGGATAGATGGTACAGGCTCTTTTCAAAACAGCTATGGATACATTGGAGTGCCACTTACAATGGGTTATACTTATGACTTTAATGACAAACTTGAGCTTACGGCTGCTATTGGAGCCGCACTAAGTTTATTTTTAGATGACCGAGGATCATATTCCATTGAGTGGTCGGATGGTACCGTAGATTCAGATAAGGAGGTGAATTTTGATAATCCTTATGATTTTTATCGATTTCACCCTATTCTAAAATCGAGCATTGGGCTAAACTATAAACTTTCGGATGCTTTTTATTTGAAATTTGAGCCTACCTTTCAATATTCTTTAATGCCTATAAAGGATGCCCCAGTTCATGAAAGGTTATATAGTATTGGTTTGAGCACGGCTTGCCATTACATATTGGGTTCTCTAAAAAAATAATTCTTATTATAAATCAAAAGTCAGACTTGTTTGTTGTAAAGGCATATGCAAGCCTTTAATCCTGAACAACAATATCATTTCCCAACGGATTGGAATTCTATTCAAGAGCGAATTCAGGTCATTGACCCGATTAAATATGCCTCAACACGAAATTTTGAGAATGGCACATTGACATTATTGGGACCTTATATTTCTCGTGGAGTTATTTCTACAAAGTTTATTTTTCAGCATATCAAGTCCATGGACTTGGAATGGAGAACATCTGAAAAACTTATTCAAGAATTGGCTTGGAGAGATTATTGGCAGCAGGTATGGGTGGAAAAGCAAAGTCAGATTGAGTCAGACCTTAATTTTGAGCAAAAAGCGGTTTTGTATTCAGGAGTACCTCTTGCCATTGTAGATGCAAATACCGGGATTAAAGCTATTGACAAAGCAATAGAAAATTTTTATAAAACCGGTTATTTGCATAATCATATGCGTATGTATATTGCTGCCATATGCTGTAATATCGGAAAGTACCATTGGAGCGCGCCAGCCAAGTGGTTGTATGCACATCTACTTGATGGTGACTTGGCAAGCAATCATTTGAGTTGGCAATGGATAGCTGGTACCTTTTCCAATCGAAAGTATGTTGCAAATCAAGAGAACATCAATAAGTACTTTAACAGTACTCAGCGAAACACTTTTTTAGATGTTCCATATGAGGCATTTAACAACCTTGAAATCCCTTCTGAATTAATTAAAAGTCACAATAGCATAATTGAAATCAATTACCCTCAGTCTATATCGTTAAAATCACTTGATGATAAGAAAACCTTGATCTATAATTATTATAATCTTGACCCCTTGTGGTATGAAGGAGAGGATGTCCAACGTATTTTATTATTTGAGCCTGCTATTTTTGAGCGTTATCCAATCAGTCAAAAGTGTATGGATTTTGCAGTTGGGCTTTCTGCTAACATCAAGGATATTAAGATTTTTGTTGGGTCCTTTACCTCGCTTCAAACACAGCTAAATGATGCAGAAATTATCTTCAAAGAACATCCGCTAAATACCCATTACCGAGGTGTGCAAGAGGATCGAGACTGGATGACTTCCGTTAAAGGTTATTTTCCCGGGTTCTTTAAGTTTTGGAACAAAGCAAAAAAGGAGCTAATCAAGTGAAAGAAGCAATGAATATTGTTTGGCTAAAGAGAGACCTTCGCTTGCAGGATCACCTTCCCTTTCTTGAAGCTGAACAGAATTCAACAGGCAATTACCTTCCAATTTATATCGTAGAACCATCCGCTTTGAGTGCACTAGATTATGCCGAAAGACATTTACAGTTCATATATCACTCCATTAAGGACATGAACGAATCACTGAAGCCGTTCAATCGAAAGGTTGAAATACTATATGGCGATCCATTGTCTGTGTTCCAGCATTTGTGTGAAGCATTTGATCTGAGACACGTATTTTCTTATCAGGAAAGCGGTACACGATTAACTTGGCAAAGAGACAAAAGCGTTAAGTCATTTTTAGTTGGTCATGGTGTTACTTGGCAAGAGTTTCAACGCGACGGAATCATCAGAGGAATAAAGAATAGAGTGAATTGGGATAAAAATTGGTATAGTACAATGAATGCGCCAGTCCTTAAGAATACGTATTCAATAAATAAATTGGAGATTGGTGTAATTCCCTTTGAAATGCCGAAAGCTCTTGCTGAATCACTCCAGGTTTACCCAGAACGTTTTCAAAAGGCGGGGGAGCAATTTGCTTGGCGCTATTTGCATTCATTTTGTGAGGGAAGAGGAGCAAATTATGGAAGGCATATATCAAAACCCAAAGAAAGCAGGAAATCGTGCGGTAGAATTTCACCCTATTTGGCTTGGGGTAATTTATCCGTTAAACAAGCCGTGCATTACGTTAAATTCAATCCAAATTATGAAAGCTACAAGCGAAGCTTTAATGGCTTACTAACAAGGCTCAAATGGCGGTGTCATTTTATACAGAAATTTGAGGTTGAGTGTGCGTATGAAACCCATTGCATCAACAGGGGGTATGAAACCCTTGAACATGAT
>Ga0315316_10003392_pt1 | contig 11540 bp, 10 predicted proteins | sample M160m3416metaG_FD_203702 | JGI IMG/M metagenome (GOLD analysis project Ga0315316, IMG submission 203702) | Ammonia-oxidizing marine archaeal communities from Monterey Bay, California, United States - M1 60m 3416 | ecosystem: Environmental > Aquatic > Marine > Intertidal zone | place: USA... | reverse complement strand
TTCAGGCAAAAGCGCTCGGGACGGTGGCGAGCGCGGTCTACGTCGAGCACCCGATCCAGGATCGGACCGACGACGAGATGCGCGCGATCGCCGATGCAGCGGTCGACGCGGTGGTGGAGAAGCTGCTGGCCTCCTGAGGCGATTCGCGTGCGGGTCCGGCAGGGTCGCACGTGCAGGACAGCCCGTGCAGGGCAGGACGGCGGGGCCTTTGCAGGGCGAGGCGGTGCGCCCGTGCGGGGCGAGGCGGTGCGCCCGTGCGGGACGAGGCGGTGCGCCCGTGCGGGACGAGGCGGGGCGCCTCACCGAGATCAGTCGCCGAGAACTTTGCCGCGCAGCTCGGACTCGCCGACCTTGACGCCGAGCCAGTCGGCGGAGAGCTTGGCCCAGCGCAGCGCCTGGTCGCGCGACATGTCGCCGATGCGGTCGAGGTGGGCCAACACGAGCTTGACTCCGTCGGGGCTCATGCCCGCGATCTGGGTCGCCATCTCGAGCGCGCCCGCCTCGAGCGCGTCGCTGTCGAAGACGGCGCTCGCGAAGCCGATGCGGAAGGCCTCGTCGCCGTCGATGACGCGGCCCGTCAGCAGCATCTGCTTGGCGTTGGTGACACCGCATTCCCGTGCCCAGCGTACGCTGGCACCCCAAGCGCCGAGGCCGGTGCCGAGCCGCTTCAGGTGGAAGTCGCTGATCTGGGCCTGCCGGCCGACCAGCCGGAAATCGCAGGCCAACGCGATCTCGCCCCCGCCCGTCGTGCAGACGCCGTCGATCACGGCGATCGAGGGCTTGAGCAGGTCGTCGATCTTGTTGGTGAGGTCGAAGCCGAGCTCCTCGGTCACCCCCTCGCCGTCGGCGAAGGCCGAGACGTCGACGCCGGCGCTGAAGCAGGGTCTCCCGTCCGTCCGCGGCGCGCCGCGGAGCAGGAAGACGCGCACCTCGGGGTCCTTCTCGATCTCGTCCACGATGTCGGAGAGCCCCGAGAGCAGCGGCCCGGTCAGGGCGTTCAGCTTTTTCGGGCGGTCCAGGGTGACGATCGCGATCCCGTCGGGTCGCTTCTCGTAGGAGATCGGGGCGTCGCTCATGATCGTGTCTCGCTCTCGATTGGGGTGGCGCTACTCGAGCAGGTTCGCGCAGATCGCCGCGCGCTCCTCGCCGGTGACGCCGAGCCCGTTCTGGAGGTAGGTGTCGAAGTCGCCCCAGTCCGCCTGCACGGCGTCGAAGGAGGACTGGATATATTCCTCCCGGACGCCGACCAGCGGGGCGAGCGCCGCGTGCCAGAACTCGTTGCCCTTCTCGCTGTTGCGCGCGATCAGTTCGTCTCCGGCGCGGTTGCTGAGCAGGTATTGCTCGATGACCTGATCCTCGGGCACACCCAGCGCGAGCAGCACGACCGAGCCCGCCCAGCCCGCGCGGTCCTTGCCCGCCGAGCAATGGAAGAGGGCGGGGACGTGGTCGGGCCGCGCGAGGGCTTTCAGGAAGAGGGAGTAGGGTTCCCGCCGTTCGCGGACGAGGCCCGCGGCGGACTCGATCATCATCCGCTCCGCCTTGCCGTCGCCGAAGATCCCGTCGAGATCGTCGACGGTCGCGTTCTCCATGAGCGAACGGATATCGCTGCCCTTGGCGGGGTCGGGCATCGGGAGCATCACATTCTCGGCCTGGCTCGTCAGCCGATCCTCGCCCTCGTGCTCGATGTCCTTCTCGGTCCGGAAGTCGAAGACGCGGCGGAGTCCGTAGGGCTCGAGGGCGGCGAGATCGGCGTCGGTTGCGTCGCCGAGGTGGCCGCTGCGCAAGAGCCGGCCGGGTGCGAGCCGGCGTCCGTCATGGGTCTCGTGGCCGCCCATGTCGCGGAAGTTGGCTACGCGTGCGAGGTGAATCTCGGGGGCAGCGCGAAAGTCGGGCACGGGTTCTTCTCCTGAGGAAACGAATCGGCACAGAGCATACCCCGGTGCGCTCTGCGCGCTTGGGGTGCAGGGGTTTGCGAATCGGTCCCGTTGGGCCGATTGGGCGCGGTAGACTGGCCCGCGAACCGCAAAACGTGAGGAGTACGCGACGATGGGACGATGGAGTCGGGAAGAGTTGGAAGAAGCCTTTCAGGTCTATCAGGAGACCGCTCTGCGGGCGGGGACCTCGGGCGATTGGCGCGCCTGGGCGGATCTCTTCACGGAGGACGCGACCTATATCGAGCATCATTATGGGGAGTTCGGGGGGCGCGAGGCGATCTATCGCTGGATTCAGACGGCGATGTCCGAACCCATCAACCAGGAGATGCGCCATTTCCCGATCGACTGGTACACGATCGACGAAGACCGAGGCTGGGTCATCGCCAAGGTCTGGAATCGGATGACCGACCCGGGGGACGGCAGCATCCACCAGGAACACAACATCACGATCCTGCGTTATGCGGGAGAGATGAAGTGGTCCTACGAGGAGGACGTCTACAACCCCGCCCACTTCGGAGAGATGATCAAGGGCTGGATGAAGCGAAAGAAGCAGGTCGAGGCGGAGAAGGCCTCCTGAACGATCGGGCCTTGAGGGCTGGGGCGTGGGAGCCGGTTGTGTCAGGGCAACTCGGGGGTCCAGCAGAATGCTTCGTCTACGCTGCGGACGCCGCTGGCCCCGAAAGTGAATTGCCCCCTTCTGCACAGCTCGTAGGGCGCGAAATTCGCACGGGTGTCGTTCTCGTAGCGGACCCAGATCGTGCACTGGCGAGCGCCCCACTCTTCGGCGGTCTCGCGGACGACGCGGGCCACGTCGTTGGGTCCAATCCGGACGTTCGCGGCGGGAAAGATCGAGAGGGGGATCTCGAGCGAGGCGAAGCACTCGCCGCCTCGAGGCGCCTCGCTCTCGAAGAACCGGATCTGGAGGTCTCGTACGAAGCCCGGCACGACCTCGTAGGACAGCGTTCGTTTCTCGTCGGGCGATACGGCCGGGCACGCGAGTGCATTCGAGGCGAGGCTGGAAGACAGGGCGAGCGCAGCGCAGCACGCGGCGATCTCGAATCGGAACCCAGAGGACATCGGCGACTCCTTCACGTTCCTTCGCTCTCGGCGGAGAGATGGGCGGGAACGATCGCGTGAAGGCGCGTGTGCCCTGGAACGGTGAAGAGTCCGATGTCGGACTGGCCGATGCGGTTCCGTCTTCAGCGTCTGGCCAAAACCCAGGCCGAGCCGTCGTTGATCGCGGAGACGCGAACGATGCGGCGTCAGATGTATTGCAGGAAGCTCTGGGGATATTTTCGCTTGAGCGCGCGAAAGCCGAGGCAGGCCGGATAGAGGACGATCAGCGCAACGGCGGTCGCTAGATAGGTCTCTTCGAGTCCCCGCAGCATGATCCCGCCTGTGATGGCGTAGGCGCTACCGCCGAGCAGGATGAAGTGGAGCATGTAAAAGAAGAGCGCCGTCTGGCCAAAAACCAGCAGAGGATTCCCGGGGCGGATCTTGCCTCGGTGTAGACGTTCGTAGCGCAGGAAGACGACCAGACAGAGCGCCATCAGGCCGAGTTCCATCAGGGAATAGACGAGGGCGGGTGGGTATTTCGACATGTGCAGCCACTGGACGATGGACGTGTCGTCCCGCAGCAGGCCCATATTTCCGTATGCGTTGCGGCTCCGCACGAACGCCCAGAGCAACAGGGAGCTGAGCCCCGAGAGCAGCAGGAGCTTCTCGGCTTGCAACCGGCCGTAGTCGTTGGCGGGTTGATCGAGCAGATAGCGCCCGAAGGCCCAACCGCGCAGCATCATCGCGAGCCAATGGGTCATCGGATACATCACGATGAGCGACTCCGAGTAGCCCGGGACGAAGAGCAGTCGAGCGACCGCCGAGAAGCCCGCCGTCGGCCCATCGAGGCCGGGAGACCAGGGAAGCGGGAAGAAATGCATGAGCACGAGCTCGCTACCGGCGAGCCAGCCGAGCCCGAGAAAGACGAGGAACGCCGTCGGGAGTCGGCGCAGCAAGACCATCGCGATCATCGAGGCGCCGATCGCGAAGAGCACCTGAAGAATCCAGAGGCCCGTTCCCGTCATCAGGGAGAGGATTCCCTCGCAGGCGAGGACGACGCCGGCGCGGATCAAGAGATGGCGGTCGAACTCGCGCTCGGCCATCCCCGCCCGGCGACGCTTCTCGAGACTCATGGCGAGAGAGGTGCCCGAGAGGAAGAGGAAAGTCGGGGCGCAAAGGTGGGTGATCCAGCGCGTGTAGAACTGGGCCTCGTCGAGTGGACTTCCGGCCAGCCAGAGCGGCCCCGTGCCGTCGAAATTAGACAGGTAGACCGAGTCGGCACTGAGCCGGCCCGCGTTCCAGGTCTGGGAGGCGTGATCGATCGCCATCAGGACCATCACGAAGCCCCGCATCCAGTCGATCGCGGCGATGCGCTGACCGAGGCGGGCGCTGGAGTCGGATTCACTCGGCATGAGCGCGGAGCATAGGCGCGAGGGGCATCGGCCGCCGCCCGCTTCGTGTAGGATCTGGCCGTGGACGACGCGCGGCTGCCGCTTTATTTGAAGCTGGTCTACGGGCTGGGCGATCACTCTTTGAACGTTGCGCTCGTCGCGCTGACGATGATCCTGCCCTTTTATCTCACGGACGTGGTGGAGATGCGGGTTGGCCTGGCCGGGCTCGTGCCGCTCGTCGGGCGAGGGGTCGACGCGTTCTCAGACGTGTTGATGGGGCAGCTCTCGGACCGTACCCGCTGGAAGCGGGGTCGCAGGCGGCCCTTCCTGTTGATCGGCTCGCTCCCTTTCGCGCTCGCGTTCGCGGCGATCTGGGCCGTGCCACGGATCGACAGCACGATGCTCGAGTTCATCTACTACGTCGCCATCTACGTGGTGATCAGCATCAGCATGACGGTCGTGGCCGTGCCCTACCAGGCGCTCATGCCCGATCTGACGGAGAGCTACCACGAGCGGACCTCGCTTGCGACCTTTCGGTCGGTGGCGTCATTGCTGGGGACCCTGCTCGTCGCCGTGACCTTCCAACCCCTGGTCGCCTATTTCGGCGGGGACGCGTCGGCCTGGGCGATCGTGGGCGCGCTCTACGCCGTCTGGGTCTTCTGGCCGTGGTTCCCGATCTGGTGGGTCACCTACGAGAGCCCCCCTAAGGAGGAGTCGGAGCCCTTGGGCTTGCGGGGGTATCGCCTGCTCCTGAGCTCGAATAGCAACTACCGGCGGTTGCTGACCTTCTACACGCTGGGGAGAATCGCGATCGACCTTCCACTCGCGCTCTTTCTGCATTTCTTTACCTATGTGATCGGGCACCCCGACTATTTCCCGCCCATCATGGTCAGCTTCATCCTGGGGACCGTGATCGCCATGCCCGCCTGGCTCCGCCTCTCCCGCGGCCGAGACAAGGTGACGATCTATGGCTATGCCTGCTTTGCCTGGATCGCGACCTTCGTCGGCCTTTTCATGCTGCAGCCGGGATGGCCCCTGGGCGCGATGGTCCTGATCGCCTTGCTCTCCGGCGCTGGCTATTCGGCGGTCGACATGATGCCGTGGTCGATGGTCGCGGACATGGCCGATGAGGATGAGGTCGAGAGCGGCCAGCGTCGAGAGGGGATCTTCGTCGGGTTCTTCACCTTCCTTCGAAAGCTGGCGGGCGCCTCGAGCGTCGCGATCGCCTTTCTGGTCCTGGACTTGGTCGGGTTCCGCCCGGGCGAGGGAAACGATCAGGAGGTGCTGTGGACGATCCGAGTCCTGACGACCTGTCTTCCCGTCGTCTTCATCCTGGCGAGCATCGCCGCATCACGCCGCTATACGCTCGGTGCCGCGGAACACGCAGAGATCATGACGGAGCTGGAGGGCCGCCGCGGCGAGCGCGACGCCGATTCGGCGTGAAGGCTTCGGGGCTAGGAGATCGAGTCTGCCGTGCCGCCGTCGATGCGAAGGTTGGCGGCGTTGATGTAGCGAGCGCGGTCGCTGGCGAGGAAGGCGACGAGGTGGCCGATATCCTCGGGATCTCCGATGATGCCGGCCGGGTTCGGCATGTCTCCCCCCGAAGTGGCCTTGCGTTCGAGGCTCGGCCAATCCGTCGGTTCGCCGAGCTTCTCGGCGCGTCGCCGAAACATCTCGCGGATCTCCTCGGTGGCGATGATGCCCGGGCTCACGCAATTCACCGTGATCCCGGTCCGGGCGAGCTCCTTGGCGAGCGAGACGGTCATGTTGATGAGCGCCGTCTTCGAAGCGTAGTAGTGGGGCATGCGCGAGTTCGGCCGGACATAGCCCACCGTGCTCAAGAAGATGACTCTGCCCCAGCCGCGCTCTCGCATGCCGGGCGTGAGGGCGTGGACGAGCCGCACGCCGGAGAGCACGTTCTTGTGGTAGATGTCGAGCCAGTCCTCGGTCGGGCTCTCCCAGGTGCCGCCTTCGGCGACCCCGTAGTTGTTGACCAGGATGTCGATCTCTCCGACGTTTTGGGCAACGTCGCGCGCGCCCGCATCGTTTCGGATATCCCCCGCGACGGCATGGGCCTCGAAGCCCTCCTCGCGGATGGCCCGGGCGACGGCCTCGGCGGGCTCGATCTCGAAGCCGTGTACCCAGACCTCGGCGCCCTCGCGGGCGAGGACCCGGGCGAGCCCCGCGCCGGTTCCGCGGTAGCTGCCGGTCACCAGGGCACGCTTGCCCTTTAATTCGAGGTCCATGGCGATCTCTCCCTCTTCGAGGGTCGCTTCTTCGCTCGAGCGCCCCTTCGCGCAGCATACCTTGCTGCCCGAGTGGGGTCAGCGATAGGCTCTCCGTGTTCGAGGGCGATCCGCGGAGAGGTAGCCAAGCGGTTGACGGCACCGGTCTTGAAAACCGGCAGGGTGAAAGCCCTCGTGGGTTCGAATCCCACCCTCTCCGCCAGGGTCCGCGTCGCGCGGAGGTGGTCGGGATTGATGCGGAATGGACTGCGATCACGAAGGGCTCGCTGCCTCGTTTTGATGATCTGGCTGACGACCGGTCTGCTGGCGTGTGCCACGTCGCCGACCGGCCGGACCCAGATGCTCATCCGGTCGGGACCCGAGATGGCGAGCATGGGGACCGCCGCATTCCAGCAGATGCAGAGCGAGCTGCCGCGCTCGGAAAGCGTCCCCAAGACCGCGCGTGTGCGCTGCGTCGCCGAGTCGATCGTTGCCGTGCTCACGCCCGAGGAGCTCGCGCCGATCGTCGTCCATGGATGGGAGGTCGAGCTCTTCGAGGATCCGACCGCGAACGCGTTCGCCCTGCCCGGGGGCAAGATGGGGGTTCATACGGGTCTGCTCGAGGTCGCCGTCACGCCTTCGCAGCTCGCGGCAGTGATGGGACACGAGGTCGGCCACGTGCTCGCCCGGCACGGTAATGAGCGCGTCTCGCAGACGACGCTGGCGCAGGGCGGTCTGATCGCGGTCGCGATCCTCACGGGCGCCGATACGCCCGAGAAACAACAGGTCCTCGCGGCGCTCGGGGTTGGAACGCAGCTCGGCCTGATGAAGTTCAGTCGCGACCACGAGAGCGAGGCCGACGAGCTCGGGCTGCGCTTGATGGCGCGCGCGGGCTTTGATCCGCGCGAGGCCGTTACGCTCTGGCAGCGGATGGGCGAGACCGGCGGCCCGCGCCCGCCCGAGTTCGCCTCGACCCACCCCAGCCACGCGACACGGATCCGCCGCCTGCAGGCCTCGATGCCGCGGGCGGTTGCGGTCTATGAGCAGGTGGTGGCGGCGGGGGGTCGCACGCGCTGTCGCTGAAAGCGCGCGTCTCGGTCCAGCGCCTTCCCTGATTGCGGCGGCGCGGCGATCGTGCGTCGCCCGGACTCAGCCCCGTCCGGCGAAGGTCCGGCGGATATCCTCGACGATCGCCTCGGGTTCCTCGGCGGCGGCGAAATGGCCGCCGGGCCGCCGGCGTTCGAGCAGCACGAGGTTGTAGTAGTCCTTCGTCCAGTCGACGGAGCCGGGCCCCGCGTCATGGTCGAAGAGCGTGATGCCGGTGGGGGCCTCGATGACGGGCATCCGGTCGTGGGCAGGCGTGCGTTCCCCCCACGCCGTCTCCCAGTAGAAGCGCAGCGAGGTCGGGAAGCTCTCGGTCGCCCAGTAGAGCATGATCGTCGTGAGCAGATCGTCCTTGCTGAAGCGGCTCTCGACGTCGCCGTTGCAGTCGCCCCAGCTGCGCCGCCGCTCGAGGATCCAGGCCAGCAGCCCGACCGGCGAGTCCATCAGCGCATGGGCCAGGGTCTGGGGACCGAGCGTGTGGACGGCAATATGGCTGGCGAAGCGCTGCTCCCAGGCGAAGGCGGCCTGCTGCTCCGGGGAGCCGTCTTCGAAGCCCGCGACCGCGTCTGAGATCGACCAGGGCCGGGGGCCGTCGAAGGTGGCGAGGGGGAAGGCGCCGGTGATGTGGATGCCGTAGAGGTGTTCGGGGTATTGGTGGCCGAGCTGGCTCGTGACGAGCGTGCCCCAGTCGCCGCCATGCGCGGCGAAGCGGTCGTAGCCCAGGACGTCGCGCATCAGGCGGACCCAGAGATCGGCGGTCGTCCACCAGTTGAGGCCGGTCTTCGTGAGCGGCGTCGAGAAGGCGAAGCCCGGCAGCGAGGGCACGACGACGTCGAAGCTCTGGGCCGGGTCGAGGCCGTGGGCGGCGGGATCGGTCAGCGGCCCGATCACGTCCTTGAAGTCCCAGAACGTCCAGGGCCAACCGTGGGTCAAGACGAGCGGCATGGGGTTCGGGCCCTTGCCGCGGGCGTGTAGGAAGTGGATCGGCACGTCGTCGATCTCGACCCGGTAATGATCCCAGGCGTTCATCGCCGCTTCCTGTGCGCGCCAATCGAAGCCGTCGATCCAGTACTCGACCAGCTCGCGCAGATAGTCCCCGTTCACGCCGTAGCGCCAATCGTCGTTTCCGAAGTCGGGGGCGAGTTTTGCGTTGGCGAGGCGCCGCGCGAGATCCTCGAGCCGTTCGTCCTCGATCCGGATGTCGAAGGGGGTGGCGCGCATCGTTCTCAATCCGACCCGGCGCCAGCCGGGATCTCGATCTCGAAATACTCGTCGTTGCTGGCGTTGTTGCGGACCGCGTAGGACGTGTCGACGAGCGGTTCGCGCTGGCCGGGCTCGAACACGCAGAGATAGATGTCGGGCTGGGCTTCGACCAGATCCTTGAACTCCGCGTCCGTGAAGCGGATCTCGAAGTGTCCGTCGGCGTTGGTCATGGTTTCGCCGAGAAAGTCGTCCTGGATATGGTCCTGGTCGAAGGCGGCGACGCGGAGGCCCGGGCAGGGGCGTCCGTCGCCTTGTCGTTTCACCTCCCCCGTGATGCGAAAGCGTTGCCAGCGGATCCAGGGGACGCGAAGGAATTGGGGCATGGAGAGGGGTCCGATGCTTCTGAGCCGCGACGGGCAGTGAGCAGCCAGAGGTGAGGGTGGAGCGGTGGATCCCCGACATGGATTCGAACCATGATTCACAGATTCAGAGTCTGTTGTCCTGCCGTTAGACGATCGGGGATCGGCATGGAGAGTCGAGTCGACGCGAGGTCGGGCTCTGCTAAGGCTTGTCGGACCCCCCGCGTCCGTCCGCCTCGTCCGTCGGGGACGCAGGGCCGGCCGCGCGAGATCGACGGCGCTCGCGGTGGAGCATACACCCCATGGGGGCACGTGGCGAACCGCGAGCGGCCGATGGGCGCACCGGAGGCGGCGCGCGACCCCCGAAGCCTCAGCGTTCGTCGAGGATCGTGGCCACCTCGTCGAAGGCCTCCGCGTCGTCGAGGCGGACGTTCTGGATCCGGACCGCGCCTCCCGCGTCCTCTCCGATCCGAAGCCCCGCGGCCTTCGGGGCTTCGTTCGGCCCCGCTTCCGCGTCGACGAAGCCGAGACCCGCCGATACGTCGCTCACCTCGCAGTCGCGCACCTTGACCGCGTCGGAGTCCGTGAGGATCTCGCAGCCCGAGATCGATCCGGCCAGAGACGAAAGGTTCGTCGCCACGACTTCGCGCAGCACCACGCCCGTCGATCCCGCGAAGGTGTAGGCGCGCACGGCGGCGCCACCGTAGCCCTCGAGCGACGCACCGGGGTGCGACTTGTCGTAGTCGCCACAGAGGCTGGTCCCCTGCCGGCCGAGGTTCTCGAGCCCGTTCGCCCGCGTCCTCTGGAGGGTCAACCCGACCGCCCCGTCCATCTTGAAGCCGATCACGCCCTTGTTCACGTGGAACATCGTGTCGCCGTTGCAGAGATAGTCGGACGGCGCCGAGACCAGCTCCGACAGGACGCCCTCGGACTCGATCCAGTCGATCATCTCCGGAGTGATGTTCATGCGGCTCGTGTTGAGGAAGGGCGGGAACTCTCCGGCGTGCGCCGCTTTCGCGACGAGCGCCTGCGCGTTGGACAGGGCGTTGCCGCTGTAGGTCGCGACCGCGTCGTCCGGCGAGGTGATCGTGAGGAGCGCGCCCGTAGCGGGATGCTTGTTCTTCAGCATGAATACGGCGCCGACCGGATCGGTCGCGGGCCCTGCGCCCTGCTTGAGGGCCACGACCTCGTTCACGAAGGCCCGCTGGCTCAGGATCTCCACGTCCCGGAACAGCACGTCCCGAGACGGCTGGGCCGACTGGGACGGGAACCCGCCCACGGCGACGCCGAGGGGGTTCACCAGAAAGCCGTAGGAGTTGCCGTCGATCAGCCCGTGCCGATTGTGATAGAGCGCGTAGGCGTCGGGATGTTCGACCGGGTCGATGAAGCCCTCGCCGTCCTGGATCACGTCCTCGAAGACGCTGTTCAGGGAGGAGCGGAGCGCCGCCTTGATCTCGGGCGCGGTCAGATCGACGCCGGCCACGCGCAGCGTGGTCGACGAGCCCGTCATGACCAGCCAGTCCAGGTAGGGCGCGATGAAGCGGGCGTTGGAGTACGTCCCGATCACGGGCACGTCCTCACGGTTGCGCGCGGTGCTGCGGACGACCGTGAGGCCCTCGACGCCGTTGAGGGCGAGCGCTGCCACCTCGAAGTCGACGAAGTCGACGTTCTTGATGACGACGTTCTCGTTCCCGTTGCCGTGGATGCCGTGGTGCGAGCTCCGCCCGATCGTCCCGTTCTTGATCGTCACGTTCGTAGCCGAGGCGATCGTCGCGCCGAAGCCGTGGGGTCCTTGGTTCGGGACGAAGGGCCGATCGGCCAGCTCGACGACCGCAAAGAAGCGCTGCAGGAGCGCGTGCTCGGGGTGCTGCTCGATCGTGTGGCCGTTCAGGTCGAGCATCACGCCGTCCGCGGCGATTGCGATCGCCGCAAAGAACCCGAGGCCGAAGGCGGAGGGATCGTATTGCCCGGACCCCTGGCCGAACTGGGAGCGGTGGGGCAAACCAGAGTCGTAGGCGTCCAATACGGTCACGCCGTCGTCCGCCAGGGAACCGACGGGGTGCGGGTTGAAGGAGACGTCCTCGGCCAGGCGGTAGACGCCCGGTTCGGTGATCAGCAGCGTGCCGTCATGGAAGTCGGCCTGGCGGATCGAAACGACTTTGGCCGATTGGGCGTGGGCGAGGCCCGCGCCGATGAACGATGCGAGCACGATTAGGGCGACGAGCGCCCGCCGTGCTCGCAGCTGGCCCGCTCGGAGGGCTATGGATC
>Ga0315316_10003391_pt1 | contig 11544 bp, 15 predicted proteins | sample M160m3416metaG_FD_203702 | JGI IMG/M metagenome (GOLD analysis project Ga0315316, IMG submission 203702) | Ammonia-oxidizing marine archaeal communities from Monterey Bay, California, United States - M1 60m 3416 | ecosystem: Environmental > Aquatic > Marine > Intertidal zone | place: USA... | reverse complement strand
CCGGAAGATGTCTCTACGGTACGATGAGGCGAATTTCCAACTCGCATCTCGGTAGTGATCGTTTTGGGGACGATCCCCCCAAGTCGTGACAGGTCAACAATCTTTTCCATCTCACGGGCATAACCAAAAGTTCCGGATGCCACCAGAATTGGATTGGGAAGCGTCAGCCTGCCCAGTTGTACCTGTAAGTTGGAATCCGCTAAAGTCTCTGTCACGGTCATGGCCCAAAAAAAACGATGCCTAAGTTAGAAATACCATTAAAGGTAATCTAACCTGACATCGAAAGTTTCTCAATTATGGCAATCATTGTTTCGCGACCCCTGGAGGGGTTAACGACGGCTGATAAGTCCGTAGCAAGGCTATCGTTCGAGGATAGATGCGTTTTCAGCACAGGGTGACTGTGCTATCTAAATCACACCACCATGGACACGCTGTGGAGCCATGTGGTCCGGTTGGTCCATATGCCAGAAGCGTTCCCAAAAGTTCAAAATCTGACGCTGATTCTCAGATGTGAAGATCAATTGTTGGGTACGGCGGGCCCGGTCTCCTGAAAATGCAGGAATAATGCAGCCTACGCTTGTGCTGAGTGCGGCGAAAAGTAATACGGCGTAAAACATGCGTCGCATTGTAAATCCTCCTTGAAGGTCGTGAGCTAATCATCCTGACTAGCTATCCAGATTGATTGCCATAATCCTGGATTGGTTATTGTTTCGACTATTCGTGGATAATTAAATCACTGAACGGTCGCGTATAAGTACACAATTCGCCGAAGGCTTGCAATACGACTTTTTGAGATTAGATTGGCGGCAGAGATTGCTCGGAGTTATCCGAGTCAGAGGGCGTTGGAGTTTCGCCCTGTGGCAGTTGGAAAGTTTCGAGGTTCCAGCCGACTGGGTTGGCCTCTCGAATCTTTTCTTCCATTTCTTTTCCCGGCTTAAAGGTGACTACAAATTTGGCGGGAACATCCACCGACTCACCTGTTTTGGGGTTTCTGCCAACTCTGGCCTTACGTTCTCGGCATTCGAAAACGCCGAAGTTTCTTAGTTCGATCCTGCCGTGGTCGGCAAGCATTTGAACGATAGAGTTTAAAGTCCTTTGAACTAGATTCTTGGCACTTTGCTGGGTCAGCCCGGATTCTTCGGCGATGGTTTTAACGATATCTTTTTTTGTCTTGCTTTGAGGCATGATTTTGAGATCGATTTTTCAATGAACGAAGGTGATACAGGGCTTCACGTGTTGTGCTTTGTGAACGCTCTAAGTGTAGAAATCGCAAGGAGTTAAGTCAAATGGACCGTCCTGTGGATCTCAATTCTCGTCTGTTCTTTTGCAGTCCTCCTTGTCCTTGTTGGTCTGTTTTAGAACGCGTTTGGCGCATTTTGATCTAAAACGCACTGCGCTCGTACTATTTCCATCGAGTCCTGAGCCCTGAATCTTGAGGTAATCGCTAAAGTTTTACTAATCGTTATAATTGGAGTCATCGCCTTTCCACTTTTGAATCTGTAGAGTATTTATTTTGACTGACAAAACGCCCTGGTATGCCGATGGATTGCGCTTTGAATGTAGTCAATGCGGTGATTGCTGTACCGGTGCTCCCGGTTTTGTATGGGTCAGCCAGATCGAAATAGAAGCAATTGCGCAAGAAGTAGGTATGGATTCAGAGCAATTCGAGGATACCTATGTTAGAAAAATTGGAGCGAGGCGTTCTCTAAGAGAATTTCCCAATGGAGATTGTGTCTTTTTTGACACTGAAAAGAAAGGTTGTCAGGTTTATGGAGCTAGGCCTGTTCAGTGTAGAACGTGGCCGTTTTGGGACTCTAATTTAAAAAGTCAGCAAGCCTGGAAAGCAACCTGTGAGGAATGTCCCGGTAGCGGTACCGGGAAGGTTTATTCTCTTGAGGAGATTGAAGGCCAGCGAAAGCAAATGAGGATTTAGCTAGCCACCGATTTGATACATCGCTCGTTCAGGTTTTTCAAAATCCGGCGTGTCGATTCCGTGGGCCGGCTTCTTGTTGGCGACACAATCTCGAACGAGTTGCTCGATTTGTGTGTCACTACTGCCGTCTCGCAGCATTTGGCGAGCATCCCATTCGGCAATGGAAAAGAGGCAATTTCTGACTTTGCCTTCCGCCGTAATTCTTAATCGGTTGCAGGAATCGCAAAATGGTTCGGAAACAGGATTGATGAATCCAATCCGTCCCTCACCGGATGCAAACTTAAAGTCGACGGCTGGTTGGCTGGCATCAGGGCGGTCAGCTTTGAGGAGTGTACCAAACTCTTTTTCTAGAGTTCGGCGGATTTCTTGGCCGGTAAGGACTGCCTGACTCCCCCAGTTATCGTCCGCATCGAGCGGCATGAATTCGATAAAACGAAGTTCCAGAGAGCGTTCTATCGCAAAATGGGCCAGCGGCAGGATCTCGTTCTCTGTTAGACCTCGGATGGCAATCGCATTGAGCCGAATTGTTTTCATTCCGACTTCCTGAGCAGCTCGAATTCCTTCAAGCACCTTGTCGATCCCGCGACGTCTTGAAATCCGGAAAAAGGTTTCATCGCTTAATGTGTCGAGGCTGATATTGATACGGTCAAGTCCAGCCTGTTTGAGGGCCTCGGCCTGGTCGGCAAGCAATACGGCATTGGTTGTTAACGCGATATCCGCTATCCCGTTAAGTTGGTGCAGTTCCCGAATTAATTCCGACAGGTCTTTGCGGACAAGGGGTTCTCCTCCGGTTAAACGAATCTTATTGACGCCGAGTTCTGAGTTGATACGCGCAAAACGAATGAGTTCTTCGAAGGTTAGGATTTCGTCACGTGGCTTAAACTCCACATTCTCCTCCGGCATGCAGTAGAAGCAACGGATGTTGCAGCGATCGGTCACGCTCATCCGGAGGTTCGTGTGGATTCGCCCAAGGCTATCCGTCAGTGAAGGTTTTCTCGGCATGGGTCAGTCCTCCATTCCCGGATGAACCCATTCCTGTGTTCCATCAGACCAGTTTTCTTTCTTCCAGATTGGCACTTCTTCCTTGAGGGTGTCGATAAGCCACTGTCCGCATTCGAAAGCGGTGGCTCGGTGAGGGGAACTGACGGCGATGGCAACACTGGCTTCGCCCGGTAGAAGCTGGCCTAGACGATGGACGATCGCGATCTCGATGATATTCCAGCGTTCGCGGGCAGTGGTCTCTAAGTGTTCCAGTTGTTTGATTGCCATGGATTCAAAACATTCATAATCCAGAGAATCCGTTCCCCGAGTTCCGGTAATACTTCTTGTGGTGCCAAGGAAAAGAACGACAGCTCCGGCTCGGTTGTGCTGGACAGACTCGAGGACAGCGTTGTTGTCGATAGCGTCGTTCGTGATGCGGATCATGTAAACAAATTGGTGAAACTTGGAATCGTAGAAGGGGAAGAGTTGTTATGCTCCACCACTAACAGGCGGAATGATAGCTAGTGAAGAATTTTCAGTGACAATAGTAGTATCGGTCGCAAATTCGTCGTCAACAGCAAATCTGCAGTGAGCGGTTATTTCGCTAAGTGCTGGGCAGGCAGCGATGACTGCTTGCTTAAGATCGGCAACGGTAGTGGGTGTGGAGCAATCGACTTTTAGATTCGTCGTACCCGCCTTTTGCACCGCAACGGCAAATAGCTTGATGTAGAGCGTCATGACGTGGTTAAGTCTCGGGATGGTTGGGCTAACTGCTGGCTTACTTGAGGTGCCAGACGATAAGCGTGAGCTAATAATTTGATCGGATGGAGCGTTGGCTTGGTGGTCCCTTGCTCCATTTGGATTTTACACGCGCTACACTCCGTCGTCCCTACCTGAATTACAGAATCTCTCATCGTACTGATCAGCCCCCATCCACTACGCAGGCTATTTCGATAGTTTTTCTTTTGTAAACCAAAGGTACCCGCCATACCGGAACAGCCTTTTTCGATTCGATGGACGGTAAGTCCGGGGATGAGCTGCAGTAAATGCTCGCCAGGCGTGAACTTCGCTAGGGCTCTTAGGTGGCAAGGTAAATGATACCCGACCTGATAGTTTACAGGTTGTAGGTCAAGCTCCAGTTTGCCGTCTTCGTGTAGGCCCCACAAATAATGACAGGCATCCTGTGTGTTTTCAGCGACTAATTGAGCGTCGTCATCACCGAGCAGGTTTGGGTATTCCTGAGTTAAACACATTGCAGCAGTAGGCTCCGTGGTAACGATCGTATATCCCTGTCTGACGGCCTCGGCTAGCATGGTTACATTGCGTCGGGCAATGCTCCGCGCATATTCCATGTCACCTTCTGCAATGGCGGAGCTGGTAGACCACTGTTGTTCACTCGGTACAAAAACGCTAATGCCATGATGCTTCAAGACTGCGACAAGGCATTTGGCGAGATCCGGATCGAACCAGTTTGCGAAGATGTCGACGAAATACAAGGTTTTGTTGCCTGGTTCTCGATTTGATTTGGTTAGCCGATTTCGTGCGGCCCATTTGAGAAAGCTCGTCCCCGCTACCTGTGGGAGTTTCCTTCCTTGCGCCAGCCCGGTAAATTTTTCTAGAAGCCATCGCATTTGTCGATTACGAATACTCCAGTTGTAGAACCAACGGAATCGGTGCGCCCAACGGGCTGTTCGATCGAGTTTAGTGTAGATCGAGTCGGTTATCTTTAGTCCATTAGAACTTACGTATTGTGCTTTGGTTTCCTGGACAATCTTAGGAATGTCGACACTTGCCGGACACTCAACTCGGCATTGATGGCAGTTAACACATAAGTCTGCCAGGGCTTTAGTTTCTTCCTCTCCAAGAGTGGTTAGAGGGAGGCGCCCTGTGATAATCCCTCGTAATAAATTGGCTTTGGCACGTGGGCTGGCTTCTTCACGTGGAGCGAATTGAAAGATCGGACACATGCGAGTGGCTTCTGATTCGTCACGACATCGGGCACATCCGTTACAGGATCGTGAACTATATGCCAATTCTTCCGGTGTCCAGGCAAGTTGCAGGTCCATGGGAGGGCGTTGTTCCTGCTCCTGATTAGTTACGTCGGCCATGAATCGGCGTGGCGTCGCCAAGTTGACACTGACAGGTCGCAGGTTGTTGTGGATGGGTTGAGGCATCTCGGAAATGACTTTGCCGGGGTTGAGAATATGCCGTGGATCAAACACTCGCTTTACTTCGGCAAAGACGTCGTAGAGGGGGCCGAATTGTTTTCGCATAAACCAAGTGCGACTGAGACCGCTTCCATGCTCGCCGCTAATGGTTCCCCCCGCTTCAATCACGGGCAGATAAATGTCATTGGCAATGGCATGTAGCTTACGAACGTCACTCTTGTCATCGACGTTTAGTAGCGGACGGATATGTAGTACTCCGTGACTTGGGTGCCCGAAGAGTGAGGCTGTCGTAGCGTGTTTTTGAAGCGCGGCGTAGATTTGGGGCAAAACTTCCGGGAGTTTGGCTGGGGGGACGGCGATGTCTTCCACGAAGGGAATCGCTCGCGACGAACCTTCCAGGCGGTAAAGAGTCGGGATCACGTTCTGAGTGATCGACCAGGCCTGTTTGATTTCGGCCTTTTCTAACGCCAGGCGACTTGCAAATGCAAGGTGATGCTGTTGTTGAATGGCTTCACTAATTCTGGCCAAACGATCCCGGATCTCATTTCTGGTGGTTCCCTCTACTTCCACGAGAAGCATCGCTTCCGCATCATCCGGGATAGAACGCACGAAGCGGGGGTCAGTCTTTCGGGCGAGGGCTAAGAGTCGGCGGTCAAGGAGGTCACAAGCAGAGATGTCCATGTTGCCCAGTAGTTGAGAGGCCTGGGTAGCTTTGTCAATCCGATCAAAGAAGAGCAGTAGTACCCCTGTTTGCTCAGGGATAGGAGTGGTTCGAACGGTCGCTTCCGTGATGAGCCCAAGCGTGCCCTCGGAACCGACCAGTAATTTAGTTAGGTCAAGGTGGTCGTCTCGAACTAAGTTGTTCAGGTGGTAACCACAACGGTGGACAGGTGCTTTAGGTGTGTGTTCCACGATCGTTTGCTGATGCGTTGTCAGGATGCTGCGTATCCGTTCCTGAATTTCATCTAGGCGGGAAACGGTTGGTGCTTCGACGGGATCAGAGAGAGCCTGTTTGATAGGAATGGCACAGAGGGTTTCCGTGTTTGACTCGCGGTTAAGCCTGAGGACGGAACCGTCAGCAAGAACAACTTCGAGTTCTTCCACGTGGAATCGAGGGCTGCGATATTTGAGCCAATGGCTGCCGCTGTTATCGAGTGCCAGGACGCTTCCCATGGTCGTGACATCACGATTGCTGGGATCCGGGCCAAACATGCGATTGTGTTTGGCAAGGTATTTGTTGAGTCGAGCGAGGATGACTCCGGGTTGAATGCGGACTCGCTCTCCGTCGAAGGCAAGGATACGTCGCATCGAATGGGCAAAGTCAATGATGATCCCCGGCCCGAGAGATTCACCAGCCAGGCCGCTACCGGCACCACGGGCATGGATCGAAATGTGGTGTTCGTTGGCATATTGCATACAGGCAACCACATCCTGAGTATGCAAAGGACGAACCACAGCCAACGGTCGAATTTGGTAAATGCTGGCATCGCTGGAATAGAGTTGCAGAGTAAGGTCATCACATCGAACCTCACCCTCAACCACGCCTCGCAGATCTTCCAGAATGCGAGCTCGTTCCTGATCCATTACTTACCTGTGTTACGCCCCGGCCTTTGTTGAATCATCGTCAGCTTGATTCCCGGCCTCTTGTTCCAACCATTGACGTTCTTTTTCAGCTCTTTCGAGTCGAACGCGTTGTTGGTGATATTTTTCATGGACCTCGAGATTGAAAGGCTGGTATTCCGGAGAATCATCGAAGCCACGAAATTCACTATTACACTTATAGCATTGTAATAGATTTTTCATGAAAATATAAAACAGAAGATCTATTCCGGCGAATATAAAGAGTATCAGAAAAGTCCAGAATAGGTTGTGGTAAGCGTAGGCGATCGTGCTGAGCGTTGACCCCAAGGCGATGATGGAGATTCCCAGTCGCTGATTGAATTGCTTTCTGTGATATAGTTCGTGGCTACCACAAATCGTACATCGTTCCAATATGCAGTTGCCTTCTTCGTCTTCGTCCAGGAACGACTCCGGGAACGCCTGCGTTGCAGCGCAGCGTGTACATGAAACAGCCCGAGAGTCTGCCGTAAAGGGTACGCGGGTGACCTTGTCGCAGGTCTTGCAAAAATACGTTACGTTCATGCCGAATAGAGAGTTAAATATTAGGGCTTATTTTACCTTGAGTCTACAACGGGTACAGGACGTTATCTGCTAAAACACGAGCTGTTAGTTCACCAATGAATACAACAATGGTGGCCGCATATAGAATTCCGGTGGCACTCTGAGTGTTTGGTACTCTTAATGTTAGAAAGGTCATAGAGATCAGTCCAAGACTGATGATCAGGCCTGCCATCCACCGCAGCGATACGAAAATCCACCAGGTGGTGGTGACTTCAGTGTTGAGAATAGTGAGTGTAGTCCCCGTGCCTGACAAAATGGTACGTAATACGATCGCAATGATACAAAGCCAGAGCAGTTTCCGGAGTGGTACCAGGTCCATCGTCGGCGTGTTTAGATACCAATGCCCCAGCAGCATGGCTGTCGTCACACTGCCCACCAGAAGTCCGGAGGTGATGATGTCAGCCAGCAATATTAGATGATGCGATGTTGCGTTGTCCGTTGGTAAGACGCTGCTTTGATACGCAGTGGCCAACGTAAGTGCCGTTAAGACAACGAGAATCCATTGTCCGGGCTTTGTCTTTTCGTAGAGCCAACTGACCGCACCGGCATAGCTGAGCACCGCATTGGCAATCACTAGTATTAGCAAGCTGGTTTGGCTAATCAGTCGCCCGCTGTCTTCGGGTAAATGCTCGTCTGAAACGGTCCAAACAACCAACCCACCAAACACGTTGAGGCCCATAATGACCCATAAATGGACTTTGAAAAAACCGCTCGTGACATGCTTAGGGTTCGTGATGGCCATGGCCAGAGAAACCCCAAAGCTGAGACGCAATACAAATTGCAGGATTTCCCAAAGTAGAGACACGTTTAATTCCTAATCCTGTTTGCCTTAGATCAGTTAGATGATTTCTGAACCGCTAAAAAATGGGAGCTTATGCTGCCACCGATGGCCGGCATTTCGATAGTAGTTGGAATCATATTGTCGATGCTTTCAGTCCTTTGGTGTTGGAACTACCGCCGTTTGGTTACGTCATCGACAACTGCCGGAAACTTACTTGAATCTGTCACTTACCCAGGGGGTATATATGGTAGATGGTCAAGTTTCCCATGAGTGAGAGTCATGGGTATTCGAACCCTTGTAAAAGTGAATGGTTTCGACAAGCATCCTTTCTTCCGAGGGTTCTTCAGCCTGTATCAAACAATAGCGATTCGGCTCGAGATACAGACCTGGGAGTATTTCCGCATCCCTACGCGTGTTACACGAATAGCGGGGATTAACGCAAGCCGGTGGATTCAAATACGTCTCTTGCGATCCCTGCTGTAAATCCATCTTCTACGCCCTTTACGATAACCGATATCGCATTATGACTATGGAGACTCTCGTTATGGGATGCAATGATTCTAAAGTCTTTAACACTTGATTCGTTGTTGAGCTTTTCGTACAACAATCGCACGGCATCCTCTACAAATTTGAGATAGGAAGCATTCATTTCAGCGAAAGCTTGTTCGTCTTCTCTTTTAACGATTACCTGAGTTTCTGTCTGCAGAGCGGCTAGACACAGTTCCTGTAGATCTTCTACCCACAACATTTCGTCAAAATTTACACTTACGCGAGCTACACTTCGTTGACTGTGTGGCACCGTAGCTCGATTACGATATTTCTCTGCATGTTCGCTTAATTCAAAGCTGCATGGGCAGGCGGATGAATAAACAAAATCAAAATGGATATACTTTTTAAAAGTTCCTTCTTTAGTCAGATTGCCTTCAAATACCACATCGTAGTATTGATACCCCTCTAAATCACTTCGGAGGCTTTTCTGTCGAATAGGATATGAAATTTTCAACATGATCCGGGAATCGAAGCACATCAAATTTTCTTTGTAGGTTTCTAAGACGTCTTTGATTTTCTCGGTACTGAATGTTTCATCTTTATGAGCGTAGAAACTCCTCATAATCCTGGACATGTTAATGCCCTTTTTATGGGCTTCCAGACTAACGCTTCCTGTCACACTGGTCTCGAGTTCAACGGTCGAACCGTCTCTCTTCTTATAAGTCAGTGGTAGTCTGAAATTATGTATACCAACCTGTTGGATAGCGACCGGGGCACCCTGGATTAGGCTTGAGGGCCCATTTTGCAAATCAGGTAATGAGGCGATGTATTTCTCATTAACGTTTAGTTCGCGATCGTATTCGCGTATAGGCGGAGCGTAGCTGTTGCTATGCTCTTCCCCCATAATCTCTCTTGCAACCACATCCTTTGTTCCGGCAGGAGTGACGTGAGCTTGCTCTTGGTTAGACATGTCGTCTTCAGTCAATTAGCTGTGATTTCGATAATAGCCTTTAGCCTAAGTCTCTATACTAGATGGCGATGGCGAATTCGTAAATAAGGCCCTTTACTCGAAGCCTTCGAGGTGAATTTCGGGGATGAGATCCGGAATAATGTCGATTTTTGGAAATTCTTCCGTACTGTCCAGTATCTCTTGGCAGCAGGCGGTCAACTCGCGAATGAGCTTTGCGACATTGCAACCTAAATGTGTCGGGCTGAAAGGTTCCAGATAGGCAGTGCTTGAGATAAATAGCTTCTTTGCTCCACGAATGTTTCCATTGCCGAAGTGGTGCAGACAGACGGCAACTTGGATAAGGCCCTGGAAGAATTTGCGGTCGTCGGCGTGGTATTCCTGCCAGAGTTCTTCCCAGGCATCGTGAGCTTCGAAGAATTCGACATCATTAAAGAGTTCGATTCCTTCGTGGTATTTTTCGACGTTGAATGGATGTTCGCTCATGGCGTTTTGTTCCTTTAGGCTTTGCTGCTCGTCGAATAATTTCTACACGTGCTATACTTTGGATAGGATGAGACGTTGACGAACGTGTCATTTAGTATAACCTTCCTTCTCGCCGTACCAATATGACCGTTTCCCGCGAAGAAAAGAACTATGCTCGCCGAGTTGTTCGCCATCTGGCGAAACATTACGCTGACGCGGAATGCGCTTTGAATTATGAGACGCCGTTCCAATTGTTGATTGCTACGATCCTGTCGGCTCAGTGTACAGATGAACGCGTTAATATTGTCACGGCGGGACTGTTTGCAAAATATCCAACCGCGCACGATCTGGCTAAAGCAACCCAAAAACAGATTGAGAAAATTGTAAAGAGTGCGGGATTTTACCGAGCTAAGGCAAAAAACATTCGAGCCTGCGCTAAGGAGTTAGTTGAGAAGTATGAGGGACAGCCACCACTTGAATTAGAGCAGTTGGTGGCGTTGGCTGGTGTAGGCAGAAAAACAGGTAACGTGCTACTCGGCACGGCCTTTGGAATTCCTTCCGGGGTGGTGGTCGACACTCATGTGGGAAGGATCAGTCGACGTCTCGGGGTTACATTTGAAAAAGATCCCGTCAAGGTGGAGCGGGATTTGATGTCTGTTCTTCCAAAAAAAGAGTGGATTTATTATTCTCATCGGATGATTCATCATGGCCGGGCTATCTGTGATGCGCGTAAGCCACTTTGTGATGAATGCAGTATGAAAAATTTCTGCCCTCGAATCGGGGTGAAATGAATTAGCCGGGACATTGTAAGCCAGCTAGCTAAAAAAATGTGGATGGCAATTTGCGTAAATTGCCGCAAAATGCGATAACCACATGCTGGTTTATGCAACGTGCTTTTCTCCCTGTAACCCGCACTTCACTTCGGATTGATAACTAGATGATTCTTTCTGGGCAGGAAATTAAAAAACGCCTCGGCGATACGATTAACCTCGAACCGTTTAATGAAGATAATCTCAATCCTAATAGCTACAATCTGACGCTACATGACGAGGTTATGGTGTATGAGGAAGTTGTCCTCGACATGCGTCAGGTGAATCGAGTGCGTCGCCTGAAGATTCCCGAATCCGGTCTGGTCCTCAATCCCAATCAGCTGTATTTAGGCAGAACGGTGGAGCGGACAGAGACCCATGATCTGGTACCGATGATTGAAGGTCGTAGTTCGATTGGCCGGTTGGGGTTATTCGTGCATGTGACTGCTGGATTTGGTGACGTGGGCTTCAAAGGGTTTTGGACTTTGGAGATGTTTGCAGTGCAACCCGTGAAAATATATCCCGGCGTACAAATCTGTCAGATCTTCTATCATGAGGTTGCGGGAGATATTAAGGAGTATGAGAGCTCTAAATATCAAAATAACCGTGATATTCAACCCAGTCTGCTCTATCGCGAGTTAAATCCTGATGCGGAGTCGGAGTCCCCTCAAATGACGTTAAAATTTAAAAAAACGTCAAACGGTGATGATTCTTAGGCTTCCCGCGGCCGGTCTCTACTTTTGAGGGGCCTATTCATCCGATAAACTGGG
>Ga0315316_10003389_pt1 | contig 11553 bp, 11 predicted proteins | sample M160m3416metaG_FD_203702 | JGI IMG/M metagenome (GOLD analysis project Ga0315316, IMG submission 203702) | Ammonia-oxidizing marine archaeal communities from Monterey Bay, California, United States - M1 60m 3416 | ecosystem: Environmental > Aquatic > Marine > Intertidal zone | place: USA... | reverse complement strand
GTGGTTTCTGAATGGACAGTCACTTGGCGACACCCCGCTGATGGAAGCCGTGAAAACACCCAAATGACAACTCAAGACAAAGTCCTCATTGGACCGCGACATTTTCAGTGGAATGCGGGCGGTTGGTTCGGTTCGTCGCTCGGCAGCTCGTCATGGATGCTGATTGCATCCTGTTTTCTTGTCTTTTGCAAACAGACGGCGCTGGCGTGGGTCCCGGCATTTACATTTGCCATTATCGTTACAGTCTCAATATTTCTTTGGAAACGCCGCGGTCGCATCTACCCATTCACAGCATATATGGTCCTTCTTGGACTGCTTGCGATTGTCATACCACTGGTTTACGGAATTGTTTTATTAAATGCTTCAGACGCCGCCATGTCCACAATGAACTGGTCTCGATCAATTAGTTTATTTGTCGCCGCATCGGGAATTACTCCGATTTTGATTGTCTGGTTTCTTTTTCTTGAGCGATCTGCGGACCCCAATAATGGACTAAACTCTACACCCAACCACACGGACGAAGCATAATAATGTGGTGAACCGGAGTCGCGGGCGGTGCCCGACTTCACAATTGAACGTTATCGAACGCTGCCCGGTGATTGCAAACTTTATCCGGCAATTGCGCCGTTCAGTCTTGAGCCAAATGGAACAGCCCCAAGAGAACAACAACTCGAAAGCGGTTAGTCGAACGGATTGGAAATACTTCGGTGTCTGGTGGATTTTCCTCGTGTTAGGATACTGCTACGTCGCCAACATTCTCTGCCAAAGAGAAAATCCGCTTCAATCGGGTAATCCTGGTTTTCGCGATTTCGCTGTCGTGGCGTTGGTTGGTCCCCTGCTCTACCTTGTCGGCCCAAGACACAACTGGAAACCGTCCACCTCTTCTGCCACACAGATTATCCGGTGGAACGGTCTGTGTTACCTGGTTCCCTTCTTTCTCGCCCTCCATTGGGAATACATCGGAGACGCGATTGGTGCTCACTTCTCGTTAAGACCTGCAGATCTGCAATCCCTTGATTTGCGTTCGATGGCAGCGTTAGCCGTTGGGGTTTTTATCATCGTGGTGCTTCTAAGTTGCCACTTCGTCTGGGCACACCATGCGAAAATTCTGTATCCGTATCTTGTCGTCCTGTGTGGCATTCCATGCGTCATCTGCGCTATGATGTTTTTTCTCGCGGAATCGCATTACATCCATGTGCACCATTACTGTCTGGGTGCATTCCTCTTCCCCTTTTTTCGGTTTCGCAACCGCCCGTCGCTCGTCGCTCAAGCTACATTTCTTGGCTTGGCAGTTGAAGGAGTCAGCCGCTGGGGTATGGACCCACTGTGGTACTCGACGGGGGCCAGATAACAAAATAATGCAGCGGAGTTGTAGGGTACTTGAAATCTGAAAAATCAGGATCAACGGCCACACCCCGCTGATCATTGCCGTTATGCAGCAGAAAGGTCGGAATGAGAAACTACTATCGATCGGTGAAACAGGTTCTCGTTGTCGCCGTACTCACCACGATCGGAATTGTGGGATGCGGCGATTCAGGAAATTCATCGAATGGTGATACGAACACCACAGTACCCGGCACGACGGCTCAATCACAGCCGGAATCAGCCAACGGCTCAACGCCGGACTCGGCCTCGACAACTGAGTCCGAATCGGCGTTGGTTTCAGCGCCGGGGACACCCCTGACAGATGCGGCCGTTGCGGGAAATATCGAAGCGGTCCGGCAGCATATCGCAACAGGCACCGATCTGAATGAACGAAATCCTGAGGGCGGTTCCACCGCGCTTATTGCTGCAGCAACGTTTGGGCAAAACGAAACCGCATGTCTGTTGATTGAAGCCGACGCTGATCTGGAAGTGAGAAACAATGACGGCAGCACTGCGCTTCATACGGCCGCTTTTCTGTGTCGCGAGAAAATCGTCAAAGCACTTCTCGCAAAAGGCGCGGATCGGAACGCGCGGAATAACGCAGGTTCAACCGCCCTTGATTCTGTCGCAGGGCCTTTTGATGACGTAAAGCCAATCTATGACCTGATATTGGTAGTTCTTGGTCCTTACGGTCTGGAGCTGGACTACGAGTTCATTAAGGAAACACGTCCGAAGGTCGCCGAAATGCTGCTCGGAGAATAGCGAAGACTGCACACCAGATAGATGCCCCGGAGTCGCATGCGGTGCGCAAATGTTCATTTAATCTTGACCGTTTTCTGCCCCGGTAATGTTTGGCGCGATGCGGCAAAGGCGACACACTGAAGCAACGACAGAATAGGGGGGCTCGAGCGGTTTTCAGTCTGTGTCAACTTCTGTAAGTGTAATGGGTGCTGGTGACGGTTGTTTGAGACAGCCATTCTGTCTCGGGTAGATGGCATCTGAGGCACTCACCGGACGTTTACGCCACGCGTACAATCCGCTTCGACTTACCTGCAGCACCATGCACATCCAGGCGATCGGTCACTCGTCGCTTATTCAAAAAAGAAAGGCCTTCTTTTCTTCTAATATGTCACGTTCCATACCAAGACGAGTGTTCTCCTTCCGCAGACGATCCGGATCCTTCTTTTCCTTTTCGGAAAGCTCGACGATTCGGACGCCTCAACCTCCGTTCCAGCAGCACACGTCCCTACGAACCTGATTCCCATTAACACCGGACTTAAGAACTCAGGCAGTGCCCCGTCCGCACAAGTCATCATGTAGCTCCGGTCTTCCGACATCGAATATCGCGTTTCGACAAAACTCGTCACAGTGTTCACGACGAAGTTTCCTGAGTGATTTCTTTGGCATTACAATTGTTAATTTTGCGTTGCTCGTCACAACCGAGTCACGCAGTACGTTTATGTCGCAAATAAACGGAGTGTACGAGACAATGAGCAATGTCACATATCCATCCCTGGTGACGATCGCGTTCGCGATGTCGTTTGTGTCCGGTGTCGTGCGAGCTTATGAGGAAGGATTAGGGAGCATCGAACAGCTGGCTGCAGCCGATCCGAAGCCGTTTGTGCTTGTAGAAGCGATCGGTGAGGGAAACATAATCAGAGGACAGGGAGTCGTAATATCAGCGGAAGGGCACGTGCTTTCCGCTGGACATGTCAGCTGGGACGGGAAGAACGGGCGCTTCGCTGACGAGTTCCGGATCAGCCTGCGAGGCACTGGCGACGGGTTGCCGAAGGGGGCTGTACACATCCACAAAACCGTGTACAGCGATCGTGAGGACGCAGTTTTCTTTGAACACTACTATTCCGCCAAACTGCAGAAACAGCACGGCTCACGATTTATTGGCCAGGGCGATCTGGCGTTGTTTCACATCAATGCCGACGGGGATTTCCCAAAGATCGACTTTTACTCAGAGAAGAAACCCAGAATACAATTGGGAGATGTGTTTCATTTGTGTCACTTCAGTTTCCCTCACAAAGCTGCGGAACCGACGTTTCTTGTCAATCCGGTAAAGATCGTAGGTGTTGTCCAGACAACGAGCGGGATTCAGTATCTTGCAGAGGGGTACTACCGAGTCGGTTCAAGTGGTGGGGCGCTTCTGAAAGATGGACGCCTGATCGGAATTCAAAGTGCAGCCTACACGGTTAACGCAATGGACATTGGCGAAATACCAATGGGTTTGATCTCTTTTCAACTGGTGTGGGGGGACATGGTTGAGAGTCACCTGTTCCGCCCGGCAGACGATCCAGCGAAATAGAAAGCGAGCCGATTCAGCAGTGATGCAGACCGCCCTTTGCGATGGGGCTTCGTCAATCTACTTTGTTGTAAAAGAGATTGGATCCACAAACCAAAACGGCGAACCGGAGCTGGCATGCTTTCCGGTCTGTTGACGTCGTTTCGTTCGTGTGCAATTCCTGGTGTTTCGTGATTGACTCAATTGGTTCGTCGCCTCGATGACCTTGGGCGTCTTCCCGATCGATTCTTCATAGAAATCACCGGATGAACGAGAAGCAACTCTCAATAATCTTTTCAGACGGATTGATCTGTTCCCATCAACCGCGACCAGCCATTGGCGGTAAACTCAGGGTTTCATTACATGAGAGGGAGCCATCAGATCCCACATCAGCGTTGTAAGACGGAAGAGATTATTCAGAAACTTTGGGAAGCGGATGTCTTGCTTTTCCTGCGCCCGAAATGATCTGACTTCAGTGAGCTGGATGAACTGCCGGGGCGACAGCTGTTCTTGCGAATGATTGATCGTGGCAGGAATTATCACCTCTTACGATGCGGGCCCATCGCACGGCAATTTGATTGGACGGAGTGGCCGTTGAAATGCGGCACAGTTACCGTTCTGAGAAGAGCTGACGTAATTTACTTCTTGTGGCGTCGAGTAGAACATTCATGCAGGTCAAGCTGTCGCTCAATTTTCGAGGAAGCACAGAAGCGGCAATCACGGCTGTGGCCATGTCTTACAGTTTCTGCGGTCTGCTGACGACTGTTCTTCCGACGCTGCTGGCCGTTATCGTCCTCAACAGCGTCTGCGGGAGTGCTGACGATGTGCCGCATCAACCCGTGCCGGCGAAAATCACTCGGCGATGTTGGCGTGACAAGTGAAAACGCTGTCTGGTATTGCGCATGGGGGATTTTACTGACATTTCCAGCTGTCAAATCCGGATAAGAGAGATCATTAACAGCAGGAATCCGAGCTTTCGTGAGGTCGTGGGGGGCCCTGAGATTCTGTGAACGGGCTGATTACGGCGCAAAGTTCCGGCCGTGCTGATGGCCGACGCTGCCAGTACGTGGGCGCTGCTGTGACGACTATTCTTTTTTGCGACGTCGCTGAGCCGTTGCATTGATAGGGGATGTTCGCAGTGTAGTTGCAGCGAAAGCCCGTGTTGCAGTCTTTCGTTGACATGCTTCAATCGCGGCTGCCAGTAACGACTGTGGTTTGCCACATTTGTCGATCTGCGGGCCAAATAGTGGCATCACTGAACTGGCGACGACGTAGTGTTGATTCTGCAGGCATCTCCACATGATGTGGCCATGCGTCGAAATCGTTCGATGTTGAGAGCGCCTGGTCCAGCATTGCAGACAATCGGCACGGCCGATTCCATAATCAAAATCCGAACGTCCGGAAAGAAACATCGAAAATGAAGATTTTGATCGGTGATGACAGCAAGACAATGCGAATGATTGTCGCTCGAACTCTGAAACGAGCCGGTTTCGGCGACCATACAATCGTCCAGGCGGGGAACGGAAAAGAGGGGCTGGCTGCGGTTGAGGCAGAACAGCCGGACGTGATTCTTTCCGACTGGAACATGCCCGAAATGAACGGGCTTGAGTTTATGAAGGCACTTCGTGCAGGTGGTAATACGGTGCACTTCGGTTTCGTGACGTCTGAAAGTACGGACGAAATGCGTCAACAGGCGACGTCTCGATGATTAAACAGTGTGAACAGAACAGCGGAATCTGTGAGTCCTCAGGGCTGACTGGTTCCATGACGTCTGCTGCACAAGAACGGAAGGACAGGGTTGCGTGGCGTTGTTGGTGCCTGTTTCTCGTTGTCCTCTGTGCGGCACCACTGGCAATGATGGGGCTGGGGGCTGACTTTGCGAACGATTGTGTGAGGCCTTCACAGCCGGTGTCGTCAGAGGAATCCGTTGAAACAGCTCATATTGAACTAAGCGGAAGCTACACACACACACTTCTGGAATGGTCAGCAGTGAGTGCAGCCGCGTTTGTCGCTATGTTGTGCTTCGCGCAGTATCGCCTTGCGAAGGATCCCTCACTGCTGGTGATCGGCGTCGCGATGGTTTGTGCCGCCGCGATGGACGGGGTTCAGACACTTGCCGCCGACCGTTTGTTTTCGGCCACAGCCGAAAAGCACGAACTGATTCCCTTCACGTGGGCTCTGTGTCGACTGTTTAATGGCTGCATTCTGCTTGCGGGTATTGCGATATTCGGCGTTTTTCCTGGTTCCAGACGTAATCACAGGGCAGTCAAAGTCGTCGGCATCTGTATCGGGTTTCTGGGCATCGCCTTCGCGGCTCTATATGCGTGCGCCGTATCCGACTCGCTGCCGCAGACGATGTTTCCGGACAGACTCATCAAACGCCCCTATGATCTTCTGCCGATTCTGCCCTTCGTGGCCTGCGGCCTGCTTGTGTTTCCATCACGCATGCGCAGATATCAAAGCATGTTTGCGTGGTCGCTTCTGTTGTCGTTGATTCCGCAGATCGCGACTCAGCTGTACGTGGCGTTTGGCTCAGGTCACCTGTTTGATTCCTGCTTTAACGTTGCGCACGCTTTGAAAGCGGTAAGTTATGTTGTGCCGTGTGTCGGGTTGCTGGCGGAATATGTCGCCTCCTTTCAAGCATCCAACAGGAACACGGCTGAACTCAAGCGTGCGCGAGCTGCCGCTGACCTGCAGGCGAAGTTACTGGAGGTTCAGAGGGACACACTTGTTATACAGGCTGCCGAACTGGAAGAGACATCTATTGAACTTCGGTTGAAATCGCAGGACATCACCCAGAAAAATGAGGATCTGCGGCTGGCAAACCGTGAAATCGAGCAATCCAGCGCTTACAAGTCGGAATTCCTGGCAAACATGAGCCACGAAATACGTACGCCCATGACTGCCATTCTGGGCTTCGCGGACGTGCTGCGGGGTACTGTTACGGAAGGACCAGATATCGAATCCGTCGATGCGATTCAGCGGAACGGACAATACCTGCTGGGTATCATCAATGATATTCTCGATCTGTCAAAGATTGAGGCCGGCAGGATCGAACTTGAGCATCTTTCGTGTTCGCCATGTCGAATCGTCTCTGATGTTGTGTCTCTGATCGGGGTCCGCGCCGCGGCCAAGAACATCAGCCTGACTGTCAAGTTTGACGGACCGATTCCCGCGCAGATCCGCTCCGATCCGACACGCATACGACAGATTCTGATCAATCTTGTCGGCAACGCCATCAAGTTTACTGAGGTCGGTGGTGTCTGTCTGAAACTGGAATTGGTGCAGTCGAACTCCGAGTATCCGAAACTGAAGTTCTCGGTGATCGATACGGGAATCGGAATGGATGAGGACCAGATGGCTCGTCTGTTTCAGCCCTTCATGCAGGCAGACAGTTCTACCAGTAGAAAATTTGGTGGGTCCGGGTTAGGCCTGGCTATCAGCCAGCGTCTGGCAGAGTTGCTTGGCGGGCACATCACCATCACTTCGAAGCCGGGCGCGGGCAGTACGTTTGCATTCTTCGTAAATATGGATTCGATAGATGTCGGCGAACTGGTCACAGTTCCGATTATAAATTTGGCGGATAGTGAACGCGATGATGAATCAAAGAACACGCCGAAACTCAACTGCCGAATTCTGCTGGCTGAAGATGGTCCCGACAATCAGCGATTCATTTCGCATGTGCTGAAGAAGGCCGGGGCCCGTGTTGAAATTGCTGAAAACGGCCAGCAGGCCATTGATAAGATTCTTGGGCCGCAGGCAGCTGAATTCGATTCTGACCTGCCACAATCAGCCCGCTACGACGTCGTTCTGATGGATATGCAGATGCCGGTGCTGGACGGCTATGCGGCTTCGCGTCGATTGCGTGAGCTTGGTTATTCCGGTCCCATAATCGCGTTAACAGCTCACGCCATGAGGGGCGACAGGCAGAAATGTCTGGACGCTGGCTGCGACGATTATTCAACCAAACCACTCAACGCTCCTGTGCTGATCCGGATGATCGACCGATTTGCGCGAGCATACTCTGTCCAGCCCGCGATGTCAGCGGCACACGAGTGAGCATAAAGAAGACTGCTCGACGAAGGACAAATCCTGGATACTGAACTTTACAGCACGCCAATCAATGTTGACTGAACACTCTGATTGTCCTGGAAATTAGAGTAGAGGTAAAACAATGCCAACGATTCTGGTCATCGATGACTCCCGCCTGTCACGTACTATGGTTTCGGATGCATTGCTGGAAGCCGGGTTCAATGTCGTGCAGGCACGAAATGGTCAGGAAGGGCTGGATAAACACGCTGAATGCAACCCCGACTGCATCATTGCCGACCTGCTCATGCCAGTCATGCCCGGACAGGAGTTCATTCGCGTACTTCGCGCTAAAGATTCTGCAGTGCCCGTGCTGGTACTCACTTCGGATATTCAGGAAACATCAGAAGCCGAGTGTCGGGCGATCGGGATCAGCAGGTTTCTGCACAAGCCGGTTAAGGCTGACCAGATTGTCAATGATGTACGTGAACTGATGACACTTAAGGAAGTATTGCAATAATGGATTTTTCAACAGACCAGATTGATGCGCTGACAGAAATCGTCAATATCGGCATGGGGCGCGCCGGCAGTTCTCTTAGCCGTATTGTGGGTGAACGTGTCGAGTTGACAGTTCCCAGTATTCATATTGGTAAGTTAAGCGACGTGTCGTCGCTGATCGGTGAACCTCAGGGCAATCCGGATACGACGATTATTCAGGATTTCGAGGGGGATGTCAGTGGCCGTGCGCTGCTGGCGTTTCCTCGCACCAGTGGGATTTCACTCGCGCAGATTATCTCGGGCGTCGACGGAAATGTTGATAAACTGGATATTGATATTGGAGGCGCCCTTGAAGAAATCGGGAATATCGTCCTGAACGCCGTGCTTGGTTCCATCGGAAACATGACGAACTCAGGAATGGTCTACAGCGTTTCGGAATTCTATCCATGTACGCCCCCCTTGCGTCTGATCAAGAATCGTCGCAGCAAGGTGGACGAAGATTGCAACTGTCTGCTTGTGGCTGACGCGCAGTTCCGCATCAGTCAGCATGACGTTACCGGTTCGCTGCTGATCGTATTCGATGCGGGGGCCATCGACCTGATTCTGTGTACGCTGCAACCGGCGGGAGTTGAGGAATGACAACTGCTACGAATACGTCGCCAGCACCGGGCATTGACGTCGCCGATATTATGGCATTGGGAATCTGTGTCATCGACTGTGACCTGAACGTGGTGCAGTGGAACCGGACGCTGGAACGATGGACAGAAATCGCCAGAGACGATGCCGTTGGTATGAATCTGGGAACACGCTTCCCTCGGCTGAGCAGTCCAATTGTTCGCGAACGTCTGGCTAATGTTTTTGAAGCGGGGCATACAGCAATCTTTTCGGCCGCCTTGCACAAACAGTTCCTTCCCATTCCGGATTTCTCCAGAGCGACGGGGGAGCAGATGGTCCAGCGGGCCGTGGTCCGCCCGATGGATCACAACAGGCAGTATGCTTTGGTGATGATTGAAGATGTTACGGCCCAGTTTCATCAGGTGAATCAGTTGAGAAAGGAAAGAGATCTGCTGCAGAAATCGGAGGCGATGCTGCAAACGAACCAACGGAAACTGAGACAAGCCAAACAAATTTCAGAAAGGGCACTGCGGGCGAAAGGGCAGTTCCTGTCCAATATGAGTCATGAAATCCGCACACCACTTGGGGCGATAATGGGCTTTACAGACCTGTTGACAGACACCATTCACGATGCGGAAACTCTGGCAACGATAAATACGATTCGCAGGAATGGCGAACACCTGTTAATGATCGTTAACGATATTCTTGATCTCTCCAAGATCGAGGCCGGCATGCTGGTCGTGGAAAAACTGGAATGTTCACCTCATGATGTCATTGAGGCGGCTGTTTCACTGATGCGCGCGGCGGCCGATGCAAAGGGCCTGCAGCTGGATTCCAGAATTGTCGGGAAGATTCCCGCACGAGCTGAAACTGACCCCACTCGTCTACGACAGATCGTGCTGAATCTGCTGAGCAACGCGATCAAATTCACCGCATCAGGGAGTGTGCGGGTAACTACGGAAATGGACCAGTCCGGGCGGCTGTTGATTCGCGTCCTGGACACCGGTCGCGGAATGAGCAATTCTCAGATTGAGCGGATTTTTCAGCCGTTCGAACAGGCGGACTCGTCGATGGTGCGAGAGTTCGGAGGAACCGGGCTGGGACTGTCAATCAGTCGGGAACTGGCGGGAATGCTCGGCGGCGCACTTACCGCCGAAAGTGAACTCGGACGCGGCAGCTGTTTTCAGCTGACCACAAGTCTTGGTCAGTTTGACGCGGAGAAGATGCTGCACGAATCGTGTCGAGTCGTACCCTCGTCGGACCGGACTGAAGCGATCAACTACGTAGCCGAATCCGGTAATTCTGCCCCGTTATCTTGTTGTCGTGTACTGCTGGCCGAGGATACGCGGTGCATGCAGCACCTCATTGTGCGGCTGTGCCAAAAGTTCGACGCCACGGTCGTGTGTGCAGATGACGGCCATACAGCGTACGAATTGGCAACTCAGGCACAAGTCGACGCCGAACCGTTCGATGTCATACTGATGGATATGCAAATGCCGCTCTGCGACGGATATTCGGCCACAAGGAGGTTACGGAATGATGGTTACCACGGAACGATCGTTGCCCTGACGGCACACGCTCTGGAAGGTGACCGCGAAAAGTGTCTGGATGCCGGATGTAATGATTATGTGACCAAACCGATTGACAGAACGATCCTGAGTTCTGTGTTAAAGAAATATGCACCAGTGCCATCAGCGTGACGTCAGACCACTGACATGACCGCAACGGAGTTTAACTCGCTGCCACATCAACAAACCACCGGTTTTACCTGTCGCCCCGAACGGAAACTCTTCATTCTCAATAAGAACGACAGCTGAAAAGGGAAATGATGGAACCTCAGAACCAAAACCCGAAATTGCTGCTTGTGGACGACGACCCGAACATGATTCGTCTGCTGACGAGTGTCATCAGTTGTACTGCAGAAGTCGATTTTGATGTCGAATCACTGACAGATCCTGTTTGTGCCAGAAATCGAATTGAAGAAGGCGGGGTCGATATCCTGGTGACCGACCTTGAGATGCCAGCCGTCAATGGTCTGGAACTCCTGAGGTGTGCCAAACGTCGTAACGCTGCGACACAGGTTCTGTTTATGACCGGGCACTCAACACAGGAAGCTCTACTGTCTGCTCTGGAACATGGAGCATCAGACTATCTGTTGAAGCCGGTCAACCAGCTTGAATTGCTGTCGCTGCTGCGACATGCGTATGAACGGCAACAGCGATGGAAGAAGGCATTGCTCGGCACATGGCGTGGCCGTCACGTAACTATGCCAGAATGACATTCCGTGATCCGCGGGGCAATGGCCTGTACGGTTTACCGTCACACCGTGTCCCATACATTTCATGGCAGCCTTCATACCAGGGCGAGCCGAACCAAAAGAGACTATATATAACTTGAGGAGCGGGACATGACCCACGACACACTGCAATCTGAAGCAATCTATTCCAGCCTGGCGACAGATCCGGATCTGTGTGAACTCGCTGAGATGTACGTGGACGAGATGCCTGACAAAATTGTCGCACTTGAAACCGCGTTTTCGTCCGGCGACATGGAGGCTCTTCGTCAGAAGGCACATCAACTGAAAGGGGCCGCGGGCAGCTACGGTTTTGATCAACTGACGCCGTACGCAGCCGCTCTGGAAGCATCGATACGCAATCAGCAGCCCCCGGATCACATATGCGATGCTCTTAATCAGGTGATTACACTTTGTCGCCGGGTCAGAAGCGGTCAGCCACAGTAAAAGTGGCTGGCAGGTT
>Ga0315316_10003388_pt1 | contig 11554 bp, 10 predicted proteins | sample M160m3416metaG_FD_203702 | JGI IMG/M metagenome (GOLD analysis project Ga0315316, IMG submission 203702) | Ammonia-oxidizing marine archaeal communities from Monterey Bay, California, United States - M1 60m 3416 | ecosystem: Environmental > Aquatic > Marine > Intertidal zone | place: USA... | reverse complement strand
AAAAACAATGCTTATCCTTTACGATGGTACGACTTCGGTTTGCGCTATAAAGGTTAGGCTTGCCTTGGCTGAAAAAGGGCTCGAATTTAAAAGCAGAAATGTCGACCTTAGAAAAGGCGAGCAGTTTGCAGATGGTTACCTCAAACTTAATCCAAATGCAGTCGTTCCCACGCTTGTCGACAATGACGAGATCATTTTAGAATCTTCTATAATTATGCAGTATCTCGAAGACTTGACGCCTGAAAACCCCCTGCTCCCTAAAAGCCCCCTAAATCGCGCCAAAATGAGACATTGGCTCAAGTGGGTTGATGACCCAATCCATCCATCAGCAGGCATCCTCACCCACGCAACAGCATTTCGGCCAAGCTTTCTTGAAAAATCGCCCGAAGAACAAAATGAATATTTAGAAAAAATTCCTGACCAAGCCCGTCGTGCACGACAAGAAGCAGTTTATCGCGATGGCTTGGGCGCTAAAATTGTTGTCAACGCGATCCGAACTTTTAACAAGTTCATTCAGGATCTGGAATCTGACCTTAAGACCCACGATTTTATCGCGGGGCCGGACTATTCCTTGGCAGATATCGCCGCTACACCTTATGTCAATCGTTTGGAAGCATTAAAGTTATTGGATGTATGGAAAGACGCTGCGCCAAGGGTCATCAATTGGTTTGATAATATTCGCCAGCGCCCGTCGTTTCAGGCGGCTGTCGCTGCGTATCTTACTGATGCAGACATTCTTCAATTTTCAAGTATTGACGATAGTGGTGCGGTTAAAGCTCGAGAAATTCTCAAAGAACGATAAGCTTATCGGGTTTTAATATCATTCAGACCAGCATGGCGATCCTCAATGGCATCCCAAATTGTTTCTTCGATTTTAATGCCATCTAATTCATTTATCTCCTGAATTCCTGTTGGTGAGGTGACATTAATTTCGGTGAGATAGTTCCCAATTACGTCAATGCCAACGAAAAGAAGGCCCCGCTCTTTGAGGGCGGGGCCGATGGTCTCGCAAATTTCTTTTTCGCGCGACGTGAGTGATGTTTTGAGCGCGGATCCACCGGCATGAAAGTTAGCACGAGCGTCGCCTTGTGCAGGGATACGCAAAACCCCGCCTACCGGAGCGCCGTCTACCAGAATAATGCGTTTGTCGCCTTGTCGTATTTCTGGCAGATAACGCTGAATAATAATAGGTTCGCGATATTTTTCGGCGAACATCTCTATCAAAGCACTCATATTCTCATCGTCTTGGGTGATATGGAAAACATCTGCTCCACCGTTCCCAAATAATGGCTTTATGATTACGTCTTTATGTTCGTTGCGGAAGGCATAGATTTCTGTTTGGTCTGATGTAATTAAGGTTGGCGGCAATACGTTTTCGAAATGGGTCACGAATAGTTTTTCTGGAGCGTTGCGTACCTGCATGGGGTCGTTGATGACTAAAGTGTCGGGATGGATGTGCTCAAGCAAATGGGTTGCGGTTATATATGCCATATCAAATGGCGGATCCTGCCGCATTAGTATGACGTCAACCGCAGATAAATCAGTGATCTCCTCCTTGCCCACCGAACAATGATTTCCCATTTCTCGTCGAATTTCAATTGGCCGAATTTTAGCGAAAAGCTTTCCGTCACGAAAAGCTAATTCGGATGGGAGATAGTAATAAAGCGAGTGCCCCCGTGTTTGCGCCTCCATAGCCAACATAAAGGTGCTATCAGTGTTAATATTGATCGTTTGGATAGGATCCATCTGAATCGCGACGGCTAATCTCATTTTGTCCCCCGAAAAAAAATTGGTGGTTTCGTACCTAGTTAAGGCGCGACCGGACCCTGTGCAATAGTATTTCGGCTTCGCCTCGTTCAGCCTCGTTTATGGATTGCGTTAGGAAGGTTTCCAGCGCCATCGCTGCACGATGTAAATTCCCAATTCTAGAATAAAAGACGCCTGCTTCCTGCAATAGTGGCAGACGTTCCGGTGCAATTAGGAGCATACGTTCAAGAATCTCTGCTCCTCTTTCGTAATTTTTGGCAGATATAGCCCGTTGTTTGATATTATTGAGTAATCTAATTAATGTGTCTCGGCGGCTGACTGGTGAATAATGGTCGGGGTGTAACTCTGCTGCCAGCCCGGCCACTTGTTTTAGAAGGGCTCGTAACCCCGCAACATCGTGTGCGATTCCATTGTTAAATGGATCAACGATTTGGCGACTTGTTCCTTTTTCCAGTCGGATCAAAAATTGTCCGGGAAAATTTATGCCCGTCGCCTCCCAATGCAGTCTGTGGGCGACGTCGAGATAAATAATTGCTAGTCCGACCGGCAGACCTTTTCGACGATCAATGACGTCCATAAGATTAGCGTTTTGGGGGTCGTCATAGGTATGGACATCTCCTGTATAGCGCCATTCAGTGGCGATGATATTGGCCAAAGCGCCTGTTCTTTTGGAAAGGCTGCGGTCTGTATCACTGCTAACCATTTGGCTGACTTCATTTGCTAATTCGTCTAAATGATCAAGGTAGGGATTGATATCTGAGAGGGGGCGATCCAACGCTGCTAACAAAAGGGCGGCCTCTCCAATGCCGAAGTCATCATCACCCCTTTCTCCCATTTTTCTAAGAGCGCCAAGTGTCCCCGCATTGTCTAATGTGTTTTGCGTAGTCATTCCTTGTTTGTGCCGTTTACCTTTCGCCTACTATCGGTTTTCAAAATCACATAGTTGACAACACGTCGTACATATTTGATTTGCCGGGCATGATTGCGGACGCGCGCTACTTCCTCTCCGCTTCCCGCGATGCCCATAAGATATACCGTGCCGTCCACCGTATCGATTGAGTAGTTAATTGAATTTACTTTTTCATCTAAGGCCAGGATGGTTTTTAATTGGGCTGAAATCCAACTGTCTCGCGCAAATTCGGACGCGCTCCCTATTCCTGAAATCTGAATTTCATTAATAACCTCCTTTACCCCTGAGGCCTTCCATGCAAGACGAACAGCACTTAATCGTTCCTGCTGAGTTGGGACTCTGCCGGTTAGTAAAACCCGCCCTTCGGAAATAGATATATCTACCCTAGTTGAAAGTGCCTCGTTGTGATCAAACCACAATCCGTTTATGCGCGTCCGGATCGCTAAATCATTGGCCGCACTTTTTATGCCGCGTTCCTCAGACGCCGCCTTTGCTAACCATGCGCCTGTTCCGATGGCGGCGCTAAAGCAGCCTGCGAGTAATGGGGCGATGCCAATTAGCATCGCTACCATTATCGTTATTTGACTAAAAGAGCCCACTTTCATCAAAACCTTTTAAACTTTTCTCGTTATTTTTGCACGGCTGCATGAATCGCTCCAAGCACCGATTATTCGACACAAAAAAGTTAGACCTAGAGACGGACAAACATAAGTACCACCCCCTAGCTAATAACACCGAAATTAAATTAGGAGATATTCGCGGCTTTCATTTGTCCCACCTTATTCTCCTATCCGTTTTTACATTTACTACTTCTTTTTTACTGAATACCCTGACTTCAATTCGATAGCACGTTGATAAAGCGGCCGTCGGGGCAGCCCGGTTGCCTCCGCGACTAAGTTTGCAGCGTCCCTAACGCTTTGCCGGGCAATGGCATCTGTTAACAACGAATCAATTTTTTCTTTTGATGGTGGTTCGGTCCCTTGAGGGGGGGCGATAACAATTGTGACCTCTCCTTTCAATATTGGGGCAGCTTCAATTTGGCTGGCTAAATTCTCGAGGGTGCCTCTAGAAATCTGTTCGAAGCGCTTAGTAAGCTCACGGGCTATGACGGCGTTTCGGGTTCCAAGGATTTCGGCCATATCTCCCAAGGAGCTTGCGAGGCGTTTAGGAGATTCATAAAAAATCAAGGTGGCATCGACGGCGGCGCTTTGGTTTAATATTTTACGCCTGGCAACGGACTTTGTTGGCAAAAAACCCTCAAAAACAAAACGGTCGGTTGGCAAGCCAGAAATACTTAACGCTGCTAAAAGGGCAGATGGGCCAGGAACAGGGATTACTGAAATATCGTTGCTTAAGGCGGCTTTTACTAGTCGGTATCCGGGGTCTGACACCAAAGGGGTCCCAGCATCTGAAACAAGCGCTACTGTTTCCCCTGATTTTAGGCGCTTAATAATTCTTGGAGTTACCCGACCTGCGTTGTGTTCATGATATGCGATTAATTCAGCGGCAAGCCCGAATTCAAATTTAAGTTTGCCAGTCACTCGTGTGTCTTCACACGCAATTGCATCCGCAGCGCGTAAAACAGCTATGGCCCGAAGAGTTATATCGCTTAAATTTCCGATTGGGGTGGCAACAATGTGGAGGCCGGTTTCTATATTTGTTGTAGAGAGTTTACTTGCTAGTACCTCGGCGATAGGTTTGGTTTTGGCCGAGCCGCTGCGGTTTGGTTTGTTTGGAAGACCGCTGGATGGATTGCTTAAACCAGTTTTTTTTTCTGCATCAAAACGCACAGATCCGCGATAGTAGTCTGCGCTGGTTTTTCGCTGCCGCATTCTTGGGCTCTCTCTCTCTCGGGCTCGCGGCTTGCGAGCCCTATAAAGTTAAAAGCCCGCCGATAAGCACGCAAGCCCGGTTGGTGATTGAGCCGCTACAATCTGAGGTACAAATTCCTCCGATTCCACCGGGGCGTTCGCAATATATGGTAGCTTTGGAGCCCCCTCTTGCTGCTTTACCCCTTCTTCCAAAAATAACCTTAATACCGCCCGAAGAAACTCTTGGCCAGGTGTCTATTGGGCTGCTGCTACCAATTTCTGGCCAACACTCAGGCCTTGGAAAGGCAATGTTGCAGGCATCTTTATTGGCAATGTTTGAATTATCTGACGAAAAGTTTGTTTTGTTACCTCGTGACACTAAAGGGACCCAGGAGGGCGCTGTGTTGGCGGCAGAAGAGGCAATCCAAGCAGGGGCGCAGATTTTGCTGGGGCCCGTTTTTGGAAAATCCGCTCAAGCCGTGGCTCCGTTGGCTTCGGGGGCTGGTATCAATATGATTTCCTTTACAAACGATCGCACAGCCGCGTCTGACTCTACGTTTGTGTTTGGGCTTTTACCAGAGGATCGCGTGAAGCGAATTGTTTCTTATGCTTTTTTTAAGGGTGTAAGGCGGTTTGCGGCCTTGATCCCTGAAGGGTCGTTCGGCGATAAAGTAGCGGCCGATTATTCGAAGGCGGTGTCTGAAGCCGGGGGCTTTTTGGTCAAATCTGTGAGGTATAATCGAAATCACTCTTCATTGACTGCGGCGGTGAAGAAATTAGGCAATTATAATGCTCGTCAAAATGCTCTGTTGGTAAAACGAAAAAAACTAAAAGAAACAAATGATAAAATGAGCCGGCTTGCATTAAGGCGACTTGATAAAAAAGAAATACTCGGTGATACACTTTTCGAAGCGGTGTTTTTGTTAGAGGCGGGTGAGGCGATTAAGACAACGGCCCCTCTATTGCCCTACTATGGGATTGATACCAGAAAGACGCGTATACTGGGGATAAACGATTGGTCGTCACGTTCTATAAGACGCGAGCCATCCCTGGCGGGGGCTTGGTATGCCGGGCTGTCTTCCGATGCGCTTAATGATTTTGTTAGGCGCTTTAAGGCGGCTTTCAGGTCTCCACCGCATGCCCTGGCAGCATTGGCATACGATGCTACAGCGCTGGCCGCTGTGAAAGGAAGTCAAGGGGGTAACGGTTTTTCCTCTAAAGAGCTTACGGTTGGAAACGGCTTTATGGGGGCTGCGGGCCTTTTCCGGCTTCGTCAAGGCGGGCTGGTTGAGCACCGCTTTTCTGTGATCGAAGTGCACCCAGATGGCATGAAGGTTATCAGTCCTGCGCCAGATTCATTCATTATCAACAAAGAATAAAATAAGGCGATGCTAAACTAAGCCAATTCGGGCCCCGCCCCTTAGCTCAGCAAAGCTCCTAAGATAGCGTTAAGCCTTATCCGGCCTTCTTTTGAGGCGCGTAGACCCTGGTCGTCTAAAATAAGATAATTTCCCTTTAATAGGGGCCTTAATCGTCGGGGTTCTAGCGCGTCCTCTAACTCTAGACCGGTTCTCAATAAAAAGCCTGCCCGCGAAAGACCATCGGTGAGGCGTAACCCCATCATCAGAATTTCTTCCAGCCGGTTATTTGGACTGATTATCCTTTTGTAGCGGGTGGCGTGACCTTGGGCTTCGGTTGCTGTTAACCAATTCTCTGGTCCGGGTATTTGCTCAGTCCCATAGCATGCGCCATTGATAACTATTCGCCCGTGTGCGCCCGGGCCGGCGCCTATGTATTCTCCACCCGTCCAATAGCTCAAGTTGTGTCGGCATTCTGAGCCAGGTCGGGCGTGATTGGAGATTTCATATGCAGGTAGGCGGTGTTGTTCGCATATTTCTTGCGTTACATCAAAAAGGGCTGCCGCATTTTCCTCGTCAGGTGGTATAAGTGTTCCTGTTCGCTGATCAATATAGAAGGGTGTGCCTTTTTCTATCGTTAGTTGATAAAGAGAAAGATGGTCCTCGGCGAGATCAATTGCTTCTTGCAGTTCATTAGCCCACGCGCCCACAGACTGTTTTGGGCGCGCATAGATTAGATCGAATGAAAACCGAGGGAAGGTTTTTGCTGCGAGCTTGATAGCGTTTATTGCGAGGTCCCGATCGTGATTTCTTCCGAGGAAATTTAAAGCATCATTTTCTAGCGCTTGTACGCCTATCGAAAGCCGATTAATCCCAGCGGCACGCAACTCTCTAAATTTTTCAGATTCGATAGAGGTCGGGTTTGCTTCCAGCGTAATTTCGATATCGTTAGAAAACGACCAATTCTTGGCGGCAACACCTATTACAGCTGCGACGTTTGTCGGGTGCATCAGGGAAGGTGTGCCTCCACCGAAAAAGATACTGGTGAGGGTTCGGCCGGGTGTGTAGGTTGCCCAGTGCGCAAGCTCTGTTAAAAGGGCGTTGCGCCAACGGTCTTGATCAACGTCTTCCCGGACGTGAGCGTTGAAATCACAATAGGGACACCGAGACAAACAAAACGGCCAGTGGACATAAAGCGCTAGTGCGTCAGTTTGTTCTTTTTGCATTTTAAATTTAGGTGCTAAAACAGGCCCGCGTCAGCTTTTCAAATGCTTTTGAGCGATGACTTATTGAGTGTTTAAGGCCTGGTTCCATCTCGCCGAATGTTTTTGTGCTGCCTTTGGGTAGAAACATAGGGTCGTATCCAAAGCCCAAGCCACCTCGTTTCGGCCAGACAAGAGTGCCGTAAACACGGCCTGTAAAAATTTCACTGTGGCCATCTGGCCAGCACAAAGCTAGTACCGCGACAAAGTATGCGTCTCTGTCGCTGCTGTTTTTGAGACGGCATTCAACTAAATGCATCGCCTTGTCAAAATCTTTTTCGGGTCCTGCCCACCGCGCTGAATAAATACCTGGATCACCTTGAAGAGCAGGAACCACCAAGCCCGAGTCATCTGCCAGGGCAGGTAGCTGGGCCACTTTTGAAGCTAGGCGCGCTTTAAGCTCAGCATTTGCAGTAAAGGTTTTGCCGGTCTCTTCGGGTTCTTCGAGACTTAAGGTGGCTGCAGAGACGGTCTCAATATGATAAGGTTGAAACAAATCGCCTATCTCTCTGACTTTGCCTTGATTATGGCTGGCGATCACAAGTTTTGATCCGGAAAATTGGCGATGTATTTTTGGCATATTTAGATCATGATGATTGAACAGCTGCTCGCTGCAAGGCGGTTAACTCGCCAACCCCCTTAAAGGCAAGGTCGAGTAGTTGATTAAATAACTCGCGGCTAAAAGGGTCCTCTTCCGCAGTCCCTTGGATTTCTACTATACCACCACCGCCTGTGAGCACAAAATTAGCGTCCGCCTGAGCATTTGAGTCTTCGGGGTAGTCTAAGTCGAGAACGCCCACGCCTCCGTAAATACCACATGATACTGCGCCCACAGAATCGCTTATTGGGATTTCTTTTAAATGCCCCTCGGATACTAACTTGGAAAAAGCAATATGCAGAGCAACCCAGGCCCCGGTAATGGAAGCGGTGCGAGTGCCCCCATCGGCCTGGATTACATCGCAGTCGAGCCTAATTTGACGTTCTCCCATACTAGATAAATCAGTCACCGCCCTAAGTGACCGCCCAATTAATCTTTGGATTTCCTGCGTCCTCCCGCTTTGTTTGCCGCGCGCGGCCTCCCGCCCGGTCCGGGTATGCGTCGATCTTGGCAGCATTCCATACTCAGCTGTGACCCACCCGTTGCCAGAGTTGCGCAAAAAGGGTGGGACATTTTCTTCGACCGTAGCGGTGCATAAAACATGCGTATTGCCGAATTTGGCTAGGCAAGAGCCTTCAGCGTAGGGGCTCACCCCCGGTTCAAGAAGGATATCACGCATTTCGTCATGCGCTCTGGCGGAGGGGCGACTACTCATCTTTTTGTGCTCCTAATTGTGCTATCTGTTTTGTGGAATGCGGCGCAAGCTAGCCTGTGCAACCATTGACGTCCACCGCCACGTAATTTGATCCAGCTTATTGACGTTGAAAAACAGCATCACTACATTCAAAAAGTATTGAAAATGGCCGGATAGGGCCAAGACACGGCCTAAATAGCACAATGAAACCCGCTCCAAAAAGCATTATAAGCGAACTTAACGACCGTTCGCGCACAGTTTTTTCAGAAATTGTTTCGTCCTATTTGGACGATGGTGAAGCCGTGGGGTCCCGAACGCTCTCGCGCCGTTTGGCTAATCCATTGTCCGCCGCTAGCATCAGAAATGTTATGGCCGATCTGGAGGGGCTTGGCCTTCTTTATTCGGAACATGTGTCGGCGGGACGCTTACCGACAGATCTCGGGCTACGCCTTTTTGTAGATGGATTGATGGAGGTCGGAAGCCTTACCGACGGGGAGCGGAGATCAATTGAGACACAATGTGCTACAGCAGGGAAAACTATTAACGAGGTGTTGGAAGAGGCGTCAGGCGCTCTATCGGGTTTATCTCGCTGTGCTGGCTTAGTCGTCGCCCCTAAAAGTGATCGGGCACTTAAGCATATCGAATTTGTTAGTCTTGGCGATGGGCGAGCCCTAGTAGTTATGGTGGCCGCAGACGGCTTCGTTGAAAACCGGGTCATTGAAATCCCGATTGGAACTCCGCCGTCTGCATTAGTGCGCGCATCTAACTATTTGAACTCTCGGCTTACGGGCAGAACCTTAATTGATGCCGGGATTATGATTGAGCAGGAAATCGCGGATCATCGTGCCCAGATTGATGAATTGACGCGAGGTTTAGTTGAAGCAGGACTTGCAACTTGGACGGATGAAGACGGTCGTGGGGCGTTGATAGTCAAAGGCCATGCGCGGTTGCTTGATGATGTTAGCGCGGTAGGAGACTTAGAGCGTGTCCGGGCGCTTTTTGATGCTTTGGATACTCGCGATCTTATGGCGCGTTTACTAGAGCTCACACAAACGGGCGATGGCGTCCAAATTTTTCTTGGTGCTGAGAATGATCTTTTTAATGTCGCGGGTTGCGCTATGGTTACAGCACCATTTACAGGTACGAGTGGAGAGATTGTTGGTGCGGTCGGAGTGATAGGCCCGGCGCGCATAAATTATGCACGCATCATCCCAATTGTTGATTATACGGCACAAGTGGTCGGCAGGCTGCTTGGTAAAAAATAGGAATTTTAAAGTGAATACGAAAGATAAACAGCAAGAAAACAATTCTAAAAACAATATCGAAGATGATGTGCCTGGGACAGAGGAGCTGGCCGAAAATGAAGAAGATCAGTTGCCCGAGGTCGAAACTAACGAAAAAAACGACGGTGGCTCGGAATCCCCGTGGTCAGAGGGAGGGGCTGAGGAAGAAATTGCAGATCTCAAGGATAAGTTGTTGCGTGCGTTGGCAGACAATGAAAACACTATTCGACGAGCAAAACGGGAACGGGAAGACACAGCAAAATACGCAGCAGCAAACTTTGCACGCGATATGCTGACAGTCGCTGATAATCTTCGCCGTGCTCTTGATGCAGCCCCTGAAAGCTTGAGCGATGGCGACGATCAAACCAAAGCGTTTATGGAGGGAATTGATCTTACGAGTCGAGAATTGTTGAGTGTTTTAGACCGTCATGGAATTAAGCAAATTTCTCCGGTCGGAGAAAAATTTAACCATGACCAGCATGAAGCACTGTTTGAGTTGCCTACATCCGATATGGAGCCGGGGATGGTTGTACAGGTGATCGAAGATGGTTTCACAATCCATGACCGCTTGCTGCGGGCCGCTAAAGTAGGCGTATCAAAGGCGATTAGTGAGCCTGAAGCAAACGATGACCAAGAGGTAGATGAAAAGCCTTAATCCAACTAATCGGCGCCCTTGTTAGCAAGGGTGTAACTTTAGAGGACGCTAAACTCGGTTTTTTTCACCCTGCTGGAGTTTCGTAAAACGCGTAAAATTGTTGGATTTTGCATATATTTTGGCCGGGATTGACGTAAAAAGCCAAAAAATTAACATGAAGTATCAAAAACATCTTGTAGCGGTGCTTGCGGCCTCGGTATTTCGTCCCTATATACGCCCTACAATCAGCCGCCGTGGACTTGGGTCGCGGTCGGTTTATTTACAACACCAACATTTGGGGTTCTTGCTAGCGCCGTTAATTTGGGCAGCAGGAGTCGCCGTGAAATAAGAGGGCACTATGGCCAAAGTTATCGGTATAGATCTTGGAACAACTAATTCCTGCATTGCTGTTATGGAAGGGAGCGAGGCGCGCGTTATTGAAAATAGTGAGGGTGGGCGGACTACCCCTTCTATGGTCGCATTTACAGAAGATGGCGAGCGTCTTGTTGGGCAGGCTGCAAAACGCCAAGGTGTAACTAATCCGGAAAATACACTGTTTGCAATTAAGCGATTAATTGGCCGCCCCTTTGACGACCCAATGACATCAAAAGATATTGATTTAGTGCCCTATTCTATCGTTAAGGCCGACAATGGCGATGCGTGGGTAAACTCCCGAGACAAGCAATATTCGCCAAGTGAGATCTCTGCTTTTATTCTGATGAAAATGAAAGAAACGGCTGAAGCCCACCTCGGCGAAGAGGTTACAGAGGCAGTAATTACAGTTCCCGCCTATTTCAATGACTCCCAGCGTCAGGCGACAAAAGATGCGGGCCGGATAGCGGGTTTAGAAGTCCTTAGGATTCTAAACGAGCCAACGGCTGCGGCACTTGCCTACGGCCTTGACAAAAAATCAAATGGTACGATTGCGGTTTATGATCTGGGCGGCGGGACGTTCGATGTGTCCATTCTTGAGATTGGTGATGGCGTATTCGAAGTTAAATCAACTAACGGCGACACTTTCCTCGGCGGCGAAGATTTTGATGCTAAAATTATTGATTATCTCGCGGACGAGTTTAAGAAAGAGCAAGCCATCGACCTGCGTGCCGATAAACTCGCACTGCAGCGTTTAAAGGAAGCCGCAGAAAAGGCTAAAATCGAACTTTCCTCGTCAACCCAGACCGAAGTGAATCTGCCATTTGTAACGGCTGATGCCTCTGGGCCAAAACACCTAAATATA
>Ga0315316_10003386_pt1 | contig 11557 bp, 5 predicted proteins | sample M160m3416metaG_FD_203702 | JGI IMG/M metagenome (GOLD analysis project Ga0315316, IMG submission 203702) | Ammonia-oxidizing marine archaeal communities from Monterey Bay, California, United States - M1 60m 3416 | ecosystem: Environmental > Aquatic > Marine > Intertidal zone | place: USA... | reverse complement strand
CGGCGACATAACCCAAGTCACCAAAGCAACCTGCAAAAACATTCCCGCGAACGCTACATGCCTCACGCAAATTACATGAATCCATTGGGGGTCTTTGGGGCCACCGTAGCTGATGACGGTGAGTCAAGAACGCAGCTTCACGCAATGGAGTACAAGTTATCAAGTTCAAGTAGAAAAAGAAGTTTAAGTGAAAGAAGTTTCGGTGGTGGCATGGGAGCACCTCAACCAGAAATGGCAATGGACAGTGCGTCTGACGACCAGGTAGGCATGGCCGGTGGTATGAACGCAAAGATGCAAGGCATGCGGAGCGCCAACAACACCGAAGGATTAGCACAATTAGGCAACTCCGGTTCTGACAATGCGCCTAAAATCGAGCCCAATGTACGGTCCAATTTTGCCGACACTGCTTTGTGGGTGGGGACTTTAAATACCGATCAAGAGGGGTTTGCCGAAGTCAAGGTAAGCATGCCCGAAAGTTTGACAACTTGGAAAGTCAACGTCTGGGCGATGGGCCACGGGACCAACGTCGGCTCTGGGCATACCGAAGTGATCACGCGAAAAAATGTGATCGTCCGCATGCAAGCGCCTCGCTTTTTTGTCGAAAAAGACGAGATCGTGCTATCTGCCAACGTTCACAATTATCTTGAAACCGCTAAAGAAGTTGAAGTTAAGTTGACATTGGATAACAAATACCTCGTTAATCTCGGGGAAGCCGAACAGATTATCACTGTCGATGCCCACGGAGAAGCACGCGTTGATTGGCGCGTGAAAGTTTCAGGCGAAGGGGAGACCACTATTACAATGGCGGCTCTAACAGACGAAGAATCAGACGCGATGGAAATGAAGTTCCCCGTCCACGTACATGGCATTTTAAAGACAGAAGCCTGGGCTGGTACGATCCGACCTGACGACAACCAATCGCAAGTCGCGATCACTGTGCCGAGCGAACGTCGCCAGGAACAATCCGTGTTAGAAATTCGATATTCACCGACACTTGCCGGTTCCATGGTCGACGCGTTGCCTTATATGCTCGATTACCCTTATGGCTGTACCGAGCAAACGCTGAATCGATTCCTACCCGCCGCAATTACGCAACACACACTCATCAGCATGCAACTCGATCTAGACCAAATTCGCGAAAAACGGACTAATCTCAACGCGCAGGAGATTGGTGATGATCAAGAGCGAGCTAAACAGTGGAAACGCTACAACTCTAACCCTGTGTTTAGCCAATCGGAAGTCAACAAAATTGTATCTGCCGGTGTTACTCGTTTGACTAACATGCAAAACCCTGATGGTGGCTGGGGTTGGTTCTCCGGTGGCAAAGGGTATAGCTATCCACACACTACAGCGGTCGTCGTGCATGGACTGCAAGTGGCTGTTGCTAATGATGTGAAGGTTGATCCGAATATCATTAAACGCGGCGTACAATGGCTACAGCGTCACGAATCTGCTGAGGTTGACAAAATCAAACGACACGGCACAAACAAGACGCCGTCGAAGCCCTTCGCAGACAATCGTGATGCATTGATCTACATGATCTTGGCTGAAGCAGGCGAGGAGAACCTAGAGATGCAACAGTTCTTGTATCGCGATCGTTCACACCTCAGCGTTTACGGTATGGTTGTTTATGCACTTGGTTTAGAAACTCGCAAGCACCAAGAAAAGCTCACTATGCTTGTTCGCAATATCGAACAGTACTTAGAGCAAGACGAAGAAAATGAAACCGCTTACCTGGAGTTGCCCGCAGGTGGATATTGGTGGTATTGGTACGGTGATGAAATTGAAACCAATGCTTATTACCTAAAACTACTCGCACGGGTTAAACCCAATAGCGTTCAAGCATCTCGACTTGTGAAGTACTTATTGAACAACCGTAAACATGCCACCTACTGGAAATCGACTCGCGACACTTCATTGTGTGTCGAGGCATTTTCTGAATACATCAAAGCAACCGGTGAAGCCAAACCAAATATGGACGTTGAAATCTGGGTGGACGGTGAAAAGCGTAAGGAAGTTCATATTGACGCCGAAAACCTGTTCTCCTTTGACAATAAGTTCACCCTAACCGGTGATGAAGTTCTCGATGGAACCCATAAAATTGAAGTTCGCCGCAAAGGTGTGGGGCCAGTCTACTTCAACGTTTATCTCACCAACTTCACCCTCGAAGACTTCATCACAAAAGCGGGATTAGAAATCAAAGTGGAACGTCGTTTCTACAAGCTGATTCCCGACAACCGCACCAAAGATGTAGCAGGGTCGCGAGGACAAGTTGTGCAACAACAAGAAGAACGCTTCAAACGCATTCCTCTGGCCTCCGGTGATGATGTTCTCAGCGGTGACTTAATCGAAATCGAATTACTGATCGATAGTAAAAATGATTACGAATATCTGATGTTTGAAGACCACAAAGCAGCTGGGTTTGAAGCGATCGATCTGCGTAGTGGATACATCTACACTGGACTGTCCGCCTATCGTGAAATGAGAGACGCCAGTGTGAATTATTTCATTCGCCGCATTTCGCGTGGCAAGCACAGCTTTACCTATCGCGTGCGGGCGGAGATTCCAGGCAAATTCTCTGCCTTGCCGACCATGGGTTACGCGATGTACGCACCGGAGCTGAAAGCAAACTCCGACGAACACAAAATCGAAATTATTGACGTTCCAATTGATAAGTAATATACGCCACCGAGTTTTTCGATAGGTCTAGAAACTCGCCGTTTCCACATAACTTTATCGCTATATTACATTGCAATCCGCATTTCGGCAGCTGCGTGAGTCGGTTGGGTTTTAGCATGGAATCCAGTCCCCATATGCGCCGTTTGTTTTGCGTTACGATTCCAGAGGGACAATCACTAAAATCGCATAGCTGAAACTAATTCAACCGATAGCCATTATCGGACCGGTCTAGCCAAATCCGCAAGACGGCGACACAATAGACAGTTTAAGATTTAACTAACAACCATCAGGAATCAGATGACTAAGCAATCGATAACACAGATAGATGTCGTGGGGAAACGAGTGTTAATGCGAGTTGATTTCAACGTGCCACTAAACGCGGCAGGTGAAATTACCGACGACCGCCGTATTGAAATGGCATTACCTTCGATTCATTCAGTACTGCAGCGCGGAGGCAGCCTAGTATTGATGAGTCATCTCGGTCGTCCGCTGGGCAATGGTGATGACAAGCGATTTAGTTTAACTCCGGTTGCTAAACGATTAGGGGAACTTCTCGGTCAGGATGTTGCCATGGCCAGCGACACCATCGGCGACGATGCAATTGCCAAAGTATCACAAATTGTCGATGGTGGAGTTGTCGTTCTTGAAAATCTGCGATTTGATCCAGCGGAAAAATCAGGCGATACGGAGTTTGCTGGAAAACTAGCAAAGTTTGGTGACGTCTACTGTAATGATGCTTTTGGCACATGTCATCGCGAACACGCTTCCATGGTCGCCGTGCCACAAGCTATGGCAGATAAGCCTCGCGTTGTCGGATTGCTAGTGGAAAAAGAAATCAAATATTTATCCGCAGCGATTGAGTCGCCCAAAAGACCGTTTGTCGCTATATTAGGCGGCGCTAAAGTCTCCGATAAGATCACGGTGATTAATAAGCTGCTAGATGTTTGTGACCACATTTTAATTGGCGGCGCAATGGCATATACGTTTGCGTTGGCTCGCGGCGGAGAAGTTGGCAAGAGTTTAGTTGAGCCGGACAAAGTCGATTTAGCAGCTGAGCTTTTGGAACGTGGCGGAGACGTGCTGGTATTGCCCGTAGATACTCATTGCGGTGACGATTTTTCAGAAAATTGCAATAAAGAAGTTGTACCGTTTGGTGCGATCTCCGCTGAATTCGAAGGATTGGATATCGGTCATGAAACTGCCGCTAAATATGCGGCATTATTAGCTGACGCTGCTACGGTTATCTGGAACGGTCCGATGGGTGTGTGTGAAATGCCGCCCTTTGACGCGGGGACCCGCCGCGTCGCTGAAGCCATTGCGGCCAGCGATGCCATTAGCATTATCGGTGGTGGTGACAGTGCAGCGGCTATCGAACAACTTGGGTTCGCAAATCAAGTGTCCCATGTAAGTACCGGAGGCGGCGCGAGTCTCGCCATGCTAGAGGGCAAGACGTTTGCCGCGGTGGAACTCCTTGACGATGAGTAAAGGTTGAATGGCCGACTCGAATGTCAGTTCCAACTCAAGCTGAGGAAGAATTTTATTAGCTAACCAGATTTTTGTACCGTTTTCTATTACTCACTCAGTAACAAATCGACCGAGTGCACGTCAATCACTTGCTGGCCTTTTACGTCCACCGCCTCCAGCCTGAGAGTTCCTTTACCTTTGTTCAGCTGGAGCGTTCCCATACTTAGCGGTTTGAAGTCTTTAACGAAGTAGTGTGATTTCTCGACGCGTTCCTTGGATTTGTCGTACAGCGGCGGATCAAAGGCCTCGCTTACGATCGCTTTTGTCGAGGCACCCTCCACGACCGATAACTGCAGCGTCACACCTTCGTTTCCAGAGGCACAGGTGTAATACACAATCACTTCGTACTGACCGGTTTTTCCAATGTCAACATCCCATGTGATAAAATCGTCAGCTTTGGTCCAGTTGGTGAAGAACGAGTTGTTCGGTGCCTTAGAACTGCGTTGGATCGTCCCATGGTTGACACCGTCACGAGCGGTCAAACTGGTGGACGCGCCATAACCGATTGTAAATGGACGCCTAGCGTTCGCTTTGAAATGGATCTGCATCGCGGTGTTGTGTTTCATGGCCAGCTTACCTAATTCGGCCGTCAATTCGGCATGTTGATCTGCAATATTAATCCGCTGCCCAGGATCCGATTCGATATCATACAGATTTCCTGTTGCGTCGAGTCGATATCGTTGTGTCCGTATGCTGACTTGGTTTTGCTTGATAGAAAACAACAACCGCGGTTTCCATTCGTTTGACTCCCTAAGTAATAGGGGACTGAGGCTACGACCATCCAGAGGCTTCCGCTTATTGATACGCGTTGATATCCCCGTAAGATCCAGTAATGTAGGTAACAGATCGATGGCCCCACTTATCTGTGCAATGGTCCTCTCCGGTTGGATCTTCTGTGGCCAGCGAATAAAGAAGGGAGAACGCAGTCCGCCTTCGTCGATGGAACCTTTACGTCCTTTCATGCCGCCGTTCCAGCGGAATGAATTGGGACCGTTGTCAGAAAAATAGATGACGATAGTGTTTTCGCGAAGATCAAGCTCGTCGAGTTTCTGTAGGATGCGTCCCACGTTCCAGTCAATATTCTCGCACATGGCCAACGCTGCACGAGTCATCATCACGTCTTCACGTTGCACATCACGATGACGCATTGCCGGATCTTTGCCCTCAAACTTCGCGTAAAACCGATCGGGCACCATCATCGGTGAATGCGGCGTATTGTAAGGTATGTAGCAAAAGAAGGGACGCTGCTGATTTGTTTCGATAAAGGCCAAAGCGTGATCGGTAAAGTCATCGATAACAAATCCATTGCCGCGAACATGTTCTCCGTTGTGATCCAGCGGCGGACTGAAGTAGTGACCCCAGTGACCGGATGTAAATCCATAAAACTCATCGAATCCACGGTTGTTCGGGTGATAGGGAGGCTGTGTCCCGTTGTGCCACTTACCAAAGCACCCGGTAACGTAGCCCCCCCGTTTCATGTGATCTGCAATAGTAGTCTCATCATAATTCAACCGCCCTTCACCACGACTAACACCACTAACTCCCGTCCGCGGATAATATCGCCCCGTCAGGAACTCGGCTCGCGTAGGAGCACAAACTTGGCACACGTAGAAATTTTTCAGGGACGCACCGTCCCGAGCCAGTGAATCAATATTCGGCGTCGCCAGATTTGTATTGCCACTGGCACTAAGATCCCCCCAACCCTGATCATCTGCGAGGAACACGATAACATTGGGTTGCGCAGAGTAAACAACTGATGGTGGCAGGCTAGCAATAAACCAGACTAGGAGGAGTACCGTTTTTTTCATGGGATGGATATTCGGTGCAAATATGAACAAACGTCCTAAACCGGCCGCTGGAAACGCTACGGTGTAAACGAATCCCAATTGTACCACATCCCTATTATCCACAGATAGCAGATCCAGCAGGCGATCCAAAACGCTGTCGCTTTTGCATTCCCTAACTATACACAGAAGCAACTTAACACATACAATAATCAGTATGAATGGTGACAAGAAATCGAGATCTATCATGAACAGATTAACCACCCTAGTGCTGGCGATTGCCACTAACGCCGGCCTTTGCATTCCGCTGTCTGCGGAAGTAACCCCCGTGCCCGATACGGTCATTGCACAAAAAATCGAGGGAGCCAAACCTCGCAATGTTGTTTTTATTCTCTCAGATGATCACCGCTATGATGCCATGAGTTTCATGGGGCATTCCTTTGCAAAGACGCCGCACATGGATGCGATGGCCACCAACGGAGTGCATCTCAAGAATGCATTCGTAACCACGTCACTCTGCTCACCCAGTCGGGCGTCCATTCTGACCGGATTGTACACGTTTCGACACCGGGTGATTGACAACCAGCGTTCAGTCCCCGAGGGCACACTATTTTTTCCGCAGTACCTGCAACAAGCCGGATATACCACGGGCTTCATCGGCAAGTGGCATATGGGAGCGGGCAACGATGATCCCCGTCCTGGCTTCGACTACTGGTTCAGTTTTAAGGGTCAGGGACAGTATTATCCGCCAAATGACAAATACACGATCAATGATAATGGCAAACGAATACCACAAGATGGTTATATAACAACGCTTTTAACGCAACACGCGATCAAGTTTCTCGAACGTCAAACTGACCGCGAAAAACCTTTCTTTCTCTATCTTTCCCATAAAGCGGTACATGGTCCGTTTACGCCCGAACCGAGGTACAAAGGTACGTTGGCGGACATTCCGTTCAAGCTTCCAGCATCGAGCACGTCGCTGAAAAACAACCTCCGTAACCGGCCTCGATGGTTGCTCGACCAACGCAATGGTTGGCACGGCATGGACTTTCCCCTGCACTCCGGAAGTAGTGTCGAAGCGTTATACAAAAGTTACTGCGAAGCACTTCGATCTGTCGATGACAGCATCGGCGCCGTGAAGCAGCAATTGAAAAAGATGGGCATATACGATGACACACTGATCATCTACATGGGCGACAACGGCTACATGTTTGGTGAGCATGGTTTGATCGACAAACGCGTGGCGTATGAAACATCCAGTCGGGTGCCATTGCTCATGCAATGTCCCGCGATGATCAAAGAGGGCACGGTTGTGGACCAGGTCGTTGCCAACATCGATATTGCACCCACGATCATGGAAGCCATGGGACTGGAGAAGCCATCCCACATGGACGGGGAAAGCTTCCTTCCGCTGACTCAGGGTACGTCGATACTCTGGCGTAAATACTTTCTCTACGTTTACTACTGGGAACAAAATTACCCACATACTCCAACACATTTTTCGCTACGTGGCGACCAATACAAATACACGACCTATTACGGACTTTGGGACACGGACGAATTATTTGACATCCAAGCCGATCCGCAGGAGCAAAACAACCTAATCCACAAGCCGGTTTATGAAAAGACGAAGCACGAGATGCAGGATCGACTTTACGCGATGATGGCAGAATTGGGAGGGATGGAAATTCCCCTAAACCCACCACGTGGGCGACAGCAAAACAAACGACTTCGCAATCGCGGTGGAGTAAAAGCAGCGGATTTCCCCGAAGCTCTCATCGTTGACGAGCCTATCCGGAAGGAACTCAAATAGCGTGTTGTACTGAGACGACCCTCGGACTTGTTAAAAACACTGCCGCTCTTCTGTGATTACACCTGTCCTTCGGTCGAGAACGGACGGACTCACTACAATATACAACGCTTTTACCTTATAGTGTGGGAGTAAACTCTTGTCTCGGATCTTACAAACAAGGACGCCAAAGATGAAACCCAACAACCGACGTAATTTCTTGAAGACTTCCATGGTCGCTGGGGCCGCCATTGCGGTGCCAACCTTTGTATCCTCATCAGCTCTTGGACTTGGCGGTGCTGTGGCACCGAGCGATCGGATTGTTTTAGGCGGGTTGGGAATTGGACCGCGCGGAACCACTGACCTAAAATGCTTCCTCAAAAACCCAGACGTGCAATTCGTCGCTGTTGCCGATTTGCAACAAACACGACGCGAGGCGGTAAAAACCCTAGTTGATGGTACCTACGGAAGCAAAGACTGCGTTTTGTATTCGGACATGTTTGACATCCTTGCACGGGAGGACATCGATTCGCTGCTGATCGCGACCGGTGATCGCTGGCATACCATGGCATCGATTCTGGCAGCCAAAGCTGGCAAGGATGTGTACTGTGAAAAACCGTGTTCGCTCACGATTGCCGAAAGCCGTGCATTGGCCAACGCCTATCGCAAGTACGGACGCGTTTATCAAGCGGGAACTCAACGCCGCACGATTGGAAACTTTGAGTTTGCCAAGAATCTGGTACGCGACGGGAAACTGGGCAAGCTGCATACCATTCATGCCAACACGCGACCGCCCGCCACGAATCATCACTGGCTACCGGCGGAACCAGAACCCGCAAAAGACGTTTGTGACTGGGATCGTTGGCTCGGTGCCTGTCCGTGGCGGCCCTACAACTCGGCATACGTACGAGGAGGTTGGCGAGGACATTTCGATTTTCATGGCGGCGGAATTCTCGAATGGGGATCGCACACGGTGGACCTGTGTCAATGGGCAGCTGGACGCGACGAAACCGCCCCAGTCGAATACGTCCCCAACGCCGATGGCGTGGAATGCTTTTACGCCGATGGTCTGAAACTGGTTATGCGGAGCGAAGGCTGGATGGGAATGGGAACGTGTAGTGTACGCTACGAAGGCGACGAGGGTTGGATCGAAACCGGGGATTCGGGAAACTTCATTCTTGAGCCGAAGGCCCTCCGCACTCAACAATCAGTCTTTCATCGCGCCGGGACGGATCCAACGACCCACATTCGAAACTTTCTGGATTGTGTCAAGACCCGCGAATTGACCAACGCCAACGCTGCGGTCGTGGCTCAGTCGCACGTCGTCTGTCACGCTGCCTATATCGCCTGGCAACTGGGACGCAAACTAACATTCGATCCGGTCAACGAAGAATTCGAAGCTGACGAAGAAGCCAATCGCATGCGTTCACGTGCCATGCGTGAACCGTGGCACGTTTAATTACATGTCGCTATTGAATCATTTCACAACACACAAGATCTCATTAACGAATACCAGGGCTATTTTCCGGAAAAAAACTCATGAACCTTCTTCGCTCCATTTGTTCCATCACCGTGCTCATGATTACTCTGTTGTTGCCGGTTGCGGCACGGGCCCAGCAACCGCTACCTGCTGAGGGTAACGAATCGCAATTGCTTGTTATTCTGAATTCCGATGCCGAGTTGTTCGCTAAAGCGAAAGCTTGCCAGCGACTGGCCATCATCGGCACGCCCAAGTCGGTACCTGTGGTATCCCAGTTACTAGCGGACCCAGTCTTGTCTCACTACGCACGTTTTGCTTTGGAAGCGAATCCCAGTCCGGAAGTCGACAAAGCATTTCGAGCGGCGTTGAGCGAATTGAAAGGCCGGCAGCTTGTTGGAGTAATAAATTCCATCGCCACTCGTAAAGATACCCAATCTGTCGACGCTTTGCTCCCGCTAGCGGCCGGCGATAACCTCGAAATTGCGGCTTCAGCGATTTCAGCGTTGGGGGTGCTTGCAACTCCCGAATCTATCAGCGCCGTTAAGCAGGCGTTAGCGCAGAAACCGTCGCTGCGAGTGACAGCGGCTGACGCCTGCCTGACAGCCGCAGATCGGCTACTCATCGACGAGAAAAATGAGGCAGCGTTGCTACTTCTAACGACCCTGCGAAAGGTTGAATTGCCGAAGCATATTAATGTGGCGTCGCGACTTGGCGAGATCCGCACAGGTTCGCAAAACATAAACGCGCTGATGAATTCCTACCTACAAGACAAAGATCCGGCTTTGTTTCGTATTGGACTGGAATTAGGACACTATTTGACTGACACAAAGACGACCGAGCAACTTGTGAAACAACTTGATACACTGCCACCGGCACGCCGGATTTTGTTGCTGCATGTGCTCGGTAACCGGGGTGATACATCGGCCTTGCCAGCTGTTATCAAGGCGGCAAATTCCGACGATGATGGGGAACTTTTCGCCGCCGTCAGCGTCCTCGGCATCTTAGGCGATGCTTCGGTCGTACCCGTCCTGCTACAAGCGGCTGTCTCCGGCGAAGAAGATTTGGCAATCATTGCCCGCGACAGCCTCGCCTTGCTTGGCGGCCAGGATGTCGACAATCAATTAATAAATCGTTTGGAGAATAGCGACAGTCAAGAGCGTCTGGTGCTGGTGGATGTCGCCGGCCGGCGTGGGATTCATCAAGCAATTCCTTTGCTGCTGAAGTACGTGTCATCTGATGATCCTAAATTGCGAAATTCGGCCATTGATGGTTTGGGTATGACAGTTGGTCTTAATGATTTCCCGCAACTGCTCGATCAAATGCTAGCGATGGATTCAACACCATCCGCCACGCCTATGAAGGAGGCGCTGCGTAAAGCCTGTCAACGTATGGGCGACCAAGATGCTGCCTCACAGGTTCTACTGGATCGCATGACCGACGCATCTCCCGCTGCTCAAATCGAACTCATGGATCTGCTCGTCTATGTGGGTGGTCAACGGGCACTGGCCGGCGCACAGGCTGCTGCCGCAGGCGACGATAATGCGACTGCCAATGCTGCTACACAAGCGCTCGGAAGATGGTTAACACCGGACGCCGCTCCGGTGCTCTTAGAACTGGCTAAATCAGGGAATTCAGCGTATAGCGTCCGTTGTCTACGGGGCTACATCCGCATCATTCGGCAGTTTGGCATGCGACCTGGACAACGTTTCCAAATGAGCAAATTGGCTTTCGCCGCGGCTAGTCGAGATGAGGAACGTAAACTGGTTCTCGACACGCTCACGCGATTCCCTTTGCCACAAGGCCTCAAAATGATAATTCCGCACCTAGGGAATTCGTCACTCAGCGAAGCGGCAAGCAGTGCGGCGGTCGCAATCGGGGAAAAGATCGTCAATCAGGACCCTAAATCGGTTGCCAATGCAATGACTAAAGTTATTGCTGTCACCAAAAACGAGGATATTGCTAAACGAGCGAAAGTTCTAATCTCACGCGTTAAATAGCATTGGCGACCAACCGCTGGCCGATGCTATTTAACTAGATCTGATTTCACGGATAAAAGTGCTATGCAAAAAGTTAATGTGCAAAACAAGTTAGCCAGTTTTACAGAGCACTGGTCTCCCAAAGTGATTGCCGAACTAAATGGTCAACAGGTTAAGGTTGCTAAACTATCAGGAGAATTTGACTGGCACTTTCATGAGCAGGAAGATGAGCTGTTCTGGGTAATCGAGGGGCACCTTGAAATTCACTTGCGGGACAAAGTGATTGAATTACATCCGGGAGAGCTATGCGTTGTCCCCCGCG
>Ga0315316_10003385_pt1 | contig 11558 bp, 6 predicted proteins | sample M160m3416metaG_FD_203702 | JGI IMG/M metagenome (GOLD analysis project Ga0315316, IMG submission 203702) | Ammonia-oxidizing marine archaeal communities from Monterey Bay, California, United States - M1 60m 3416 | ecosystem: Environmental > Aquatic > Marine > Intertidal zone | place: USA... | reverse complement strand
GCGATGATTGCTCGCCTTGAAGGACAGACATTCCAGGCGAAAGATACAATTTACCCAAACGTCTACGACGGTGCGGAGGGGATGTATTTCATCCAGCAAAGTGTCGCCAGCAGTGCAGAAAACGGAGCGTGGATGCCCCTGAAGTACGAAGGAGCCCGCGTATAACCCTGAAATCGTGATCTCATGCCACAGGCCCCGTTCCGTGATCCAGCGCCCGTCCGAAGCGTGTAATCAGTTCGTTAATGGGCTCTGTGCCAACACTGATACGCAGTAACCACCGGGAAACTCCGCACGATTCCGCGAAATCCAGTTCATCGTAATGCGCCAGCAACGTATACGGGCAGCATAGTGTGAATCGCGTGCCAAGATTGGGACCTTTGCTCACCTGAAGAGCGTCAAACATGTTTGGGGTTGAGTTCTGCGCATCGTTCAACACGATTGAAAGGAGACCACCGTACCCACCCCCCACCGATTTCAGGCGGTCATACTTCGCGGGTGCGACCGATGGGTGAAAAACTGATTCCACCGCCGGGTGTTTCAATAAATATTCCACCAGCAGCAATGCGCTGCGGTTGATGGCTGCTGTGCGTTCGACGTGGTTCTGCGAATTCTTGGCCAGTACCTCGACATCCAGGTCGCTCAGGGTCTCCTCAAAGTTTCCTGTGACTGCCTTGTGGAGATCGTCTGCGTGCCGGCCAAGTGGATTGATCGCCAACGATCCCGCAAGGACGTTTCCATACCCACTGAAGTATTTTGTCAGGCTGGTCGCCACCAGGTCGGCGTAGTGAAGCAGCTGAAGATTTCCACAGGCGGCCAGCGTGTCATCCACAATCAGCAGGATGTTGTGCTGGTCTGTAATCCTGCGAAGTCGCAAGAGATCCGGTGTTTCAAGCAGAGGATTGGTCGGAACCTCGCAGAACACGGCTGCTGGAGTCTGTGTTTTGCACAACTGTTCCAGTTTTTCGATGTCTGCTTCACTGCCAATTGGCAGAAAGTCACATTCGGCACCGGGAAATCGCTGTTGAATCTTCAAGCTGTCAACATACGGGAAACCAAACTGACAGGTTCGGCGGTGACGCAGCGTAGCGACTGCGCGCCACACACAGGCAATGGCCGCCATGCCGGACGGAAACAGAAACACGTCGCTGGTCGCAGCGCCGATCAGATCGGCCACACGCCGCCGAACCGTCGACCTGGCTGTGGTTTCAGTTGTCGTTGCACGTACGCCGGAAAGAATCTGTTCGGCAACGCGTGACGACACATTTTCACCGGCATGCTGCCAGTACTGTTTCAGCAATGAGAAGTTCTCAGCTGGCACGACGACACCACAGGCCGATTGTCCTTCAAAAGAAACCAGCTGTGTCTCAGCAGCTCCGTAGTTTTGGACGTACTCGACGGCTCGCTGTGCACAGCGTGTCGACGCGAACGGCAGGCCCCTGTACCCTTCTGTGTTCAGCGACCGGTCACATAAATTCTGCACGATGGGATGAAAGTGGAAGCGCGGGTACGCAGCCTGCAGTTTCGCGACGACGTGTGGATCAGCTTCCTCATAGCCAATGTTATGTGACCACAGTGGCAGACAGACTGAAACCGCATGCGGATCGTCGGGAATACGAGCTCCCAGATGACCAGCGCGAAAAAGTGGTTGTGCAAGAAGATCACGAGGCATTTATCAAATCCATGACATGTCAGATGTCTATGCCGTGGTTCATTTCCAGCGACGGCTCCTCAGACTGCGGGCGCCCAACCAGAACAGCGGGCACCCCGGCGAACGTGCAGTGTGGCGGCACTTCGGTCAGCACCACGCTGCCTGCCCCAATCTTGGCGCCCTCGCCGATTTCCACATTGCCGAGTATCTTCGCGCCAGCACCGATCAGAACATTGCGACGAACTTTGGGATGGCGGTCTCCGGTTTCCTTACCGGTGCCTCCTAATGTCACTTCGTGCAACATGGACACATTGTCTTCGACAACGGCCGTTTCTCCAATGACAACCGACGTTGCGTGGTCGACAAGAATACCGTGCCCAATTCTCGCGGCAGGATGAATGTCCGTTCCAAACACTTCCGACATTCGATTCTGCAGATGTAGCGCCAGCACCTGTCGCCCGTCATTCCACAGCCAGTGGCCGATTCGATAGCTTGCCAGCGAATGAAGTCCCTTCAGATACAGAAGTGGCACCATGCAGCAGTTGACGGCCGGGTCACGTTCACGTATGGCAGACAGGTCTGCCTTGATGGATTCGGCAATCCGAGGATCGTGCCCAAACGCGTGATCGATCACTTCACGCAGTTGCATACCGGAGAGTGAATTTGACTCCAGTTTTCCGGCCAGGTGAAAGCTGACCGCATCTTCAAAACGGTCATGGTTCAGAATCGTAGCATGCAGGAAACTGGCGAGCATAGGCTCTTTGCGCACGTGCTCCACTGCGGCTTCGCGAATCGACTTCCAGACGCAAATACCGCTAGTGGAAGACTTATCTGAGTCTGTCGTCATATTTAGGTCACTTGGTCGACGTTCAAACTTCGGCACTAATGAACCCGCAGACAACCGGACACGTAACTGACGAGGAAGGTTCTCTGTCAATAATTCGTCGCGGGATGCTAAGAATTTTCAGGAAACTGACGGAAACGCAGTGACGAATTCGTTTTGTGAACGCAGATCATCAGTCGGAATCTGGTGAAATCAACCCCGGCACCATACAATTTATGGCGTCAGCCAGATGATACGTCGTTTTTGCGTTCATTTGCGGCGCGGACTTATGGCATCTCAACAAAAAGTGAGGCAAAAATGAAGACATTGAAGAAACACCCGTTCGTGACGTTGACCCTGGGCGTCATGCTAGGGGTCGGTTTTATGACGATGAAACCGCACCAGCCCGTAAAAGCCTCAGCCGCAAATGGTAATGACAAGTTTTCCATGTGTACTTGCCGAGTGACTCTGGGTGAATCCGAAGCCGTTTTCATTCTGGACCATCTGACAGGTGTGCTGAGCGGGGGATTCCTGAACAGTCAGTCCGGATCATTCTCGCACAAGTATATCCGTACCGTGTCGCAGGACTTTCAACTGAATCCGGCGACTCCGGAGCCCAAATACTCAATGGTGGCCGGAGACGCTCAACTCAGAACATCCGGAGGAGTACAACCTGCGAATGGGCTGATTTACGTTGCGGAACTTACGTCAGGCGCGGTGATCGCATACGGCTTTGCAGCGCCGCGCGGACGGGCAGCGTCCGCGCCACTGGAAATCTTTCGCATTGACGGTTTTCCATTCCGCGAAGCTTCGGGGGGATAAAACGTTAATTTCAGGCCGGCGGCACTGAACCGAACCAGCTTTCATCGACAATCAGCCCTGAAGTGCTGGTTCGGCTCAAGGGCATTTACATTTAGATAGGTGTGGTTGAGCACGCCTTAACCTTTGCACGTGCCGGGGTAGTCGCTGCCTCAATGGGCTGCAGTGCCAGATTCACTGACCATTCAGCAGCCATTTTCGACAGTGAGCGGCACAGTTCAGAATGCCGCCACGGGCGGGCCACCTTTGCTGTGCTGCTGCATGGCAGGCTCAATCACGGTAGGTAAAGCGTCAGCAGCGAGACGAAAACTGCGTTGGATGTTCACGACGGTAAACCCAGAACGGGGACGGTGTGCATCGCTGCGAAGTCAATTTGTTGCTGAGTGAATGGTTGGGAGACCGGTCAGACGACCTGCATGATCGCGTCCCACCGTCCTCACAAAATCTCTGCCTATGATGAATAGGGAATTGATCCGTCAGTGGGATCTGAGACCAACTTTGCCGTCGGCCGCAAATATCAAGGGCCCGCAATCCCTGTCTGTGGTAGTAGTTGTCAATAACGGCCTATTTGCAAAATCACATCTCGCCCTCATTCTGTCTTGTATGGCAGAGCCAGAACGGTGTATACGGCGTTTTATCGAATACCAGAGGGAGGCGGCTTAGAAACTATGTGCCGGCCTGCAGATCTCTGTTTTATTTCCAAACTTATGTCAGCAGCCATTTAAGGCCGGCTTCGGCAATGGATCGACTAAATCCGAATATCTGGCATACCGCCAATTTTAGAATTGATGTCAGAATTACGTGTTGTACCCGTCATTTTCTGATTCTGGTATAATAGCTTGGGTTGTTTGAGTTTAACCATGTTCAGACGTGTTCCGATGTGGAGAGGCAGAAATACATGAGCTGGATTCCTGCAGCATTGAAAGGACTGTGGTGGGACGGCCGAGGGATTCGCCGCAATCGCCGTAGGCGAACAGCGCATTTGCGGAATCCCTTGCAGGATCTATCTACGGAAGTTCTGGAAAACCGAGTTTTGCTGGCCACTCAACTGATCGCGTCTGATGTCGCCATCACCACTGTTGCCCCGGACGAAACGTTTGATGTACCGGTCGTTTATCAGACATTGAATGACAGCGACGATCCGGCCGCTCTGCAGGCAACGCTGTTCAGCTTTAACCTGCACTTTGATGCTGATGCACTGACATTCGTGGAAACTCGCGATGTCTTTGCCGAAGGTCTGCTGGTCACACCGGACGTACCGCGTCTGGAATCAGATCCAACTGTGCTCGGAGACGATAACCTCGCCGCCACCGATACGGTGCTGGTCACCAGTTACGCTGACACAGATCCGACAGTATCGCTTGGCTGGCCTAATTCGCCTGTGGCGAACGGACAGACTCTGTATGTGGCCACATTCACGGCGAAGGCCGATTTTTCCGGAACGACTATCAGTTTTTCCGCAAATCAGACCGGCAACGTCATCGGTCAGCCGGCGGAGTTTTCCTTTCTCGCCGCTCCCCTTACGATTCACCTGCCGGCCGTACCGCCTGTGGTGACGAGCCCCTTAGGTGCCATTGATAATCACCGGCCCACTTTGACGTGGACCGAAGTCAGCGGCGCGAATTCCTATGAAGTCTGGCTGGAACAACTTGGCGGGGTCGGGAATCCGGTCGTAAATCCAACTGTCGTCGGTAACAGCTACACCCTGTCAGCAGACCTGGACATCGGACGTTATCGAACGTGGATCCGAGCGAATCTTGCGGCCGGTGGCACTACAGTATGGGGGACCGGAGATTTTCAGATTCAGACCGCGACGGTGATCAATCCATTGCCGGTTTACGGAGACGACCCGACCCCCACAATTTCCTGGAGTCCGGTTGTCGGAGCGACGTCGTATCGGGTCTTCATCGACAACTTCACGGCAGGTGGAATTCTGGTTGCTGACGAAACCGTGACTGAGACCAGCTTCACGCCCACGTTAGATTTCGAATTCGGTCGGCACCATATCTGGGTGCGAGCGAATGGCGTCGGCAACTATGCAGCCGCCTGGTCGGACCGCGCCCAATACTACATCGGACCGGAGCAGCTGTCGCCTCTGGTTTCAACCTTCGATACGCAACCGCTGTTTTCATGGACGACATTGCCCGACGTGGCCAGTACACAGTTGTGGGTACAACGCGGCAGCACCGTTGTGTTGACCGAAACGGGTTTGACGGGAACTCAGTTTAATCCATCCAGTCCGTTTACTTCCGGGGCGTATCGCTGGTGGATACGACCTTGGCACACCAGCGGCCGCGGGGGCGAATGGAGCCAACTAGGTGAATTCTTTGTCGGCGGGCGACCGACTGTCATCAGCCCGTCCGGCACCGTCAATGACAGCCTGCCGACAATTACATGGGAAGCCGTCGAGGGCGCCGGTTCCTACGAGATTTATTTGTTTAACGACGACGGTCTCGGCCTGATTCATCGCGCGGGTGGAATCACGGGGACCAGCTATTCGTCGTTCCCGCTGGCGGACGGAAACTATCGAGTCTGGATCAAATCGTACAATACTAACGGTGATTCCGGTCTGTGGAGCCGTTCGCTCAGTTTCGCCGTTGACGCGTCAACCAGCAGCACTTCCGCGACGCCAACCAGTCCGTTGACGCCCACGTTTGACACAACTCCCACGTTTGAATGGACGGCAGACGCCACTGCAGCAAGTTCTGAGTTGTACCTGACCGATGGTCAGACGGTCGTCTCTTTGCTCGGGCTGACCGGAACCAACTGGACGCCGACCACACCGCTGGCGACCAGCCAGTGGCGATGGTGGGTACGCGCTCGCGATGCGTCGAATGCCGCTGGCCCATGGAGTGCCGCCGCGACGACTGACACCTCCGGACGAGCCGTCGTGCTGGGGCCGTCCGGAACGACCTCGGACCTCACGCCGACAGTTGTCTGGAAACCGGTGATTGGCGCCAGTCATTACGTACTGCAGGTGGACAATCTGACGACAGGACAGAACTCCATTATCCGCGAAAACACATTGACCGCGACAAGCTACACGCCGGTGTCAGATCTTACACCCGGCGATTATCGCGCATGGGTACGAGCCATCAACGGAAACAACGACTCTCCGGGCCCGTGGAGTTTCAACGTTGAATTCACGGTGGCTGTCGTGGATAAGACAGTCATTGACAATCCAGAAGGCGTTTTTTCCGACCAACTTCGACTATCCTCGTGGACAACGCCTGAGGAATTCGTCAAGCCTCTGCAGGTTGCAGACTCGCGAACAACAACATCCCCAATACCGGCAGACCACGACGAACAGAGACGTCCGGTGCCAGCGGAAGACACAGCGATCACAGACGAAGTTATGTCCGACCCGGTTTTCTTGTCAGTTTCAACGTCTGCCGCGCAGCACTTTAGTAGCCTGAGTCAGAAGCTCGTTAAGCAACGATTAGTATTCACCCTTTCATTAACTCTGCCTCTGGAAGCTCATACGTTTAATAACGCACTAAATGAACGCCCCGTACGAAGTCGTATTTGAAGTATTACTCCTTGAGAGTGGCGTTATGTAACGTTCTCCTCACTGTCAGTGCCCCGACACGTGGCAGCTGCAATGTGTTCGGCAGAACACATTGCGATAATTGGAGGCGGAATTCCGCTGTATGTGCGCTGTATGTCCGCGGAAGTGCTGATCAGCTGCTCATTCAGGGAAATGCCTTCGGTCCCGGGATCACGCTGGATGGTGTCAGAGAAACGGACGCTCTTGAGATCAATCTGCAACAACTGCCAGCCAGAATCGCGTCGTCCGCCGGCTTGTGAAAGTCACGAAACTGCTGATGAAAAACAATATGCGCGGTCATCGGCCAGTGTGCAACACTGCAGCCATGTTCGTCAGCGGCACTCATCGTCCCGCAGTTCCGACTTTTCGGGCTGTTGCGTGGCGTTGGTTGTGACATCCTGTTGCCATTGAACGATCGCCTGTTTCATCTCAGCCACGCGATTCGGGAACCTGTCGACCAGATTGTGACACTCCGAACGGTCCACGGCCATGTCGAACAATGCGATTTCATGACGGTTGTCCTCCGGGCGATCCCAGTCGATGTTCGGTAGCGCAGATGTTTTCTGTTTTAGTCTTTTGCCACCGTTGATAATCAGCTTCCATTTTCCGTCTCGCATGCTCAGTGCGTCACCGTACTGCCAGAACAGTTGACGACGAGTGAATCGTCCGTTCCTCGTCAACAACGGAACGAGGCTCTGACCGTCAGGTTCGGGCAACCCATGCAGCGACACTTCTGCGAAGTCCAGCAGGGTTGGCAGTACGTCAATGGTAAAAGCCAACTGCTCACTGACGGAGTTCGCCCTGATTGTTCCGGGGCAGCGAGCAATGGCAGGCACGCGATGGCCGCCTTCCCACAACGTGCCCTTCATTCCATACAAATCACCGCAGGACCCGGGGCCCGTCGCGCCGTTATCTGAGAAAAACATAACGAAGGTTTCGTCGTCAACTCCGGTTTTTTGAAGGACGTTCAGAACTTCACCGATGCCTTTATCCATCTCAGACATCATCTCCGCGTAAGCACGTTTTGCGTGTTTTGGTTCGCGATGATTGTAGATCAGCTTTGACTCACCTTCTCTGCGGACCGGCTCGTCATGCGGCCCCTGATACGGATCGTGCGGCGCTTCATGAGCAATATAAACGCAAAACGGTTCGTCGTGCTTCCGAGCGATGAAGTCGCAGGCGTACTTTGTGATCAAGTGAGTCGTGTAGCCGACTTCTTTCGTGTGCCTGTTCTGATGCCACCAGTCAAACACGCCCGCGCCGTCAATGTGCGTATGAAAGTCGACGTTACCACTGACGTAACCAACGTAGCGGTCGAACCCATGGTGGATCGGGTTATACTGTTCATCATATCCGAGGTGCCATTTCCCGAATGCTGCCGTGACATAACCGGCATCTCCCAACGCCTCAGCAAACGTGGTTTCTCTCAGTTGTAACCCGTGATGGCGGTTGCGATTGAATGCCGCGTACACGACCCCCGGTATTCCGGCGCGTTGTTGATATCGACCAGTCAATAGACCAGCTCGCGTAGGGGAACAAACGCATCCACTGGAATGAAAGTCCGTAAGCTTCATTCCTTCGCTGGCCAGTCGGTCGATGTTGGGTGTAGGAAACTCCGTACCTCCAAAGCAGCCCGCGTCGCCATAGCCCATGTCGTCGACCATGATGATCACGAAGTTCATGCGACCGGCGGCCGCTGCAGCCACGGGAAAGATCAGCAGTATGCCCAGCACTGCCGCGCCCGGCAGCCCCCCGAATCCGAGTGCAGCGGGGCACAATGGACTTCGCGGGTTCAGTGTACAGCGTGACGCGTGACGCTGCCCGGAACGTCGAATGAAAGGGGCAGACCAGCATCTCGGCCGACCATGTTTCTCCGAATTTCCTTCCGGTCGACTGCAAGGCGTGTGCTTTATTGTCGGGGAACTTAACATGCTGACTCCTGCCGAACCATAATCTGAGACATTAACAGCCGTTATAGAAAAAACGTCTGGCGACAGGAACCAACGCCGCTTAACTCATGTCGCGACGCGCATTGACACGTCGCCGAACAGGTCCTGACAATGCAATATCCTTTAAAGCCCAGTCTGTGCCTCCTTTATCTGGTCCTGGAAAGTGTGTGCGGTGCGGCACAGCCCAATGTGATTCTGATCATGACTGATGATCAGGGTTACGGCGATCTTTCTTGTCACGGTAACCCTGTGCTGAGCACGCCGAATCTTGACCAGCTGCACGCCGAATCTGTGCGTTTTACCGACTTTCACGTTTCGCCGTTCTGCACACCCACACGAGCGGCCGTGATGACCGGTCGTTATCCGGCTCGTACAGGTGCCTATCGAACGTCATCGGGCCGGACCTCTCTGCATTCTCGCGAAATGACTCTTGGAGACCTGTTCACTCGCAACGGCTATGCAACGGGAATGTTCGGCAAATGGCATCTGGGCGACAGCGCTCCGTCACGCCCTATGGATAAGGGGTTTGAACAGTCGGTGTGGCACCGGTGTGGCGGGGTGACGCAGATATCAGACTACTGGACGAACGACTACTTCGACGACACCTATCTTGTGGGTGATCGAAACAGGAAATTTGAAGGTTACTGTACGGATGTCTGGTTCGACCAGGCAATGAGCTTCATGAGCTCCGTGTCAGCGGATGCCGGCGGCAGCAAACCATTCTTTGTCTACGTGCCGACGAATGCTCCTCACGGCCCTTATCTGGTGGCCGACAAATGGAAGACGCCATTTTTGAAAAAGGGGATCAGTGATAAACGTGCCAGCTTCAAAGGCATGGTGGCGAACTTCGACTGGAACATGGGACGTTTGCAGACTTTCCTGAAGGATGAACGTCTGGCCGACGACACGATTCTTCTGTTTATGACTGACAACGGCAGTGCTGCCGGCCCCGATTTCGGTGAAGGAGGGCGGATCTACGGGTGGCCATCGGACCCTGCGGAAAACGCAAATATGCGTGGAGGCAAGAGTTCAGCCTATGACGGCGGCCATCGGGTGCCACTGTTCGTCCGCTGGCCGTCCGGAAACCTGGGTCCGCCGCGAGATATTGAGACCTTGGCGGCACACTTTGATCTCACACCAACGCTGGTGGAACTGTGTGATCTTGACCGTCCGGCGTCGTGGCCGCCGCTTGACGGTCGTTCGCTGGTACCGCTGCTCAACGGACAGGCTCAGACATGGTCGCCCAGGACGCTGCACACTCAGATGCACGGTGGGAATGGCTATCTGAAGCCAGGGGATCCGTGGGAAATCGGCACGGCGATGACGCAGCGGTGGCGGCTGGTGGAAGGTGAAGAGTTATTTGATATCGCGGCGGACCCGGCTCAGAGAAATGATGTTGCCGCAGCGCATCCCGGTGTCGTGAAACGGCTTAATGCCGAGCATCTGAAGTGGTTCGAAGACGTGCAGCCGGGAATGGTCCCTTCCCGAATCTCAGTGGGCTCTGACCTTGAGAATCCAACCCATCTGACCAGTCAGGACTGGGTCATGCCTCACGGCAGTCCTCCGTGGTCTCATGGGCAGGTGGTGAGGCGAATGATCGCGAATGGATCATGGTCGCTGGACGTCGCTCAACCCGGAAAATACCGAATTTCGCTGTCGCGGTGGCCTTTGTACATCGACCAGGCTATCGATTCAATGTCGGCGACAATTGAGATAGGCGGTCAGATGCTGTCACTCCACATCGATAATCCTCGTAAACGGACGGTTGCCGATTTCGAACTTAGTCTGTCTCCGGGTCCGACCGAACTCCGGACCACGCTGACGTCACCGGACGGACAGACGCACGGAGCGTACTTTGCCACGGTTGAACGGATCAGTACGGACGGCACTCGACACGCGAACGTTCTTTGGACGCAGTACTGCGTCGCGGAAAACACACTGAAGCTGGCGGCACACACGGATGCAAACCCCACGCGGCCCAACACGTCCACTGCCACCCTGTTTCTTGAGGATGTATCGGGATGGCAGCAGGCGGCTGAAGTCCCGGTTAACTCGCTGACTGCGATGGCGGAGTTTCGAGTGAACAACTGGAATACCCACGAAGCCCGAAATTATCGGGTCGTTTGTGGTGCCAGTGAACGAACGGGAACCATCCGAGCCGAACCATCGGACGCTGGTACACTGAAGCTGATGGCCGTGGCCTGTGTTAATGACAAGTGGTTTCCATACACCGAAGCTGTTGCTCAAATGGTCCGTCAGAATCCGGATCTGATCTTCTTTGCCGGTGACCAGATCTACGAAAGTAACGCCGGTGGAGGAATCGTCGAGGCAGTTACAGAAGACGATGTTCCCGCAGCAATGGCCAATTACCTGAGCAAGTGGCGCAAGTTCGGGCTGACATTTCGTGACCTGCTTAAGGACCGTCCGTCCATCATGATCACTGACGACCACGACATCTATGCCAATGATCTGTGGGGTGACGGCGGTCGCCGTATGACAGGAGACCGTACCACCGGCGGCTACCCGATGCATCCGCTGTGGGTGAATGCCGCTGAACGCACGCAGACATGGCATCTGCCGGATCCCGCTGACCCCGGACCTTGGGGAGACGGCATCAATGCGTACTACACGTCGTTCGATTACGGAGGAGTGAGCTTTGCTGTCCTGGAGGATCGGAAATTCAAGTCGCCACCTTCGAAAGTCCTTTCAAAAGCGATTCCTGATCCCCGAAATAACAAGCCGAACCGCACGCTGGAGGTCATCATGGACCCG
>Ga0315316_10003381_pt1 | contig 11561 bp, 12 predicted proteins | sample M160m3416metaG_FD_203702 | JGI IMG/M metagenome (GOLD analysis project Ga0315316, IMG submission 203702) | Ammonia-oxidizing marine archaeal communities from Monterey Bay, California, United States - M1 60m 3416 | ecosystem: Environmental > Aquatic > Marine > Intertidal zone | place: USA... | reverse complement strand
GTAAAACGAGAATAAACATTACCCTCTTCCGTATCAGCAAATCTAGCAGCTGCTTCCTCAGCATCTTTAAAAACAAAACTTGAGGTTAAATATAAGGCTTCAGAATGTTCACCTTGATCAGATCTTATTGACCCGGCTCTTACTGAATTTGTTTCAAATTTTTTATTTTTTTTCATTTAAATTTTTATTTCATTACCCCTCTTTTAGAGAAGCATGATAATTAGCGTTAGCTGTTGCAAAATTATTTTTTGAACCTGCTTCTAAATTTGCTAGTCGAAGATTAAGTCCAACCATATGTACTCCTGGTTCTTCGTCTAGCCTTCCCCTGCCAAGAACAATATATTTATTTTTTGTATAACGCTTGTCAGGATTTATTGCTACCCAAAAATATTTATCCTTATATTTATCCTTCATTAATCAACCCCCTCTATTTAGCTACTTTGACAAATGTCTGGGTGTAGCAAGTTAGCATAAATCACCCCCTTCTTTCAAACAAATCTTTTATTTAGTTTTAATATTTTTCCAAAATAAAAAAACCCGTTAAGCAATATTTGCTAAAACGGGTATTAATCGGTTTAGCAGTTATTTTTTTTACGCCCTGCAAGCTGAATCAAAACGGCGTATATCTATATTATCCTCTTTAAATAATAAAAATACAAGTATAGAAAAATTTAAGCTTGCTCTTCCTCCTCATTCTCAGAAAGGGTAAAACTAAAATCTAATTGTGATGTTGTTTTTGATATATCTTTATTTTTAATATCGTCTGATCTTTCGGATTCAAGTCTATTCAAATAATTTTCATCAATTCCTCCTGTTACATAAATACCATCAAAACAAGAACAATCAAAAATTTTCAAATTTTTATTTTCCTCAGTAATATTTTTCTTAAGCTCATCTAAATCCTGATAAATTAAAGCATCAGCGCCAATTTCTTTACATATATTCTTATCATCTTTATTAAAAGCTAATAACTCACTTCTTGAAGGCATATCAATTCCATAAACATTTGGGTATTTTACTGGTGGCGCTGCAGACGCTAAGTAAACATTTTTAGCTCCAGCATCTCTTGCCATCTGGACAATCTCTTTTGCTGTAGTGCCTCTTACGATTGAATCATCAATTAATAAAACATTTTTATCTTTAAATTCAACTCCAATTGGATTTAATTTTTGTCGAACTGATTTTTTTCTTAATGCCTGACCTGGCATTATAAAAGTTCTCCCAATATATCTATTTTTAATAAAACCTTCACGAAAATCAGCATTTAAGATAAGGGACACTTCAAGAGCGCTTGGCCGACTAGTATCCGGAATAGGAATAACAACATCAATTTTGGTGTCAACTAACTCCTTTTGAATTTTTTTAGCAAGTGATTTTCCCATATTCAATCTAGTTTGATAAACAGAAACGCCATCTATCATTGAATCTGGCCTTGCTAAATATACATACTCAAAAATACATGGTGATTGTTTAATTTGCTTAGTGCATTTTTTTGAATAAAAATTTCCATCCATATCTATAAAAATAGCCTCTCCTGGTTCAACATCCCTTAAAAGCTTAAATCCTAATACATCAAGCGCCACACTCTCAGATGCCACAATATATTCAGGCCCGTCCGTTGTCTCATTGATTCCAATGACTAAAGGTCTTATAGCATTCGGATCTCTAAAAGCTAACAGGCCAAAATTATTAATCATTGAAACAACAGCAAAAGCTCCTTTACATCTTTCATAAACAGAAGTTACTGCTTCAAAAATTAAGTCAGATGTTAAAACATTTTTTTGCGTTGCCTTTTCAATTGAGTCAGCTAAAACATTTAATAAAACTTCTGAATCTGAATTAGTATTAATATGCCTAAGATCTTCTTTAAACATGTCATCTTTAAGTCGATCTGAATTTATTAAATTACCGTTGTGGCCCAAGACAATACCATAAGGTGAATTTACATAAAATGGTTGAGCTTCAGCTGCAGAAGAAGATCCAGCTGTAGGATAACGAACATGTCCAATGCCTATATTACCAGTTAAATTTCGCATATGTCTTGTACGAAAAACATCTTTTACAAGTCCATTATTTTTATGCATTTTAATGCGGCCTGCATTACAGGTTGCAATACCTGCTGCATCTTGCCCTCTATGTTGCAATACTAGCAAGCCATCATAGAGCATTTGATTTACAGGACCATTAGCAACTATACCAATTATTCCACACATAAAGATCTCTTAAGTCAGAATAGGGTCGTATTTTACCTTGTTACTCCAATCATAGGGTAAATAAGATAAAGTTTTTTTAACTACTAATTTTATAAGTGGAATAGTTTTTGATTCAGCTAAACTAGCATCAGTTATAAATGAAGTTTTTTCAACAAGAAATATTATTATAAAAGTAATTAAAATGCCTCTCATACAACCAAAAATACTCCCTAAAAATATATTTAAGGAACTTAACCCAATAGTTTTTATAAATCTATTTAATACATTAGCTAAAAATGAAGCTATCAATAAGATAATAATAAAAATAAAAACATAAATTATTATAAAATTTACATGTTCACCAAATTCAAATGGCACAAATTTTAAAAAATCCCCACTAAAATGACTGGCAAAATAAAATGCAAAAATCCACCCAACTAAAGAAAATAATTCACGCGTAAAGCCTCTATAGCATCCAACTAAAAAAGAAAAGAGAATAATAAAAATAAAAAAATAATCGATAAGACTCATAAAATTAATTACGCTTAATTAACCCAGGAAAATTAGCATTTTTTAATTTTCTCAGAGCTCTTTGTGCATCCTTTTCAGTAGAAAAAGATTGAGTTGTAAGTTTTATTTTTTCCTTGCCAGAAAGTTTTATTTTTTTTATTTGCGTTTTAAATCCAATATTATTAATTTGGTTACTTAATTGCTTTATTTTTTTCTCGTCACTAAATATTCCAATTTGAACAGTAAATAATTCATTCTTATTTTTCTCAACGCTTTCCGAATCTGGCTTGATATACAATGATTCTTCTGTATTTTTTTTATCGCTAAAACTTGCTTTACCCATCTCTAAAAAAGATATCTTTATTTCATCAATATTACTTACCTGATTCTTATTCTTAATAAAAAATAAAGAAAGAGTAAATAAAATAATTAAAATAGTAATTGCGCCAATAAGTCTTCTTTTAGCTCTCTTAATTATTAAACTCTCATGAAAAGATTCTTTTGAATCAACCATTAAATTTTACTCCATCCATAATTTCACTTACCGTTAGAAAAGACCCAAAAATTATTATATTATCATTAACATTGCATTTCTTCTGGGCATTTTCAAAAGCTCGAGTTAGACTACTAAATTTATTAATTGATACTGGATTTTTATATTCTCTAAGTTTAGTTTCAATTACGTCAATTTTTTGACTTCTTGAATCATTTATTTCACTTATATTCCATTCATCAACTATGTCCAAAAAAGGCATCAATACTCTTTTTAAATCTTTATTTTCAAGAATTGAAAATATAGCAAAAATTTTACCGCTATGCTTTGAGGTATTTATAAAATTATATAAATTAATTGCAGCATCAACATTATGGGCTACATCAGCAATTATGTATGGCTCTGTCGATAAAACTTGAAGTCTGCCTTTTATACGAGTCTCCCTAATACCTTTATTAATAGCATCTTGCTCAACAGGAAATCTTTTTTTAAATAAATCTATAATACGAAGAGATCCAGTTAAATTCATGAGTTGATTGCTTCCATTTAAATGAGGTAAAGGTAGTCTCTCTATAGAAAAATCCTGACTTATATAATTATAGTTTTTAGAATTTAATTTATATGAGTAATCAAAATTTAGTTTTGATACTTTAACATTCAAATCATTTAAAGAATTAAGCATAGAACTTGGAATATCTTTAAAGTTTAAAATTATATTTTTATTTGGTCTACATATCCCGATTTTTTCATATGCAATTTCCTCAATACTATCCCCTAAATATTCTTGATGATCCATGCCTAAAGAAGTAATTATAGATATTTCTGGATCAAAAATATTTACCGCGTCTAATCTTCCGCCTAAACCTACTTCCAATATAGCTATATCTATTTCTTTTTCTATAAAAATATTCATTGCAGCTAAAGTTGTTATTTCAAAGTAAGTAAGCTCTATAGATTTTTTTTTATTTTGGATAAAATCCAATGATTTAAGAATAGTTTTATCATCAAGCTGTTCTAAATTTATTTTTATTCTTTCATTAAATTTAAAAAGATGAGGAGAGGTATAACAACCAACAGAATAACCGGCTTTACTATAAATTGTTTCAAGAAAGGCACACACCGAACCTTTTCCATTTGTTCCACCAACAATAATAATTGGAAATTTAGGATTAATCCCTGCAAGTTTTTTTACATTATCAACCCGTTCAAGACCCATGTTTATAACATGGCTATTAACATCGCTATAAAATTTATTTATATAATCATGAAGCTTTTTCAATTTGGATTAAGATGGGTAATAAGTTCAGCTAAAGATTTTCGTATTTGTCTTCTATCAACAATCATATCAATGACACCGTGCTCTAACAAAAATTCTGCTCTCTGAAATCCCTCAGGTAATTTTTCTCTTACTGTTGATTCAATTACTCTAGGACCAGCAAATCCAATTAATGCTTTTGGCTCTGCAATAATTATATCGCCCAACATCGCAAAACTTGCTGAAACGCCACCCATTGTGGGATCTGAAAGAATTGATATAAATGGTAATTTATAACTACTAAGTTTAGTAAGCGCTGCGCTTGTTTTAGCCATTTGCATTAGAGATATTAGTCCCTCCTGCATTCTAGCTCCTCCACTTGCCGTAACACAAATAAGTGCGCATTTATTTTTAATAGCAGTATCTACTGCTAAAACAAACTTTTCTCCTACCACTGAACCCATTGATCCACCCATAAATTTAAATTCAAATACCGCCAAAACAACTGGAATAGACTCAATCTTTCCTTCTACTACAATTAAAGCATCATTTTCATCTAATTCTTTTTGTGTTGAATTTAATCTTTCTTTATAAGGTTTTGTATCATTAAAACTTAAAGGATCTGTTGGTTTTATTTTATTACCATGCTCTATTTGATTTGGAGTATCTAAAAGCATAGCTATTCTATTTCTAGCAGAAATTCTATTATGAAAAGCACAATGAGAACATACTTCCATATTCTTTTCTAAGTCAGCTTTATATAAAACAGTTTGGCATGCAGGACATTTATGCCATAAACCTTCTGGTATATTTCTCCTAACTTTTCCTACAATTCTTTTAATTTTTGGTGGTATTACATTTTTTAACCAACTCATTATGTAGTTACCTTATTATCATTTATAGCTTCTTTAATCTCAGTCATTAATTTTTTTACATTACTTATTAAATCATTTGAATTTGAACTTTCAATTTCCTGAACAATTCTGCTACCAATAACAACCGCATCAGAAATTGATGCGACTTCTTTAGCTGTTTTAGCGTCCCTTACTCCAAATCCAACCCCAATTGGTAGATTTGTAAATGATTTAATACTTCCAACTCTTTTAGCTACTTGATTAATATCTATATTTGCCGAACCTGTTACTCCCTTTAATGAAACGTAATATAAAAAACCAGAGGCCTGATCAATTATTAATTCAATTCTTGCATCATCAGTTGTGGGGGATAAAAGAAAAATACTATCAATATTATTTTTCTTTAATTTATTAACAAATTTTTTTGATTCTTCGGGTGGGTAATCTACAGTTATAACCCCATCAATATCAGCTTCCTTAATTAACGAAATAAAATTATCGACCCCTATAGCTTCGATTGGGTTTGCATACCCCATTAAAATTAGCGGAGTATCATTATTGACCTTTCTAAACTCAGCAGCTAATTTTATAGTTGCAGTAATTCCAACATTATTTTGCAAAGCTCTTTCACTTGCTCTTTGAATAATTGGGCCATCTGCCATTGGATCTGAAAAAGGAATTCCAAGCTCTATTATATCTGCACCTGAATCTACCAAGGCATTCATTAATTTCACAGTTACATCTGGATGTGGATCACCCGCTGTAAAAAAAGGTATTAAAGCTTTTTTATTTTCTTCTTTTAAGGTTTTAAAAGTATTTTCAATTCTAGACATGGTTTTATAAAGCAATTCCCGAAATGTCGGCAACAGTATTAATATCCTTATCACCTCTTCCAGAAAGATTTACTAAAATAATTTTATCTGATGACATTTGTGAAGCTATTTTCTCTGCGTAAGCAAGAGCATGACTTGACTCAAGTGCTGGGATGATGCCTTCTGTTAAGCATAAATTATGAAAAGCAGCTAAAGCTTCATCATCAGTTATCCCTACATATTTTGCTCTTCCAGAATCCTTTAACCATGCATGCTCTGGACCCACTCCAGGATAATCTAAACCAGCAGATACTGAATGTGTTTCAATAATTTGCCCCTCATCATTTTGCATTAAGTACGTTCTATTTCCATGTAAAACGCCTATTGCGCTATTTGATGTTAAAGGAGCAGCATGTTTTCCTGTTTCAATTCCATCTCCAGCTGCCTCAACCCCAATTAACTGAACATTTTTATCATCAATATATGGATAAAAAATTCCCATAGCATTTGAACCTCCTCCAACACAGGCTATAATCGCATCAGGCTGTTTTTTCTCAAGTTCAGACATTTGAATCTTACATTCCTTACCTACTACTGAATTAAAATCTCTAACCATCATGGGATATGGATGAGGTCCCGCAACAGTTCCGATAATATAAAATGTATTAGATACATTAGTTACCCAATCCCTAAGGGCTTCATTTAATGCATCTTTTAAAGTCTTTGAGCCGCTTTCAACTGGCACAACTGTTGCGCCCAGTAATTTCATTCTATATACATTTGGTGATTGTCTTTTAATATCTTCAGAGCCCATATAAACAACACACTCCAAACCTAACCTAGCAGCAATTGTTGCGGTAGCAACACCATGTTGACCTGCTCCTGTTTCCGCAATAACTCTTGGTTTGCCCATTTTTTTTGCTAATAAAGCTTGGCCAACAGTATTATTTACCTTATGGGCTCCTGTATGATTTAAATCTTCTCTTTTTAAATAAATTTTTGCCCCGCCAATTTTTTTAGTTAATCTCTCCGCAAAATATATAGGGCTTGGTCTCCCAACAAAATGTTTTAAATCATTATGAAATTCAGTGAGAAATTCTGGATCATCTTTATATTTATCATACATATCCTTTAATTCATCTAGAGCTTCAATTAGAGTTTCTGCTACAAAAGTACCTCCAAATTGACCAAAATGACCAAAATCATCGGGTAGATCATACGGTTGCATTATTTACTCCTAAAACAAAATTTTTCATCATATCGTAATCCTTTATTCCTTTTTCCCGTTCAACTCCTCCACTTACATCAACACCATAAGGATTTAAAGTTTTAATTAATAAAGAAACATTAGCACTATCTAATCCACCAGCAATAATTATTGGTAATGGTAACTCTTTCGGCAACAAATCCCAATCAAAAGTTTTTCCTGTACCACCTCTCAATTTTTTTGAGTATGTATCTATCAAGATTGCTGAACTTGAGGCATATAATTTACAATATTCTAGCAAATTCAAGTCATCTCTGAATGCAACCGCTTTAATATATGGTAAATTAAATTGATTACAAAATTCCTCATTTTCATCTCCATGAAATTGAATCATATTAATTCTAGAATCACTAATAGCAGACAAAACCTCATTTTCTGATGGGTTTACAAATAAACCAACTCTTAAGAGAAATGTAGGTAATAAATTAATAATTTTACCTGCTTCTATTGGATCAATATATCTAGGACTATCCTTAAAAAAAACAAAGCCTAACGCATCAACACCTATTTCCGATGCTTCAAGAGCATTTTTAAGGTTTGTAATCCCACAAATTTTAACTTTTGTTTTCAAATTATGCCTTGAAAATATTTAATGTATTTAACGCATCTGGGAAGCCCCAAATTTTATCATACTTGATATTTGTCAAATATAAACCATTTGGAGAAAAAGTAGCTGGGGTAAGACTGCGATCCTTCTTTTTAAATAATATATCAATATAATCTAAATCCATTTCATTTCTTCCAACATTTATTATTGTTGCGATCATGTTTCGAATTTGATGATGTAAAAATCCATCCCCACTAATTGAAAATAAATAAAAACTATTAAATTGTTTAACTTTTATAGTTTTAATTGTCCTTATAGGTGATTTAGCCTGGCATTCAGAAGATCGAAAGGCACTAAAATCATGACGCCCTTTAAATTTCTTAGATGCCATTTTTAAAAGCTCGTAATTAAGCTCATAAAAAGTCCATCCGCAATGATTTGCCCAAATTGAAGAATTTATAGGTGCACTATTTAGTAAATACTGATATTCCCTAGAGGTTGCTGAAAAACGTGCATGAAATTTATCAGAAACTTTTCTAATCCATTTAATTCTTATTGAATCAGGAAGAAAAGAATTTGTACCTTTAATAATAGAATTAATAGATCTATTTATATTTGTATCAAAATGAAAAACTTGTCCCAAAGCATGCACGCCAGCATCTGTCCTTCCAGCGCCTTGAATCTCAATAGGTGTTTGAATAATTTGTGATATTGCCTTTTCAATTTCTTCTTGAATACTTTTAACAGAAGATTGGCGTTGCCAACCACAAAAATCTGTTCCTTCGTATTCTACAGATGCTGCATATCTCATATATTAAAAAATCTGAATAATAATAAAAGTAGAACAAAATCCAGTAACCCAAAAAAAATCTTTAATAGAAGGTTTAACTTTCTGAAGTTTTTTTATTTGAACGTTCGGAGTTTTATTATTTATATGACTATTAATAATATTTGCAATATTAGAAAATTTAAAAGAATAATCTTTATAAATATCAAGATAATCAAAAGTTAAAAAAATTCGTGAAGTTAAATTATCAATATTTAAACCAAAAAATTTTAATGGGTAACAAATCTTTATTATAAATTCAATAAAGAATTTTTTAGGGATAAACTTCATTAAAAACATAACAGTTAAAAATGTATTTATTATTCTTAATGCATTATTTATTCCTAAATAAAAACCTTCTTTTGTAACTGAAATAAATGAATAATAAAATAGAATCTCACCAGGAGTTGATAATAAATAAATAACCAATAAAGCCAAAATAAAATATCTAATTTTATTAATAAGCTGAAAAAAAGATATATTTAAAAATACAGAAGCAAATAAAAAAATACTAAAAATAATCATATTAATTGTTAAATTAACACTTGCTAATATGATTAATAAAAGTAATCCTAAAAAAAATATTAATGAATGATACATAATAAATCTAGAATTTTTTATCATCCTTATTAGATTCATTATCAATACCACTTTCACTTTGATTATCTAATTCATTTACATCAGTCTGTTGTGATTGGTTAGTATTATTTGTATCAGTCTGTTGTGATTGGTTAGTATTATTTGTATCAGAATATGAATCAGTTGCCTTATTATTCTCACTATCATTATTAAAATTTCTTAGTTTATAATTTCTTTCATTTGCTTTTCTTCTTGATATAACAACAAATAAACCAAATAGTAGAATAAAAAATAATACAAGTAATAAGATATGAATAGTTTCTAAACCCTTATTTGCTTGAATATCAATTTCAGCTTCTTCAATTTTATCTTGATCAATATCTGATATTGATGATACAAATGCGCCATCATTTTTTTCATCTAATTTTTCTTGAGTAATTATTTCTTCTTTTTCTTCAACTTTTTTCTTTAAAGATTGGTCTTTTTTAGAAACCTTATTATTTTCTGTTAATACCGACTCTGAATCTAAAATTGGTTCTGATTTTTTGGTCTTATTTATGTTGGTAATATCTTTTAATTTCTTTTTGGTTTCAAGCAATTCTTTTTCAAGTTGCTCAATTTTTACTTCATCTTTATTAGAAACTTTTTTTACTTTTTTAGGTTTCTTTATTTTCTTTGTTTTAGTATTCCATTCTATATTTTGATCTCTAAGAACTTCACGAGCTTCAATATGTGTATGATCATCAAAATAATCTACAGATGGTAATTTTAATTTTTTATTTTTTATTAATGCATTAACATTATTTTGAGAAAATGCATTTGGATTGTTTCTAAAAATTCCTAAAACCATTTGTTCTGTTGTTACCCCTGAAGGTTTATTTTCCCTAGCTATTTGATAAAGAGTTTTTCCGCCAGTTGCTTTAACAACTTTTATTTCTGGTTCTGGTTTAGGTTCTGGTTCTGGTTTAGGTTCTGGTTCTGGTTTAGGTTCTGGTTTAGGTTCTGGTTTAGGTTCTGGTTTAGGTTCTGGTTTAGGTTCTGGTTTAGGTTCTGGTTTAGGTTCTGGTTTAGGTTCTTCATTCTTACTGTTATTTAAATTTTCTTTTGGTGAGGGTGGATCTAAAAGAACAGTATATTCCCTATAAACTCTTCCTTTTTCAGAATCAATTTGAATTAACAAATCTAAAAATGGATCCTTAACTATCTCTTTACTTGTTAAAAATAATTTAGCTCCTTTTCCACTTTCTTTTAGAGTAACCTGAATATTTGAATGAATTGGTAAACGTGAAATCCCATTTGCCTCATAATTTTCTTTTGATGCAATCGCTGGCTTTAAATTTGAAGCTTTATCACTTTTAGAAAATATTACATCAATAACAGCAGATAATGCTTCGTCTTGTTTTGAATCAACCTTAATTTTACCCAACTGTAAAGCTAGTAAATTATGTGAAATAAAAATTAAATAAAATAATAATATAGATAATTTAAATTTCATCGTTAAACTTTTCCTTTTTTAACAAGTATTTTTAACATTCTTCTAATTGGTTCAGCAGCTCCCCATAGTAACTGATCCCCAACTGTAAAAATAGATATGCAATTTTCGTCAATATCTAATTTCCTAACTCTACCTACAGCTATATCCAGTTTACCTGAAACTTCTGCTGGGCTTAATAAATTTATTGATGATTCTTTTTCATTTGGGATGAATTTAATCCATTGATTTCCATTAGCAATTACCTCATTTACTTCTTCAATTGAAATATTTTTTTTAAGTTTAATTGTAAGTGCTTGGCAATGAGATCTCATTGTTCCAATCCGAACACATAATCCATCAACTTTAATAGAACTAAAATCTGGCTCTAAAATTTTATTCGTTTCAGATTGACCTTTCCATTCTTCTCGACTTTGTCCATTCTTTAAATCTTCATCAATCCATGTAATTAAATTTCCAGCTAAAGGAACCTTAAAGTTATCTTTCTGGAATTCTTTTGAATTCATTATGCTAAGAGCTTTATTATCTATATCAATAATATTTGAGTTTGGTTTGCTAAGATCACCAGATACTGAAGAATGTATTTGCCCCATTTGAGAAAGTAACTCTCTCATATTATTTGCACCAGCACCACTTGCAGCCTGGTAGGTCATAGAAGAAACCCATTCAACCAGATCTTTTTTTAATAATCCATGTATGGCTAATAACATCAAAGAAACAGTACAATTACCGCC
>Ga0315316_10003379_pt1 | contig 11564 bp, 5 predicted proteins | sample M160m3416metaG_FD_203702 | JGI IMG/M metagenome (GOLD analysis project Ga0315316, IMG submission 203702) | Ammonia-oxidizing marine archaeal communities from Monterey Bay, California, United States - M1 60m 3416 | ecosystem: Environmental > Aquatic > Marine > Intertidal zone | place: USA... | reverse complement strand
GACAGGCCAAGTCCAAGGCAGTCCTGAACCTCGGTCAAATCGATGACATGGACGTCACCTGGGTCAATGGCTCGAGGGTAGGAGGCTACGAGAACCCCGGCCACCATTACACGGTAAGGAAGTATCCCGTTCCCACGGGTCTATTGAATGCGGGCAAGAACACGATTGCCGTCCGCGTCATGGACCATGGCCTGCCCGGAGGCATCGCCGGCAAGCCGGAGCAGCTCGTCCTGCAGTTGGAGAAGGAAACCATTTCCCTCGCCAATGCCTGGCATTTTTCCCCGGGTGCAAACCTGAAGACACTCAATGAACAGGTCGCCCTTGTCAGGCCCGAGCTTGTGACGTCGCCCATTTATCCCGTGGAAGGGAAGCATCAAATGGTGGCCGATTATACCCGGGGACATACACCCTGGCTGGTGGACGGGCCAACCTTTGGGCAGTCGCCAGCTCTGCCGGGCCAGTTGATGCTGGTCATAGGCGATCAACCGCTCGCACTAGCCCGCAACGGAGGCGCGATCCGTGATGCCTTCTGGAGCAGGCTCAAAAACATCGATAGTGAAGACGATCCCGGAGGACTGGTGGATGGCGTATCGCGAGCGGGTAAAACCATTCGTACCCCAACCGTTACCCTGACCTCGGGCCAAGTTTACTACCTGATCAAGGGCAAGGCGACGGTGTATGCCGCAATCAGTCAAAACCTTTTTGCCGGCCCCCTGCACGGAACCCTGTCCAAAACGGTGGAGGCAAAGGGCGACGCACCACAGTGGATCAGTCACAATCTCAAGCGCTATGTGGGTCAGCGCGCTCACTTCGAAATTTCTCCGGTCGGCGATGCACCTTTCGAGCTCCTGCAAGTCATTGATGGGGGAACCCCGAAGCAGGAGCCAGGGAAGAAAAAGTCGGTGACCCGAAAAGAATTGCACCAGGCGCTCAATGACCTAGAAGACGGCAGGCTGGAAGCCCGGCACGTATCCCACATAGCCTGGTTGCTCAAACTTGGAAAAGTGAACCTCCCCGACGAGTTATTAAAGCCCTGGCAGTCAGGCCTCGATGACCTGGCTAAAGAAGCAAGATGGGAATCAAGGCTGGCGGTCAGCTGGTGGGCAGGCACTGGGGTGGACGAACACATCCTCGCGCGGGGCAGCCCCCAATCACCCGGGGAACGCATTGGACGAAACCTGCCAGAACTACTCGCCATGGCTCCGTTGCAAAACCGAAGCCCCGGACGTCTGGAGCTCGCCCGGCAGCTCACAGTAAAGGATCATTCGCTAACCTCCCGGGTCATGGTCAACCGAATTTGGCACCAGCTCTTCGGTCGCGGGATCGTGCCCACACCGGACAACTTCGGCTGGCTTGGCCAGCGGCCAAGTCATCCGGAACTGCTCGATTACCTGGCCGTCGATTTCGCAAAGAGCCATTCGTACTCGATCAAATCGCTTATCGAACGAATTGTGCTGACCCAAACCTTCGGGATGTCGAGCACCGCGGCCCACCCGGTCTATGCGGAAAAGGATCCGAACAATCGATGGTTGCACCGCATGCCGATGCGGCGACTCGAGGCGGAAGCAATTCGCGACTCAGCGCTCGCTATCTCGGGCCGGCTGGATCGAAGGGTAGGAGGCAAGCCGGTCTTGGTTCACCTGACCGAATTTGTCGTCGGCCGCGGCAGCCCCAAGAAAAGCGGACCCCTGGACGGTGCCGGTCGGCGTTCCATCTATACTGCGCTGCGGCGCAACTTCATCCCGACCCTCATGTTGACCTTCGATTTCCCTAGGCCCTTCACCACCATGGGAAAACGGGATGTCACCAACGTTGCCGGCCAGTCCCTGGCCTTGATGAACGATCGCTTTTTATATGAGCAGAGCGGCCTCTGGGCTAGCCGGATCGTGAAGGAGCACACCTCTGCACCGGAACGCATCCGACAGATTTTTTCCGAGGCTTTTGCCCGCCCGCCCAACGATGGCGAATTGGCGTCCTGCCTTGAGGCCCTCACTGCGTTTACCGAATTGTATGGAGGCGACCCCAATGATCATGAGGTCTGGCGCGATCTTTGCCATTCTTTTTACAGCATGAACGATTTCATCTATCTGAAATGAAGCCTCCCTTTATCACCCGCCGCGATTTTCTGCAGAAAGCCTCGCTCGGCTTCGGCAGCCTGGCCCTGTCCGGCCTGTACGGGGCACCGGTGATTGCCCATCACACCCCACGCGCAAAGAACGTGATCTTCCTGTTCATGGAAGGCGGGGTTTCCCAGGTCGACTCCTTCGATTACAAGCCGATGCTGGCCAAGCATCACGGAAAGGATCCACGCAAGGTGATCGGCAAAATTCAGGCCACCCAGTTCGGAAACGTAGGAAAAGTGATGAAGTCCCCCTGGGAATTCAAGCCACGCGGACAATGCGGAGCCTGGATCAGTGAGCTCTTCCCCCACATGGCCGAACTGGCTGACGAGCTGGCAATCATTCGATCGATGACCTCCAATTTCCCGGAACACGCCACCGCCTGTTACTACATGCACAGCGGATTGGGACTGCAGGGCCGGCCCAGCATGGGCTCATGGGCAAGCTACGGGCTGGGTAGCGAGAACGAAAACCTCCCCGGCTACGTTGTGCTCAATGGCGGCCACATACCCGCCGGTGGCCTGGATAATTTTTCCAACAGCTTTCTGCCTGCGACCAATCGCGGCAATCTGTTGAACGTCATCGGCACCCCGCTGGCCAATGTAAAGCCGAACGAGAAATCCGGCCGTATCCAGGGGATCAAGCATCGTCTGGCCCAGAAACTAAACCGGGGCACAGCCGGAGGTATCGATGCCCTCGAATCGGCAATTGCCAACCACGAGCTGGCGGCCCGTATGCAACTGGCCATCCCTGAGCTCATGTCCCTGGATGGGGAAAGCGAAGCCACCAAAAAGCTTTATGGCTTCGATGCCAAGGACAAGCACACACAGACCTATGCGCGTGAATGCCTGATCGCCCGGCGACTCATCGAGCGGGACGTGCGCTTCGTCGAGTTGACCATTCCCGTAGCGAGATCGGAGCGTTGGGATGCACACAACGACCTCGTGACCAATCACAGCGCAAACGCACGCGCAGTGGACCAGCCGATCGCCGGCCTGATCCGCGACTTGAAGTCACGCGGCCTGCTGGATGAAACCCTGGTCGTCTGGTCCGGGGAATTCGGACGGACCCCCTTCGCCCAGGGGGGCAAGGGCCGGGATCACAACGAATACGGGTTCAGCCTCTGGATGGCAGGGGGCGGGATCAAGCCCGGCGTGACCCATGGTGCAACCGACGACTGGGGCTACAAGGCGGTGGATAAGCCATTGCAGATACACGATCTCCACGCCACCATTCTGCACCTGCTCGGGATCGACCACGAGGAGTTGACCTACCGCTTCAGCGGTCGTGACATTCGACTGACCGATGTATACGGGAAGGTCATCAAGGAAATCCTGCTGTAATGATGGTTGACCAACCAATGAAAATGTTCTGTTCCATCGCCCGGTATAACCCAAGAAAGAACCAGTGAACAAAATCCTCGCCACATTCCTCCTGTTCACTGTCGGTTGCGTTTCCACGCATCACTCGGGACGCAAACAGGAACTCAGTCACGTGGTCCTGTGCTGGCTGAAGGAACCGGGCAATACAGAACACCGCGATCAAATCATTAACATCTCAAGGACTTTCAAAAAGATCCCCGGTGTATTGGAGGTGCGGGTGGGTGAAGTCATTGAAAGTAACCGGCCGATTGTTGATGACAGTTTTGATGTGGGTATCGTAGTGATCGTTCCCGATTCCAAGCGACTGCAGGAATATTTGGATCATCCCATTCATCAGGATGCCAAGCGCGACATCCTTTTGCCGTTAGTGGAAAAGGTGCTGGTTTACGATTTCAAGTAAGGGTTGTTTCCTGCGCACGCGCAGTGATATAATGACTTTTATGAGAGTTCTTCTATCCCATCCGGGAAGTCATCGCCTGAGCTGAAAAGACAATTCCCCCCTTCGATCCAATGAGACGATATTTTTGCCTGCTTATTGCCTGCCTTTGTATTCCGCTCTCATCCAATGCCGAGATCAAACAGGCTGAAGACGCCCCTCAGCCACTTACTCCTGAGGAGAGCGCCAAAAGAATTCGATTGCCGGAAGGTTTTCAGATTGAGCTGGTTGCCAGCGAACCCGTGGTCAAGGAACCATCCGGGATCGCCTTCGACGAAGGCGGCCGGGTTTTTGTGTGCGAGCTCCACGGTTACAACATTGAGGGGCACATCGACACGCAGGAACTTAATAAGAGCGGAAAACTCGATAAAACGGTGCGCCGCATCCGGTGGGAGTTCAAGGGAGGAAAAATCGCAGAGGAGGCAGCCAAATTGCAATATGGGGTGGTCAAGTTGCTTACGGATACGGATGGAGATGGTGTAATGGACAAGGCAGAGGTATGGGCCGATGACATCCCGCCATGTTATGGGATTGTTCCTTCGCGAGGCGGAGTCATTGTGGCCTGTGCGCCCCATATCATGTTCTTCGCCGACCGGGACGGCGATGGAAAACCGGATGTTCGTGAAACCCTCTTCACGGGATTCAAGGTCAACACCATTGAGCGGGGAATCAACAACCCGATCTGGGGACTCGATGGCTGGATCTATATCGGCAGCGGATCGGGAGGAGGAACAATCACCGGGCCGAAACTCAAGGAAACCTTCGAGCTTGGTGGTTCCGACTTCCGCATCAAGGCGGACGGTTCGGCGATCGAGCATGTGAACGGAAGTGTCGGGACATTCGGCCTGACGATGAACGATGTCGGTGACCGGTTTCCATCCTCCGGGGGCAACCCCGCACGGTATGCGCTGCCGCTGCCAAGCCACTATCTTGCTCGTAATCCACACGTGGCGGCACCGGGTTCAACCCAGGTGGCTGCAAACTATGGCCACGGTTATCGCCTCAGTGACCCACACCCCTGGCGCGTCAAGCGCGGTAGGGATCCGGCCTGGGTGAAGTTCTATGGCAAGCGTGAAACCAACAGCAATTATTTTTCCGGGGGCTGCAGCACCACATTCTATGGTGGCCGGCTGTTCCCCGATGAATATTACGGCAACCTGTTTTACTGTGAACCTTCACTCAACATCGTGCATCGTACGGTTCTCACGCGGGACGGTTCCGGCTACCGGGCCCGGCGGGCGCCCGGTGAGCAGGAGTCCGAATTCCTTGCCTCAACCGATCAATGGTTCCGGCCAATGAATTTGCGCGTCGGGCCGGACGGATCCCTTTACATTGTTGATATGTATCGTGAGATCATTGAGGACTATTCTGCAGTCCCCCGATTTCTTCAGCAGCAATACGGGTTAAACAAAGGCAAGGAGCACGGACGCATCTGGCGACTCCGCCCAAAGGGAAAAAAACCAGCTGCAACGGACGGGCTTGCCAAGGCCGTCACCAGGGATCTGGCGCAGGCCCTAGCCGATGACAATCCATGGCGCCGGGCCACTGCGCAGCGACTGCTCATTGAACGGGGGGATCGCGCTGCACGTGATCCACTGGCCAGGCTGATCCGGGCTGAGGGAACTTCACCCTCAGGTGTCATCCGTGCGCTGCAAACCTTGAGATCATTGAAGTCCCTGGAGTCTACGGATGTCCTGAGTGCCCTGGCCCACGAAGACCATGGGGTGAGGATGCACGGATTGCGGCTGGCCGGACCGTGGCTTGACTCGGACCAATCCCTCCGTTCCCGGTTGATCCAAATGGTTCACGATCCGGATCCCCGGGTCCGCATGCAACTGGCCATGACGCTCGGTGAATCCAAGGAGACCTGGCCGGTCGAGTCATTGATCGACCTAGCGGTCAGCCATGGCAGCGATGGATGGATGGATGCGGCCCTCCTCAGTTCCTCAAACAACCGGAACGGAGGCCTTCTGCTCCTCGGACTGCTGGACCAACTTGAATTGAGCCCGGGTGCCCTGGCCTTACTCAAGCCATTGGCCACAACCGTGGGCGGACGAGGGGATGGGGAACAAATGGCGGCGGCCCTGCGGTTGGTGTCATCATTGGACACTGACCTGCAAAAGGCTTGTCTGTCAGGGTTTGTGAGCAGTATTTCGCGTGATGGGGCTCCGGAATCCGTCGATGGGTGGGCTGCCCTGACTCGATTTCTCAACAGCAGGGATGCGCAGGTCAGGGAACTGGCAACCAAGCTCTCAGCCAAACTCCCGGTCGCTGAAGGTGATCGGCTGGACGCGATGTTCGCAGAGGCGGCAAAGAATGCACTGGAGAGCGGCGGCGTGTCGGCAAAACGAAGGCAGGCCTTGCAAATTCTTGCCAGTGCGCCGTTTGAGACGATGTCACCAGTGGCTGCCAAACTGCTGGACTCCAGGCAACCACCTGCGATCCAGGCTGCAGCGATAGCAGCCCTTGGTGCCTCGGCCGATGAGCGTGCCGCCGAGTTGCTCCTCAAGGGCTGGCCGGGTTTCTCGCCAACATCCCGCAGCGCGGTCCTCCACACGATCTTCGCCCGCAGGAACCGGCTTCCTGCATTAATTGAGGCAATCGAAAACGGGATCGTTCACTCCCGCGACATCTCCGGCGTGCAAAGGGAGCAATTGAAGGCCAGTCCGAATGCCAATTTGGAAACACGTGCCAACAGGCTGTTCAAGGAATCTGCCACGGAAGCCGAGCTGACGGCACGCATTGCACGTTATCGCGAAGCGCTCAACAACAAGGCTGACCCTGCAAAGGGGAAGCTGATTTATCAAAAGAACTGCATCGTATGCCACAAGCTCGGGGACCAGGGTAACGAAGTCGGCCCCTCACTCGGCAGTATCACCGGCAAGCCGGATGAATCCGTTCTCATGGACATCCTTAACCCAAACGGAAAAATTGAGCCTGAATACAAACTCTACCTGATCTCAGCGGCTGGAGGGAAGGCCTATGCGGGAGTGCTCGGTTCCGAGTCGCCCACCAGCCTCACCCTTAAGCGTGTCGACGGTGGAACCGATGTCATTCTTCGTAAGGACATCGCCCACATGACAGCTTCCGAACTTTCCCTCATGCCGGCAAATCTTCATACGCAGATCAAGCCACAGGATGCCACTGACTTGATCGCGTTCCTGCGAATGACGTTTGCAGTAAAGCCGAAAACCCAATGAGCGCTTGATGGCATCAACTGCGGAAAATGGGGATCGATGCCGACAAATTCGGATCTAGCACCGGCGTAATTGATGACATCGGATGATGCGCCGGGCACGAGTAAATTCCCGTCAAAGCTGAAAGAAACCGAGCCCACCGTCATCCTCCCCCTTGTATAATCCCGCCAGTAATTGAACTACTTGTCATATGGCGGCAGCACGCTTGTTCCTGCCGGCTGGGTTGCCGGAACGGGCTTGTCGTTCAACAGTTTCCTGAGCGTCGGCATGACCGCCTTTACCCAAAGGTCAGCACCGGCGGGACTGGGGTGGAGCAAGTCCCACATCAGTTCCGTGTTGATGCTGCCATCAGGCTGAAGAAAGACGTTGTTGACGTCCATCCAGAAGACCTTTTTACCATCAGCCAGCCTGCTGGTGAGCTCGCCCGCACGACGACAGATCTCAATGCACTTAACCGACGAATTGAATGCTGGCGGACTGACGCCCTCCTCATCGTCACCGCCGCGGGGAAAGATCCTCAGCACCAGGATCTTTGTCCCCGGGTGACGTTTACGGATGGTTCCCACGATCGCCTTGGTGCCGGCGAAGACCTGCTCAGCAGTGTGAGATTTCTTGAAGTTCCGATCGTCGATGTTGTTGGTTCCGATCAGAAGAATGACCACTTTGGGTGCCCGCTTGAAGTCGAGTTCACCGTTCTGAAGATTCCAGAGAATCTGTTCGGTTCGATAACCATTGTACCCGAGGTTGATAGCGTTAAGGGGAGCGAATTGCCTATTCCATACTTCCTTCATCGGGCCATACTTGCCACCCAGTTCACCAAGCGTGTGAGTGATCGAATCCCCGACCAAGACCACATCATAACTCCCGCCTCTTACCGCCTTCACTTTCTGATCGTGGCGCGCACTTGGCGAGGGACGAGGAAAGTCCGCATCACCGGGTTCAGGCATTCGGTATTTCACCTTAACCTCATCACCGGAAGCAGAAACGTTCAGGAACACAGGCAGGAGAGCTAAGGCAATAATCCACTTGGCTGTGGTTGACATCAGGATCGATTTTCTCATGATAAAAACTGTTAGCAAACAACCTGCAAGCTACGGATTAATGGAAAATCACACCCCTTTTATGCATTTTCATCCCCAATGCTTTGACTACCTTTACTTCGCCCCGGGATTTACAGTGATTTCAGGAACCGGATCAGTGCCGCCCGGTCATCGGCAGGCATTTTCCGGAACAATTCTCTGGCAGCCTTGGCCTCACCGCCATGCCAGAGGATTGCCTCAGCCAGTGACCTTGCCCGGCCATCGTGCAGGTAAGCCTCACCGCCACTGACACCATCCGTTAAACCGATGCTCCAGAGCGGCGCGGTGCGCCATTCCGAACCACTGGCGGCATGTTCGCCGAGGGTGTCAGCAAGCCCCGGACCGAGGTCGTGTAACAACAGGTCCGTGAACGGCTCGATTGCCTGGCTACGCAGCTCGGCCAGCGGATGAAACGCGCTGGTCTGCGCCCGCCGCACGTGGCACTTGTCACAGCTGGCAAGTGAAAACAACTTTTCACCCCGCAGTGCCTCGGGATCCTCGAGATTACGCCGGGCACTGACACCAAGGGTGGAGATGTATCGCGTGAGCACTCGCAGGTCAGGGTCGGCAAGCTCAGGAACTTGCGCCTTTGCACTCCCATCAGGCTTGGGCAGCACAGCCGTGGTCACGCCCATATCACTGTTCAGCGCCACGGCAATCTGATGGCGTAAGTGCGCCTGACCGGCCTTGTGGCCAAAACGTCCCAGCCGAGGCTGGCCGGTTTCGGGATCGGACACGATTTGCGGCCGGCCGGAAATACCATCACCATCATCATCATCCACGTCAGCCCGTGCCAGGATCACACTTTCGGGTATTGCCTCAAGCAGGCCGAGCCCCACGAGCTGCGGGGTAAGACGCACCGAGAATTGCCCCGGCTGCACCCCATCAAAGGCATACCTCGGCTTGCGCAGCGTGTAAGGGGAGCCGTCTGCATACTTGCCCATGATCATGTCCCAGCCTGCAAGGCTGGCAGTGGCCTCAGGCGGGCTTTTAACCGACTGGGGCTGTAATGCAACGCCCAGCCCGGCCTTGGGCGCAAGCTTGATAACGCTCTGGTGCATTGGCGAACCAATCTCCGTTGGCAGGGCACGGCCATTGTTGACGTGGCAGGCGATGCAGCTTCGAGCAACGTATTGCGGACCAAGTTTTCCGGCCTGCTCGTTATAGGGCGGGTTAGGCTGCTCGGAATGCTTGCCATTGCCGAAGTCAGTATGGTGCAGCCTCCTGCCGAGCACGAAAGGTTGTGCGCTGGCCGGAGAAATGTTGCCGGCCATTTGCTTGAAACGGTGGGCGGGCTCATTGGAATACTGGACGGGCAGCGTGGTGCCGCCACCCAGCAGGGCAGAGCCAGGCAGGGGGACTGATTCCAGCCGCTCGCCTTCACCGTGCCACGGCACGATGCCGGTCCCAATGACATAAAGAAATGTAGTGCCGTAATAGGCAGTGCGCCCATTGAGAGGATCGGCAAGAAAAGGGCTGAGTTCAAACTCCATTCGGTCGCCCATCCGCAATGCCCGGCCCTCGGCAGAATTGTGGCGAATCGTAGCAGTGTATTGGTTGTCGCCAACAGGCTTGGCAATGCCGTTATGGTGATACTCCGCCACGGTGTTAATCCCGCGGAAGAAGCAGCGGAAGTTAGGATCGTCCAACTCCGTGAGTGCGGTGATGTTCACGGTGATGTCCTTGCCTCCCCTGGCAACACGATCGATGATCTCGATCCCTAAAGTTCGCTCCTCCCAATAAAAGCTCAGAAAGTGATCATAGGCCTTGAATTGCTTTTCACGCGCGTGCCGATCCCTCACGCGATCACCGATGCGCGTAATCAGTGCCTCCCCGGTGGAAACCGTGGTGTCCGCTTCCAGCTTGGTGGTTTTATCAAATAATGGCTTTATTGTCGGCGCAGCCGGCAAGCCTATGGCGAAGGCAAGTGACAAGAGCTGCACACTGTGGGGGACCAGTGATTTCATTGGAAACACATTACCTCCATATCGAAGGGGCGGCAACTCACAGCCGCCAGGCATCATCCGTCGCCGCCGCGGCATCTTTATTTTTCTCTGTTTTTTTAATGTCACTTCGTTAGGGTGTAAACAAACCGTGCAAAACATTTTACCCTCTCTTTTCTCTCTAGGATTCTTATTTTCGTCCACTTGGCTCATCGCAAAGCCGCCATTCCAATATGTCCGGGGAACGGCACACCATGTCTTGCCGGACACCCATTCCGAGGAATCGGGTTATTTCTCGCTCTGCGAGGGAAATGACGGGCGCATCTACATCGGGACCTCCAAGTATAACCACAATGCCTACTTGGTGGAATTCGACCCGGTCACTGAAAAGCAGCACATCGTGGTGGACGCCCACAAAGTCTGCAAATTGAATGCCAAGGGCTACGCCGCCCAGGCGAAGTTCCATACCCGAAACTATGTCGGGCCCAGCGGAATCATTTATGCCGGAACAAAGCAAGGCTATGCCAAGAAGGGGGACAAGTCGGAGTATCCCGGGGGCTACCTGATCACCTATGATCCGCGAAACGATACTGCCAGAAACCTGGGCATGCCTTACAAGAAGCAGGGGATCGCCGATGTTGTGGCGGACGAGTCGCGTGGCCTGATCTACGTCGTAACCTGCGAGGATCAGCACTGGATGCTCTACAACGTCGCGACCAAGAAATTCAAGGAACTGGGCCCCATGCTCACGCCCTACGCTACCACCTTAATGGATGCCGAGGGCAAAGCGCACGCCTTGACCAAGGATTTTCAATTGGCGACCTACGACCCGGTCACCAAAAAGGTCACCCAGCGCCCCATCGAGATCGGCGGCAAGACCTTCGTTCGTGAGAGTCGCTCTTCCATACCCACGTGGAATCTGGATACCGACGGACGCACTGCCTGGCTCATCCTGATGAACGATGCCGGCCTGCTTTCCATCGACCTTTCTTCCAAGGGAGCCAAGGTGAAGGGTGTCAACCACGGGATCATGCTCCAGGGGGAGAACCCTGATTCACGCAGCGCACTGACGATTGCCCCGGATGGAAACATCTACACCCTGATCAGCGTCAAGAACACAACCGGGTTCGGCAAAGGCAAGTTGCACCATCTTTGCCGCTACAATCCAAAGAAGCGCCGGCATGAAGACCTCGGTGTGCTCGCGGTCAAGAACCCCGACTTCTTCGACTTCAAGCCGGACAACGGCAAGAAGCCACCCTGGAGTCACGGTTACCATACCTTGCCCGATGGCACCATGACGCCGTTGCATAACCACATGGCGCTGATCGCCACCCGCGACAACACCCTCTATGCCACCATCATCTATCCCTTTACCTTGCTCAAGATCGATACATTCCGCAAGGAACC
>Ga0315316_10003378_pt1 | contig 11565 bp, 10 predicted proteins | sample M160m3416metaG_FD_203702 | JGI IMG/M metagenome (GOLD analysis project Ga0315316, IMG submission 203702) | Ammonia-oxidizing marine archaeal communities from Monterey Bay, California, United States - M1 60m 3416 | ecosystem: Environmental > Aquatic > Marine > Intertidal zone | place: USA... | reverse complement strand
GATCTGCTGGTGCAGGTTTTACCGAACTATTAGCAGGCGCAGCAGGCAATATCGTTCAAGATAACGGTGCGGCCTATGTTTCAGTGGCTGTAAGTGGAGATATATTAGTGGCTGCGGGCGGTGCTGCAACCCTCCAATCTGTGGCTATTACAGGTCAAACTGCTTCCGCAACTGCTGATGACGCTGATTTAATCCTGATCTATGACGATACGGCTACTGCTTTACGCAAACAAACTCGTGCTAACTTCTTAGCAGGTGCAGCAGGAACCCCGGCTGGTGCCGACGGAGAAGTTCAATATAACAATGGCGGTGCTTTCGGTGCTGATGCTGCTTTCACTACTAACAAGGCTGGTTTAGTTACTGTTCAAAACTTGGTAGTTGGTGCCAACACCACAGCGATCGACCTCGCTGCTGCAGGTTCCGCAACTATCTTTAATGCTGTCGGTGCTAACACCCTTACTGTGGGTGCCACTACATCTACCGTAGTTATTCCGGGAAGCCTTACCGTCGAAGGAACTACTACCTTTATCGATACTGCCAATCTCCGCATCGAAGATTCTGTTATTGATCTTAACTCCGATGCTGCAGGCGCAGGTGTGGGATCAAACGCTGGTGCAGGATTAAACATATTGTCTAACGTCGGTGCTAACACCGTTACTTTCCTTACTTTGGCTGATGGTGGGGCTTTATCATCTTCATCTGGTTTGGATGTTGCCACAGGAAAGGAATACAGCGTTAACGGAACCTCTGTGCTAAATGCTACTACTTTGGGATCGGGAGTAATCACCTCTTCGCTGACAACTGTGGGAACTATTGGCACAGGTGTTTGGCAAGGAACTACTGTTGCTGTCGATTATGGTGGCACAGGACAAACTTCATACACTGATGGACAATTACTGATCGGTAACTCCACAGGTAACACTTTAGACAAGGCTACTTTGACCGCAGGTTCAGGTATTACCATTACCAACGGATCTGGAGCCATTACAATTGCAGCAGGAGGGTCTGCTTCTGGTAAAGTTACGGGAACTTATGCAGCAGGTGTCACCCAGAACATCGATTTCGCTATTCCAACAGGTAGTCGGACCAATGTGGCCTTCCGTGCTCAGATATATTTAGAAGACACTGTTACTGCTAACTCTGCTATGGTAACTGATGAAGGTATCGTTACTCGATCTACTGGTGCACCGATCCTACCAGACTTCTTGTTTATCGTGGTCCCGGGAACCGACGGTGTCAATGTTTCTTTGGGAACTGGTGGTGCTAACACCTTGCGATTCGTAGTTAATGCTCCTGCAGGCAGCGGAAACTATGTTGCTACCGTTGAGTTCACAGAAGATTGATGGCGAAAGTTAGATATAGTTGTAACACTTAGGTATTACTATGACTGATGTTATTCAGACCACCATTTCAGGTGCTGATCTGTATATTATTGATGATAACAATAATACGTTAGTCGTCGATTCTACTAATGTCAGGGTAGGAATTGGCACCAACACCCCCGGCTACGAACTATCTGTGGTGGGAAACATCCATGGGACAGCCTTAGTCCAAGGAGTCAATTTAACTATCGCCGCTGGTGGCGGAGGAGTTCTTACTTTCGCAGATGGAACCACACAGTCTACTGCCGCAGGATCAGGTGGTATCGGAGGAACGATTGCTGATACTCAAGTAGCCTTTGGCACAGCAGCCGATACTATTGGAGGAGATGCTAATTTTTCTTATGCTACTGGAACTGGCACCTTGTTACTGGGTGCTGCAAATGCTGGATTCTTAGGCGTGGGAACTGCTACCGCACCAACTGGTGGCCGTGTAGTTGAGGTTCAAGGATCAAATGCTGCTAATAATATCATCCTTGTCAAGAACACAGGAGGCACACAATCCGTAATTCAATTTGAAGATACGGGCACTGCTAACGCACCCATTATCGGTAGTAATGGAAACGATCTAATCTTGGAAACCAACAATGCTGCAGGAACTCTGAAGTTTGAAGTAAATGCGTCGCAGTTGGCCATGCAACTCAAGGCAGATAAATCTATGAGGATGGTTGGTAAGTTAGGAGATTACAATGATACTGCGCCCGCAGATGGACAAGTATTGATTGGAAACACGGCTGGTGCAACTTTTGATGCTGCTACTTTAACTGCGGGTTCTGGTATATCGATTACTAACGGCGCAGGTGCTATTACGATCGCCAGTAGTATTACTCAATCCACAGGTGCCAACCCAACGGCTGAGGTTAGTGGATCTGCTGTCAATGGATCGGCAACAACTTTCATGCGTTCTGATGCTGCGCCTGCATTAGCCAATACTGCTGTCACAGCAGGATCCTATACTTATTCTGCTATCACAGTGGATGATCAAGGTAGGCTTACTGCGGCTTCATCAGGCGCAGCCCCGGGAACGATGTCTTCGTTTATCTTGACTGGGGACAGCGGTTCTAATCAGACCATTTCCGATGGAGAAACTATGGATGTTGCAGGAGGCACAGGTATCAGCACAGTAGTTGGAGCCACCGATACCGTTACAGTTAATCTCGACGATACTGCTGTTTCTGCAGGCAGTTATACTTATTCTGCTATCACTGTGGACGCCCAAGGAAGGCTTACTGCGGCCTCATCGGGCGCAGCCCCGGGAACAATGAGTTCTTGGAACATAGCGGGTGATATTGGTGGCGAGACTGTAACTAATGGCGACACCGTCACCGTGGCAGGTGGAACAGGAATTACCACTGCTGCCGCCGCTACTGATACTGTCACCGTGACTTTGGCCGACCAACTCGGTGTCACCCCTGCTGCTTACGGTTCTACTACTGAAGTCCCCACTTTCACTGTTGATCAACAAGGAAGGCTCACGGCAGCCGCTAATGCCACTATTGCTTTACCCACTGGAGCCAACCCTACTGCTACCATTAGTGGAACGGCGGTCAATGGAAGTGCTGCTACTTTTATGAGATCGGATGCTGCTCCTGCATTAGCCAATACTGCTGTGACCGCAGGATCTTATACTTATGCCAGCCTAACTGTGGATGATCAAGGCAGATTAACTGCAGCCAGTTCGGGCGCAGCCCCCGGAACAATGAGTTCGTGGATTTTATCTGATGGATCTAATACCGAAACCGTGGCTGATGGAAACACAGTGCAGGTTTTGGGAGGAACTGGACTCACATCTACTGTTTCTGCTACTGATACCGTTACTCTGGTTTTAGATGATACGGCTGTTACACCTGCCAGTTATACTTATGCTTCTATTACCGTGGATCAGCAGGGAAGATTGACGGCAGCCTCTTCAGGAACTGCCCCAGCCTCAGCAGCCAACCCTACTGCTACCGTTAGTGGAACTGCTGTCAATGGATCGGCAGCCACATTTATGAGATCGGATGCTGCGCCTGCATTAGCCAATACTGCTGTTACAGCAGGTTCATACACTAACGTCAGCCTTACAGTAGATGATCAAGGTCGACTCACTGCTGCTTCCAGTGGTTCAGCACCCGATATTTCAGGGACGATTGCTGCTGGTCAGATTGCTTACGGTGCTTCTGCTGATACGATCGAAGGAACCAATAATTTATACTTTGATGATACCAACGTGCGTATGAGTATTGGTGGCGACACATCCCCAGATGCCATGTTACATCTTAAATCTGCTACTTCAGCACAACCCGAAATTAGGTTGGAGAATACTAATGCTGATGAACAAGAAGCCTGTATTCGTTTCATGAAGAATACTGCTTCTCCTGCCAGTGGCGATGACATCGGTTTGATTCGGTTTGAAGGTGAAAACAGTGCTGGTAGCAATCACCTATATTCATACATTATGGCACAAATGTTAGATCCTACGGACACCCAAGAATCAGGAGAGATGATTTTCTATGTGGGGCATAAAGGTTCTCAATTGAGAGTGTTTGAGATTACTGGTTCTAACACAGGAGATGGAGAAGTTGTGGTTAATGAGGGAGGAAATGATGATTTTAACTTCCGAGTAGAGACTAATACTATTACTAATGCCCTTTTCGTTGACGCTGGTAATGATGCTATCGAAATCAATGGAACTTTAAACATGGGTAGTAATTTGACTCATTATAACAATGCTGCGCCCGCTGCAGGACAATTACTGATCGGTGATGCTACCGCAGGAGTTTGGGACGCTGCTACACTTACAGCAGGAACTAACGTCACTATTACTAACGCTGACGGTGCTATTACTATCGCCGCTGCAGGCGGTGGAGGTGGTGGTTCTCCCGGTGGTGCTAACACCCAAGTTCAATTTAACAACGGTGGTGCTTTTGACGGTAGTGCCGATATGATATTTATTGCCCCTAATATGGCAGTCGGATCAACTGCAGCCGGTCAAACCTCTGGTTCTATTACTACTGATACTGTCAATACCGTAGCCATGACTGCTACGGGAACAGCATCAGCGCAGTTCTTTTCTCAAGCGGGACAAACCCCCGGTCAATATGGCCTTGTGCTGTCCGATAGTAACATGGTGTGGCCCGGTGCCCCATTAGGATCTTCACCCACTATTATGCCTGCTATTGATTTATCGGCAGGAAATTATGATTTCACCACATTAGGTGGTGCGGGTAATTGTTCTCAAACCCACTATCTCATGGTTATTCAAGGCGACCCCGGCGGTGCCAATGCCATTCAGATGCCAGATCCAGCCGTCGCAGGATTGCCGCCCGGGGCCAGATGGACTGTCTCTTTTAACGATGGTAGTGGACAGGCACAAATTGTAGAGTTCCCTGCCGTTCCACTTAACGGCGCATTCAATCAAATCGAGGCTTCAGCAATTGGAGCAGTTACTATTTTTACTGATGGCACAGCATGGTTTGTCGAAAGTGTTGTTGATACCAGTGGTGCTGGCCGAGTAAGATTCCTTTGATGAATAGGTATAAATAGGTGGCAACACAAGATCATATTATGGTGCAAGTAGATTTACCCATGGAAATCTGGATCGTAATCCGAGATGTTATTGAACAAACTGTAACGGCGAAAGGCAGAGAAGGCACACAGATGCTTCTCTCTATCTTTGATGCTTTTGATGCAGCAGAAGTTTACCTTCCAGTTCCACAAGAAGTTACAGAATCAACCGATAATTGATGCTACACATAAACGGCAGCATTTGAGGATCGTTTAATCTTTTGATCCTCCAGTGTATGTTATTCCAAGTGTAACTACTCTCTACAATATAAACCCAATCAACCTCTATATCATTAGCCAATACTAAATCGTTGAGTTCTATTGCTAATTGACCTTTTGACAACTGATGGTGCACGTCACCTCGTTCCAAAGCCCTCGAGAACCTCTTTAAGAACTTCACGCCATCATCGATCGGAGTCCCATACTCAAAATGTTCCAGTAGATTAACAAACTCATAGCCCTCCATATTTATCTTGGGTTTTCCATTCACGTCCCATTCTATCGATTCAATATAGATTAGGGCTCGATCAATCCAATCATTACCCTCTTCCAGACTTTGATCGGGAAGGTTCTGTAAGATTACCCATTCATTTACCTCGTATTCTTGGTCGTGATGCAGGTTATCATCATTAGCAAAAATTGCTTTATCTCTGAGGAAGTGATAATACTCTACTAATTTCATAGTCTCACTCCCGAATATACTTTAGGATAATATCTTTGAAAAGGTTATTGTTGTTGATTGTTGCTCGTGGCCTGCTGTCTATAATTACCTTGTAATCATCAGTGTATTCTCCATTACCTCGATCGCTTTCATCACCCTCATAACGATATTTCCAAATAGCAGCAAAAGCGATAGGATTTTTTTTATTCCACTTTTTTATCATATCAACGGCTTCATCATAAGTCTTAGTGATTTCATGAACATCCCAATCATAACCCGATTCTATCGTTCCCTCAAGGTAAAACCACTCCCAACCCCACTTATCAATCTGGTCTTGATCAATAGAATAAAGATGATATTCCAAAACCATACCCATCACTGATCCGAAAAATCTAATCCCAGACCACGAGCAGGCTTCAAGGCTTCATCTGGCAACACACCATGTAAATATAAGTCATTGTATTCTGGTGCCCCGCCCGTAATGATATCACCAGAGCCTTCGATATCAGTAGGATAGTATAATCGTTCCGCCCCATAGGTCTTAATGGTTAAGGCGATTCCAACAATGATGGCGACCAACCCAAGTCCTGCAATTTTTGAAATAAGATCACATCCATTTGTTTTAATTCATGAGGATAGATCCCCACATAATCATAGTGCTCGCTTCCGTTATATATACTTTCCTTGAACTGTTTTCGATCCAAGTAGCGTGGTTTTTTCTTTCGTGCCCATCCTGATAGCGTATCATCTGCCCTGCATAAACCCCAGTATTCTATAATAATTGGTTTGGCGATACCATGTTGAGGTAATAAAACCCAATCAGGTAAAAACTCTTCATCATCGATCACGATCTGAGGCTCATAAATACATTTGATATTATTTTTCCAAAACCAGTTCTCTACTTGGGCCTCACTAATTGATTGAACTTCATTACCGTATTTAGTGCAAATGGTTTTGGTAATGGGTCACACCTCTTGATAATTGATAGCAGCAGGGTGATTTACACCCGATAGGAAGAAAATCAATCTAATGCTGGTATCTTTGAATGCACTCATCCATTCCCAATCCACATCTGTCATCGGGAGAGGAACTCCCAATTTTGATTCTATCTCATCAGTTATATCTTGAGGATCTTCGTTATGAACACGGATATTGTCCCACCTATCATCTGGCGTAAACGTCGGATCGTAATCCAGATGAGGTGAACTAAAGAGATACAAACTGGGCGCAGAAGGGTTATAGGCCAACACAAAATCGATCACATATTCTCCTTCGGGCTGGTTAGCCGATGAGGATCCTGACGCCCAAGGTATTCGTCGGAAGTAAATATCATAGTCCCCACCCCTCGATTGCTTAGGCTCCCAATTATCCATCATGGCTTTTAGGCTATCCAAAGGAACATCGCTTCCCGTTTGCTCTGGTAGCACCACCGCTGCATAACTATTAGGTCTGTCGGGATGGGTTTTTAGAATACCCGATCCTAACTTCATTATTCCTCTACTGCGAATCCACCTGATACTATCTCGGACAAAGAATGGGTCACCGATGTCGTTCGTGATGCTACCAAGACTCACAGTTCCCATAACCAGAGTTATCGGTCCGACTATATTAAGTTTCCCGAAGAGTTATATAGCAGAACACCAAATCAAATATCATGAGCGATGCCACGCCTAAGAAGCGAGCCACCGTTACTTCTGTTGATAAGAAGATTGACGATCTGGTCGAGGTAGTCGATATCATGTCAACCAATGTCCGTCAAATCAAAGCAGCCTTAGAAACCATCGCTGATTTCATCAAAAAGGCAGACGACAAGCCTGAAATCCCTGAGGAAACCAAGGAACGCAACCCAATGTTTGGTTGATCACCACAGAGTTTGCTGTTTTCCTTTGCTGGGATCTTCGAACGTCTGTTCTACCCAATAAGAAACATAGTTGTAGAGTTGCGTGATATAATCCTCACAACCATATCGATCAATAATATCTCCCATTAAAGAATCGTATTTACTAACCGCCCCGTGACTAACAGTCATGATTAAATTGCCGGGACAAGGAACTTCCACTTCCTCACCTGTGAATGGATCGGTGGTTCTCCCTGAAATAGTCATACAAGTCCCACTAATTGGAACTCGGCGGTATTTGGCACCACATTTCGTGCATCGTATCTTTTGCTGTCCAAACGCTCTTAGATTACCACGCATATCCCTAATTAGGTGAGTATCAATCAGTTTCGCACTCTGTTTCAGATTATCGACACCAAACAGCACCTCACCCAAAGCAAACTGAGCCATAGTCTTTTGACGCATAGTCAGCGTAAAGGACTTATCATTATAAGGATTCCAAGCAGGGCCTTCATTACAATCTCTGGTATCGTGGGTAAACCCAAATCCTTCACTTTCCCCGCTGGTTCCGAGACGATCCTCTGCGATCTCAATTCCAGTGTCAAGGGCTTTCTTAGGCCCCGGTGGCGTATCCGACCAAGTAAGATCATAGAAAGCAGGAGTATAATTCCAAGAAGTATCAACGTTCAAGGCTTCCTTGTCGATTTCTGATCCATTGATACCCATAGTTAGAATCAGAGGAGCATCCATCTGCCCACCACGACTTCTGGGCAAGAACTGTCGACTAAAGTTCAGTAAGCCTTCAGTTAGCATAATGATAGCATCGATATCACCATCACAGTTTCGGCGTTTGGCCGCATGATAGAAAGGATGACCGTAGTGCCCTTTTACCGTAGTGAATCCAATGATTCTTCCCAAGATAGCACCAGAAGTGTGCGGTGCAATTCCCATGATCAGTTGCCCCATTAGATCCTCAGGGTTCTGAACATTATAATATGGTTTCATGCCATACAGTTTTCCTAATAGATCATCAGTGAACTGACATACTCTGACTAAATCTTCGACGCAGTTTTGCGGAATCACAATATCTTGAGTAAACAATTCGCAGGTATCATCTACGGAATCGACTAAATATCCTAATGATCGGGCTTTTTCTACTGTTAATCCCACCTCTCGTGGTCTAAAATGAGTCATGGTGATATCCACCATATCGAATCTGATAGTTCCATCACGGAAAACCGAGACTCCGTGTTTACTTCGGAGAATACCTTTTTCCAAAGGTTCCGTAACACCTTCAGCGTTTTTGACGTTCTCTACACCTTTAGTAGCAGGAGGGGTTGTTACCTCACAGCGATCCAGCGCAGCATCCCATAGTTCTTTCATGCCGATCGAACGCCATTTCTTTTCATGATAATTAGTCATCGTTAAATCATGAGGTCGATCTTCAGTCCCATTACAATAACTTTTATGGGTTTCTTGTTTACACTTCGGACAGAATCGAGATGATATCCCTACCTTTTCGTCTTTAGGGGCTGCGTTATTGATTAGTTTAGTGTTACCACCACTCTTGCCAATAGGGAACAAACAATGAGCCCTACTGGGCTTCATATCACGCATTTTAGATCCTTCTGGTTTACCCATACGGCAACCAATACGATAAGTAGTTCTGGGCTTGATTTCAAAGTCTGCTAACCTGTTAATATAGTCTAACCCTGTGCCGTCATGCCATTCAGGCTCTGCTGTTACTCGAGCCAGCAAGTTAAGCACCAGATAACTTTCTGCACCCCATAAACATCCTTCACTATCAATGTTAATGTTTAGTCGATAAACCAATTCTTTGAGATCATCAGGGCACTTTACTTTCGTTCCTGTTGAATCCACTGATACTCCTGCCATCAAGGTATGGGCTTCTAAGGCTGATAAGTCTTGCCAGCCGACAGCAACGTAATCAGGATGAAGTGGCACTTGGTAAATCTTACTTTGAGCGATGGACTCTAAGAAATCCTTGGGGAAAGATATTCCTTTCTCTGCGAGAAGTCCACGATGCCACTCGGGAACATAAGCACTTTTGAGGAGTGGATGGTTGTTTTCTAAGAACTCTCCCACAGGAACTAATAGTTCTCCCAGATCCCAGACCTTTTGGATAGTATATTCGACGTCATTAGGTAGGCACAGAGGGATTTCTTCAGAATCTTGCACTCGATGTGCACTTCCATCCAACCATTGGACATACGGGCCCTGTATGCTATCACAGGGAGTAACCACCGTTCCTTTACCCGGACGTTCATACTTTAGTTGTGTCCCGATCGATACGAAACCACTGGTGGCTTTCATACTGGCAGGATGGCAAGCCGTGGTTGCTAACCCCGCCAATCTACTTCTGCCATATCGTAATCTAAAACTACCTGTTTCCATTGGCATTCCGAAAATAGGTCTTCCTGCTAACACTTCAGCCATGTATTTAGGATTGGGTTTGATTTCGCTGCTACCTTTCTTGGTTTTTAGGAATTGATTCAACCAATCCCAGCCATCTAATTCTAACTGATCCACATATTTTAGGATTTTAGGGGCTTTCAGCACCAATCCTTCGCACATAACTAATAATGCACCTTCCCGCACCTTGTTATCCTTGACACGCTGAAGATCTCTTTGACCCGTAACTTCTTTTCCTACGCCTTCTCCATCTACGAATACAGGACAGTTGCCTGCCAAAATCTCTAATTCTGGATTGCTGGGTCGGTATTGTAGTCCACGATACAGCATGACTTCTTCCTTATACCGCTCGATTTCTTCGTATTTGCATTTCGCCGTTCCCAAATTAAAATCACGTCTGAGGATATCGGCAATCAGAACTGATAAGGCTTGACCTGTTCCACCAGCACTTCGGATCGGTCCAGCAAAGTTAACTGCTAAACAATTAGATCCATCATCGTTAGTAATAACCCTGCATGATACCACACCTTCCAAGGGTGCTACCAGAATACCTTCAGTTAGCACCGCCAGTCCTGCACAAATACCATGATACATACACAGGGCTTGTCTGAGACGATCACCTGCTTTATTGCTGTTCTCATATTCTTCCAGCGTTTCTTGAATAGTATTAGTTAGCACTTCGTTCTTGTAACTGAGGGTGAAACCTGCTCCACCGCAACTATCACAAGAGATGCTTCCACGCCCCCGCTTAATATCACCAGTTCCATTACAGGTCTGACAATTGTTCTTGACACCATAGAGATAGGATTCGGCACAAACGATACGAGCGATCTCCAGAGCCATCAATTCACGATTTCCATCGTGTTTTTGATTCAATTCTCGGATTTGGGTAGCCGTATCTCGTTCATGAAGGAACGTTAGCAGTTTCTGTGTTCTTTCTGCTAAGTCGGATGCCATAGGGATTTCGATTTCTAATTTAGGATCGTAGCCTTGGGCTTTGGCTTGGTTGATCATCTCATAGACTCGATGGCACTCATCAGTTAGTCCTTGGCGATATTCGCTTTCGGGAATACGCTGCGCTACATCCATAGCAAGTAGTGGTCCCAGCACCCTTTTATACTTTCATATATTTAACCCAGCAAGGCAAATCCTATATCATCATTATAGTCGGCTACATAGCCATTCCAAAGCAAAAATGCGCCTAAAAAGAGAGAAATACCGCCTAATGCCGATCCCATTTGATCATATTTCACAGGTGACGAAAACTGAGCGTTGGTGATAAATCCTGCCATTAGTAAAGCACCGCCTAAAATCATAGTTCGGTTCATGACAATTGATGTGGCTCGTTACTATTTATACTTTATGTTGGTAAACTACATATAGTCGAAGGACTCAGAACGTTGTATGGTGTGGGATTTTTCGGGGGTTAATCAATGTCAGATTTAGATGATATTTCAATGAAAGAATTGAAGGAGAAGGCAAAAGTTATCGCTGAGGGAACGGGACGATCTTACGAATCTGTATTGGAGGATCTCTTAGATGATGGCGTAGTTAACCTTTCTAATGAACAAAAGAAAGATGGTAGCCTCGTGGATCAACTCAAGGAAGCGGCAGAACTAATCGCTGCAGTCCAGCAAATCAATCACCAAGTTGCCGATAATACTGTTCTTAATGGTAAAGATACCAAAACCGAAGTTAATGTAGAAAGC
>Ga0315316_10003375_pt1 | contig 11570 bp, 13 predicted proteins | sample M160m3416metaG_FD_203702 | JGI IMG/M metagenome (GOLD analysis project Ga0315316, IMG submission 203702) | Ammonia-oxidizing marine archaeal communities from Monterey Bay, California, United States - M1 60m 3416 | ecosystem: Environmental > Aquatic > Marine > Intertidal zone | place: USA... | reverse complement strand
TCTAGAAAATTAAAGCAAATTTCACAAATTCATTAAAATATTCTTCATGTGTAAATTACACAATGAGCGACATACGTTTTGTCATGATCGGTGTTGGAGTATTATCAGTAGGATTTATTGTCATGGCAGTATTTGGAACTCAATATCAAGACATTACAGTTCAAACAAAAGAGTTCTCAGAATGCTATGATTATACAGATGAAAATGTCGCTGTGAAGATTGATTGTGATGAGAAATTGCAAAGTAGAAATTTGATGTTTGCAGTAGTTATTGGAATTCTAGCTGCAGGAGGGATTGCGTTAGTGAAAGGAATTAGAGGCACATGGGATAACGATGTCAAGCCTGAAGAAATGTTAGGGCCGGGAGGAGATAAAAAAACACACGACGATGATAAAAAAGATGCACCCTAAAGAAAACTATCCAGAGATTCAGCAGAATTTAGTTCATTATTTTCAAGTTTTTTTGAGAGTTTATCACCCATTAATTTGGCAGATTTAATTTTTCTTTGACCGATGTGATAGTACACTTGATCAATCGTATCTTTTGCAATTAATACAACCAATCTTCCTTCCGCCTTTCTTCCAGTCCTACCTTTTCTTTGAATAAAACGAATTGAACTTGGTACATTATCATAGAAAATTACCAAATTTACTTCAGAAATATCCAACCCCTCTTCACCGACACGAGTTGCAACAAGAACTTTGGTTAACCCATCTCTGAATCTTTGAACAGTTTCAATCTGTTTTTCTTGTTTTAATCCAGTATCACCTGCTTTCCCAATTAAAATTTCAGAGTTAATTCCCATTTTTTGCAATGTTTCATTTATGACATTAACAGAATCCCGATAACTTGTAAAAACTAATACTTTGTCTTTAACTGAAGAAACAACTTCCTGAAGTTTTGGAAGTTTAGAATGTTCAATACCATTAGATTTTGCAGAATTTGCCAATTCTACAGCTCTCATAAAATTTGGATCCTTTTCAAAAAGATCTTTTATCCCTACACCCTTTTTTGTTTTAGTTCTGTCACAGAATTTTAGAAAAGATGTGACACCATGAGCTTCAAATATGTTTAATGCATATGTGATTCGAATTGCAGTAAATAGTGGTTTTGCAGAAATACGATTTTGTGTTAATACATACTGACGAATTCGAAGTAATGTGGATAATGATTTATTCTGTCCAATTTGAATTCCATTTTTTTTCAGATTTGCATATCTTTCATTTAATGCAAGTTGGAGACATTTTTGAATTGCTTTCATTTCAGGGGGTAAATCAACCATAATCCACTCAGTATGTGTTTTTTGAATATACGGTTGAACGTCAGGACTTTCATCAGTTCTTTGTAAGATGTTTTGTATTCCGAGAGATACAATGATTTCGGTAGCCTTTGCTTTCTCACTAGGAAGTGTTGCAGTCATTCCAAGTATGAGAGATTTTTCTTTGAAATGATTTGCAATGCCAGTATATGCGTAGTCTCCAACAGATCTATGCGCCTCATCAAATATCACAAGACTAAACTGTTCAGTATCAATCATGTTTCTTTCTAGGTCGTTACGAGTAATTTCAGGTGTGGCACAAATCACACTATTCATCCATAATTTTTTACGTTTATTTATCAAATCTTCACCAGTAACAATTCCAATATCATCTAAGAGTAAATTTTCTTTAAGAAAATCAAAATGTTGATTAACAAGCACTCGGGTAGGTGCTAAAAGTAAAACTCCACCTTTATTTTGTGATAATACATGTGCCATAATCTGTAATGCAATAGTAGTTTTACCAAGTCCAGTAGGAAGTACAATTAACGAATTTTCATCTTTTGCATCATTTGCAAGATTTGTCTGATAATCACGTAATTCAATAGAATTCGGTTTAACCAATTTATGTTCATAATATCCTGATCCCATAAGTTGAGAACAAAAACACATATCATTTATGGTTTACAATTGACCAAAAGTCACTTAGAGGTTATATGTTGGCAAATTAAATAATTTTCATGTCAGATAGTTTTGAGAGGCCAGGGTGGGATGAATATTTTATGCTTCAAGCAAAACTTGCTGCATTAAGATCAAATTGTATGACAAGAAGTGTAGGCGCAGTAATTGTAAGAGACCATAGACAACTTGCAACAGGATATAATGGAACCCCACCAGGGATCAAGAATTGTTTTGAGGGAGGATGCCAGAGATGTAAAGACCGAATTGACGGAAAAATAAAATCAGGAGAAAGTCTTGGAAGATGCCTATGCAATCATGCAGAAGCTAATGCAATTATGCATTGTGCAATTTTAGGTATAGAGGCAGGAATTAAAGGAGCAGTTTTGTATTCTACATTTGTTCCTTGTTTAGAGTGTACAAAAATGGCGATAACTATAGGTATTAGAAAATTTGTATGCCTTGATGAATATCCAGAGACAGATTATGATTTGGTTAAAGAAGCAGGAGTTGAAATTGAGATTTTAAATAATGAAAGCATTGACATATGGGCCGGTAAAATGATTGCCTCAAAAGAATAGACATGGAAGCAGTTGAAGACTTTAAACAAGATGAAATTGCAAATATACCAAATTCACTTTTAATTTCTGCATCATATAATGGGAAGACAAAGAAAGTATCTCTCAAATTTTACAATCCAGCGTCAGAAAAGATCTATCTTTGGGAAGATAAAACAGGCCATCAGCCATATTGTTTCTCAAAAATGGCATCAGAAGATTTAGAATTTTTATCAGAACGAGATGACGTTATAGAGATCAAAACAGTGAAAAAACTTGATACATTAAAAGATGAAGAAATCCAAGTATCAAAAATTATCGTAACAGACCCATTGGCAATAGGCGGAACACAAACTACACAGAGTATTAGAAATGTAGTGGAATCATGGGAATCAGATATCAAATATTATGAAAATTATCTTTATGATAATTCACTGATTATTGGAAAATATTACAAGATTGAAAATGACAAGATAATTCCACATGATTTTGAAATGTCAGATGAGACTAGCCTAGCCATGAAAAGTTTGCTTTGGGATAAATTAGCAAATACAGGTATGGCAGATACAAAACAATTCCAAGAAGAAGTTTCAAACTGGGCAGAACTTCTAAACCAACCTATACCAAAAATTAGGAGAATGAGTTTAGATATTGAAGTTGAGACAGATGGAAGATTGCCAGATGTAAAGATTGCTGACAAAAAAATTACAGCTGTAGGATTTGAAGGAAACGATGGAATGAAAAAAGTTTTTGTTTTAAAAAGAGATGGAATTGAAGAAGGAGTTAATGATTTAGATGAAAATATAGAAGTTGTATTTTATGAAAAAGATCAAGAAAGAAAACTGATTGAAGATTCATTTGAATTAGTAAAAAAATACCCCGTGTTAATTACATATAACGGAGATGGTTTCGATCTTCCGTATCTGTATAATCGTGCAAAAAGACTTGGAATTACAGAAGATGCAAATCCACTTTACATGATGAGAGATTCTGCAACTCTAACAAAAGGCGTACATCTAGATTTGTATCGAACTTTTTCTAATAAAGCATTTCAAATTTACGTATTTTCACAGAAATATAGTGACTTTTCTCTTAACAGCGTGTCTAAAGGAGTTTTGGGAGAACAGAAAATGGATTATGGTGTAGAGATTGATAATATGACATATTATCAAATTGCAAAGTATTGCCAAAATGACGCATATCTAACATTCAAGCTGACAAGCTTTAACGAGGATTTACTCATGAACATCCTAGTTGTAATTACAAGAATTGCCAGAATGCCAATAGATGATATTTCAAGGATGGGGGTATCACAATGGATTCGTAGCTTGCTATATTATGAACATCGAAAAAATAATTTTCTAATTCCAAGACGAAATGAAATTGAGGAAAAATCTTCAGGAGTAGCAAATAATGCAGTTATCAAAGATAAGAAATATCGAGGAGGATTGGTGATAGAGCCTGTGGAAGGGGTTCATTTTGATGTTACAGTTATGGACTTTGCAAGTCTGTATCCAAGCATAATCAAAGTGAATAATCTATCATATGAAACAGTAAGATGCCCACATGAAGAATGTAAAAAAAATGCAATACCAGGAACAGCCCATTGGGCATGCACAAGGAGAAATGGCTTAACATCATTAATTATCGGTTCGTTACGAGATTTACGTGTAAATTATTACAAAAGCCTTTCAAAAAAGGAGAATATCACAGATGAACAAAAACAGCTATACGCAGTAGTAAGTCAAGCTTTGAAAGTCATCCTTAATGCAAGTTATGGAGTAATGGGTGCAGAAATATTTCCTTTATACTTCCTTCCAGCAGCAGAAGCAACCACAGCATTAGGTAGACACATAATTATGGATACGATTGAAAAGTGTAAAGGTCAAGAATTAGAGGTTTTATATGGAGATACAGATTCACTTTTTGTAAAAAATCCAACTATACAACAAATTGAGAATGTTATAAAAATGACTAAAGATGACCATGGGGTGGAATTAGAAGTAGAAAAAAATTATAGATATGTAGTATTAAGTAATCGAAAGAAAAATTATTTTGGAGTTACAAAAGATGGGAAAGTTGACGTAAAAGGATTGACAGGTAAAAAATCACATACCCCCCCATTTATCAAAACATTATTTTATGAATTACTTGATGTGTTAGCAGATGTTAAAGATAAGGACCAATTCGAAAATGCAAAAAAACAGATTAGTGAAAAAATTGCAGGATATGCGAAACGAGTTCAAGAAAAAAGTATACCACTTAGTGAATTAACATTTAATGTCACACTAAGTAAAGCACCATCAGAATATGTAAAAACAATCCCACAGCACATACGAGCTGCAAAACAACTTGAAACAACTAGAGAAATAAAAAAAGGAGATATCATATCATATGTTAAAATACTTAACAAACCAGGCGTAAAACCAGTGCAATTAGCAAAACAAGATGAGATAGATGTGAAAAAATACATGGAGTTTATGGAGAGTACACTGGAACAAATTACATCATCAATGGATTTGGATTTTGATACAATACTTGGAAAACCAAAACAAACTGGACTAGACCAATTTTTCTGGAACTGATGCTCATGCTAGATGAAATAACATTAAGCATAGTTGCAATATTAGCAGGAATTTTAATTCTAATAGGATGGGTCCCACAAATAATTCAAGGGTATAAGACCAAAAAATTAGATGATGTTTCAAGATATTTATTAATTGCAATATTTTTAGGTGCCGTTTTATGGTTAGTGTATGGAATAGAAGTTGAGGATATCTACATTATCGGGGTTAATGTTGCAGCTATGTTTCTAACAATGACAGTACTAATTATGAAACTAAAATATGAGAGAATGACTCAATCAATAAGGAAATAAAATGTTTATCATAAATTGTAAAAACTATGATGAAATTGCAGGAAATAAGATTATTAAAATTGCAAAAATTGCTGAGAAGGTTTCAAAAAAATATAAGATTCCAATTGCAATTGCACCACCACATCATTTAATTCCATTAATTTCAAAATTTAAGATTATAACCTTAGCACAACATGTTGATGATAAAGAAATTGGAAGCACTACAGGGTTTATGGTTCCAGAAATTGTAAAAAAATCAAAAATTCATGGTTCAATAATAAATCACAGTGAACATAGAATTTCTGAAAAAGAAATTAAAAGTTTAGTAAAACGGTTACAAAAACTTAAACTTAAGACAGTGCTTTGTGTCAAGAATATTAACGAGGCAAAAAAATATGCAAAAATTAATCCAACATTCATTGCAATAGAACCACCAGAATTAATTGGCACAGGTCGTGCAATTTCTACAGAGAGACCCACACTAATTACAAATGCAGTACAATCAGTAAAAAGTGCTAGAAATTCTACAAAGTTATTATGTGGTGCAGGAATTGTTTCAGGCCAAGATGTTTCAAAAGCAAAAGAACTAGGATCTAAAGGAATACTAGTAGCAAGTGGAATTGTAAAAGCAAAAAATTGGGAAAGAGTGATTTCCGAATTTGCTAAGGCATTAGTTTAAAAAGCCAAAAAATCGACAAAATTCTGCATGGTGAAAAACAAACCAGTTTATGCATTTGAAGAAGCAGATAGTAAAAACAGAATGCTACTAGGTGGGAAAGGTGCAGGATTAAGTGAAATGACACGCCTAAAACTTCCAGTACCGCCAGGATTTACCATTACAACAGAAGTTTGTAACAAATACTATGACACGGGCAAAAAACTTCCAAAAGATGTGATGCCACTAGTAATGAAAAATATTACAAAGATGGAAAAAAAGACAGGTAAAAAATGGAACTCTACAAAAAACCCACTTTTAGTATCAGTTCGTTCTGGAGCTGCAATCTCAATGCCGGGAATGATGGATACGATTTTGAATTTAGGATTAAATGAAAAGACAGTAGAAGGATTTGCACAACAAACAAAAAATCCCAGATTCTCATGGGATTCATACAGAAGATTTATTCAATTATTTGGAAAGGTCGTATTTGGAGTAAATGATGAAAAATTTGATCATGTGTTAGATTCTGCAAAAAGTAAACAAGGAGTTATTGACGATAGTAAGCTAAATGTCGAATCACTGAAGAAAATTGTTTCAGAATATAAGAAAATTTGTGAAAAACACACAAGGAGAAAGTTTCCAGACACACCTAATGAACAATTAGGATTAGCAATTGAAGCAGTATTCAAAAGCTGGATGGGAGAAAGAGCAGTTGTATATAGAGAGAAAAATGGAATTACAAAAGATATTGCAAATGGAACTGCAGTAAATGTTGTTACAATGGTCTTTGGAAATATGGGAGACGACAGTGCGACAGGAGTAGTATTTACAAGAAATGGGCATAATGGTGAGAGAGAAATTGAAGGAGAGTATTTGATAAATGCACAAGGAGAAGACGTTGTTGCTGGAGTTAGAACAGGAAAAAATGTTTATTTATTAAAAAAAGAAATGCCAAAATCTCATAAAGAACTAAGTAATGCATGTGCAAAGTTGGAAAAACATTTCAGAGAGCCTCAAGATATTGAATTTACGATAGAACAAGGAAAATTCTATCTATTACAAACAAGAACCGCAAAGATGAGTGCAGGGGCATTAGTAAAGACATCAGTAGACATGGTAAAAGAAAAACTAATTGATAAAAATAGAGCATTAAGTAGAATTCCAGCACAGCAATTGGAGGCATTACTTCACAGAACAATGGATGAATCAAAGATTAAATCTCATAAGCAATTAGCAAAAGGAATTGCAGCATCACCTGGAGCTGCCAGCGGAGTTGCAATTTTTAACGTAAAAAAAGCAATCGAACTAGGCGAAGCAGGGAAGAAGATAATTTTAGTTAGAAAAGAGACAAAGCCTGAAGACGTTCCTGCATTTTTCTCAGCAGAAGGGATTCTAACAAGCTTAGGAGGAAAATCATCACATGCAGCAATCGTATCAAGAGGAATGGGTAAACCGTGTATTGTAGGATGTGCAGAATTAAAAATTAATTATGATAATAATACATGTACTGCAAACGGAGTAACAATAAAAGAAGGAGATACAATATCAATTGACGGTAGTGCAGGCACAATATACATTGGAGAAGTTCCAACTGTAGAACCAAAAGTAACAAAAGATTTTCAAACTATTCTTAGCTGGGCACAAAATGCAAAACAATTAGGAATACGTGCAAATGCAGATACACCAGATGCAGCAAAACTAGCAAGACGATATGGCGCACAAGGTATCGGATTATGTAGAACAGAACGAATGTTTAATGAAACAGATAGAATTGGATTGTTTGTAGAAATGATCATGGCACAATCACCAGAAGAAAGGAATCAAGTATTAAAAAAATTACAAGAATTACAAAAAAGGGACTTTATTGGTATCCTAAAGGCAATGGAAGGATACAAAGTCACAATTAGATTACTAGACCCACCATTGCATGAATTTTTACCAAATCCTGAAGAATTGAAGGATAAAATGGTTAAAGAAAACGATAATAGTAAAAAAACTCAACGAGTCTTAGATAGAGCACGAGAGCTTGCAGAAATTAACCCAATGATGGGTCATAGAGGAGTAAGAGTTGCAATCACATATCCAGAGATTTACAAAATGCAGATTACTGCAGTATTTGAGGCAGCAGCAGAACTTGCAAAGAAAAAAGTTAATGCAAAACCACAGATAATGATTCCACAGATTGGAAGTTTAGCGGAATTGAATTACATAAAATCAATTTATGACGATGTCAAAAAACAGATGGAACAAAAACACAAGATGAAATTTAAGATAAACTTTGGAACAATGTTAGAAGTTGTTCGTGCATGTCTTACATCAGATGAACTAGTGAATACTGCAGAATTTTTCAGCTTTGGAACAAACGATTTGACACAAGCAGTATTTAGCTTTAGCAGAGAGGATGCAGAAGGAAAATTCCTTCCAGAATATATGGAAAAAGAGATTATAGAAACAAGCCCATTTCAATCAATTGATGTTAACGGAGTAGGTCATCTAATGAAAATTGGAATTAAACAAGGAAGAGATATCAAAAAAGACTTAGAAATTGGAATATGTGGAGAACATGGAGGAGATCCAAATTCAATCAAGTTCTGTCATTCTGTCGATGTTTCCTATGTTAGTGCATCACCACATAGAATCCCTATAGCAATCGTTGCAGCAGCACAGGCTGCAATAGAGCAGAAAAAATCTAAAAAAAAGTCAAGAAAATAGACTAGCCAAAGATCAAACTTTGGATTTGTCCAACAAATAATACAACCTGTTCAAATGTATGTACTAGAAAATCTTCACTAGTGTACAAATCATGTGAATGAGTATTCATCAGGTCTATTGTAGTGTGAGGATGAGCCTCAGCAACGGAGGTAAATCCTAAAGAAAATATACCTACAGCCAAAATTGCAATAAAAACTAAATTTTTCAACGTAATTACCTTACAATACTACTACTTTAAATTTTTCAAATATCTAGATCAATTAATGGGATTATTATCTAAAACAATCATACTAGGAGGACTTTTTGTACTTTTGTTTGGAGTTTTCTCAATCATATTTGAGTAATACATACAAATCATGATGAATTGAATTTTTCAATTATTTTAACTATTTTGAAAGGGATTTCATCAAAAGATTTTCTTTTATCCATTGAAACCAATAGAACATTTTTTCCCATTGGAAAACTCATGACAATTAATTTTTCACGATATGAAAGACTAAAGTGTACGTGTCCAAAATCAGCATCAAATTCCTGTCTCATCTTTACACGCAATGCAAGTTCCATGTACAGCATTTCATCTTTTTTTTCATCTTCTAGAGATTTGACCTTTGTAACCATACCTCCAGCGATAAGGCGTCCACGATGATTTATGAGACCAGAAAAACGAATTTTAGGGCCAATTTTGGCGATTTTAGCACATAATTCATCATTTTCCATAATATAATAGAGAATAGGAAGAGAACTATTTATTGCGATCGGTTTTCTAGTTAGTTCTCATGGAGAAACCATTTGACAATATGTTTGAGTATTACAAGCATACATCGATGTTTTGGAACGATATGATATCGATGATGTCATCAAAACCAGCATCATTAACAGCTGTAGGGCCACTAAGAAATTTTACAGAAAACATAAAGAAAATTTCTCAAGAATTAATAGAGTCAAATCAAGAAATTGTAGATTTTAATTCATACCTGATAGAATACTATAAGCAACTAGGAGAGACATGGACTAACTCACAGAAAAAAGTCATGTCAAAAATTTCAGAAATGCCACAAGACACAGAGTCAATGGAGGCATACAAAAGAATTTGGATTGATATGTTTGAAAACGATTTTACACAATTGTTTGATACAGAGGGCTTTTCAAAAAATTACAATAAATTAGTTTCAACAGAAATGCAATTACTCAAGAGATGGAATACCATCATGGATATAATGCTAAAATCAGCAAATATGCCAACAAAAGAAGAGATTGACGAACTATACCAAGAATTATTCAATCTAAAAAAACAAATCAAAAAAATGGATTCAACAAAAAAAATCAGGAACAGAAAAAATGAGTCTTGATACTAATCTAAATGAATCAATCATAGGAGATTTTCTGAATTTTAATAGAAATATTGCAGAAATACCATCTAGAATTTCAGTTCCTCATGAGGTAAAAATGGACACCTGTGAATATGATGTAGTCTATGAAGAGGATAGAATCAGAATGCTACATTACAAACCTCTCACATCAAAGCAGATTAAAACACCATTAGTAATTTCATATGCAATTGTAAATAGATATCATATTTTTGATATAGATTCAAAGAAAAGCTGGATTCGAAACTTACTTGAAAATGGAATTGATGTATACATGATTGATTGGGGAACACCTAACAAAATAGATAAATTTTTAGGATTTGATGAATATGTAAATGACTATCTGGATAATTGTATTGAGAATGCATGTGATAGATCAAGTGTAAATCAAGTTTCATTGCAAGGATATTGTACGGGAGGTACATTGGCAACAGTGTATTCAGCATTACATCCAGAAAAAGTCAAAAATCTTATTGCAACTGCACCTATTATTGATGGATGGAAAGATACAACGGTCATCAGTAATATTGCAAAAAATTTTGACGTTGACAAAATGGTAGAGGTGGTAGGAAATATGCCGCCTGAATTTATCTACTATTGCTTTTCAATTCTAAAACCATTTGAGCAGGGAATTGAGAAATATTTGAAATTTTTCCAGAATTTAGAGAATGAAAAATACGTAAATAGTTTCCTAAAAATTGAAAAATGGCTTGCAGAAACCCCCCCTATACCAGGAGAATTATTCAAACAATGGATTAAAGGAATTTATCAAGAAAATCTTCTTGTGCAAAATAAAATGTTTGTAGGAAACCAACATGTATCATTAAAAAATATTACAATGCCAGTTTTCACTCAAGTGGCAGTGGGTGATCATTTGGTATCACCAGAATGTAGTATGCCATTGCATTATGCGGTAGGCTCAGATGACAAAAAGTTGGAAATTTATCCTACAGGGCATGTAGGAATGATTGCTAGTTCTTATAGTCAAAAAAATGTATTACCAACATTAACTAATTGGATTAAATCAAGATCAGATTAGAATTTAAAATATTAGTTTGACCCCATTCTACTTGGTTCACCAGATTTCGTTTTTGTAAAGTGCTCAAGTGCTTCATCATCATTTAGAACTCTGAGAAGTGTTTGTTGTACGTCCAAGTTTTTTTGTAATGATTCCATTTTTTTTGATAAAGCAGTTAAACAAACAATCATTTTTTGTGAATCATGATTTTCAAGATCCTCATTACAATTGAAACATGTTGTTGTCATAATATTATGAATTCTTTATTCGATATTAGTGTATCCAATATGGTCAAAAATACCATATCATGCAAATGGGAAAAATTAAGAAGAAAAATAGAAAAAAGGAGATTCACACTTAGTTTCTTGCTGGTGTGAATGCAGATGCCCAAGATTGCATTACATTGTTAGTTAAATCACCAAATGCTTTTGCGTTGTTTGTGTATGTCTTAACATTTTGACGTGC
>Ga0315316_10003373_pt1 | contig 11571 bp, 9 predicted proteins | sample M160m3416metaG_FD_203702 | JGI IMG/M metagenome (GOLD analysis project Ga0315316, IMG submission 203702) | Ammonia-oxidizing marine archaeal communities from Monterey Bay, California, United States - M1 60m 3416 | ecosystem: Environmental > Aquatic > Marine > Intertidal zone | place: USA... | reverse complement strand
TCCTTATGGCTAAGGCGGAATAACTGACGCGCAGCTCGGGCGGCATCTTTGGAGATCTTCACTTAATTGTTTGATTAACGGTTAATGGATAGGTATCGCGGCCTTGTCTTTAAACCGATATCTGGGCGGATATTTCGCTGTTGATTTTATCCTGGTCCTCATCGGTAAGCACCTTGCCGGTCACCTTGCCGGTGGTATCAACGACCAGGCGGCCAAAATCACGCTTCAACTCGGCCATGGTCTGGTTTTTCTCCAGTTCACCCGCTTCACGCGCCTTGGCAATAATCTGGGCAGCTTCATTGGTGGCCTCATTGCGCTTCTTCTCGGCTACCGCCTCGGCGCTCTCCCGGGCCTCGGAAACGAGTCGCTCAGCCCTGGCATTTGCCTCACTGATAATCTCCCCCTTTTTGATGTCCGCCTCCTCAAGCTCAGCGGCAATCCTTTTCAGGTTCTCCTCGCTCTCGGCAATGCGCTGCCTTCGATCCTCAAGAATCGCCATGATCGGCTTGAAGGCAAACTTCGAGAGAACCATGTAGACAATCAGGAAGAGCAATACCTGGGCCAGGAACTTCGGCCAATTCACCCCAAACTTCTCGAAGATACTGACATCGGAACCCTCCGGGGCAGCAGCCGCCAGTAGGGTGGGCATTTTGCCGATCAGGCTGGTAAGAGAATCCATGGCTTAGAATTGATTGGAGTTATTCTGCTTTTATTGAGTTGGGCATCTGCCGGCAGCAAGAGAGCCGGCAAATGCCCGGATAGTTGATCTTGAAGACTTACTTATCCATCCCTGTAAGCACGAAGATAAGGCCGAAAATCGCGATTGCCTCAGCCAGCGCCATGCAGATAAGCGATATTGTGAGCACTGGACCGAAGGCGCCGGGATTGCGCCCGACAGCCTGGGCGGCACCGAGCCCGACGAAGCCGATACCAATACCGGCGCCGGCGGCTGCGATACCGAAGCTCAAGTTTCCGTGAAGTTCTGCTAATAGATATATGAATTCGAGTGGCATGATATGGTTCCTTTTCTCTCTAAGGGTTTCGTTATTTGGTTATTTTTTTTTCACTGTCGCCCACTGACATGCATGGTCCCAACAGCAAGATCTCTTTTGGCTTAATGGCCCTCCCCCTCATCATGGGCGGTGGAAAGTTGAATGTAAACACCGCATAGCAGCGCAAAGACCATTGCCTGCAGCCCGCCAACAAGCAACTCCAGGAAGAAGGTTGGAAGCGGCAACAATACACTGGCCAGGAAAGTGACGAAGGCCGGAAGGTCATATTTATCGGCAAGGGTGCTCATCACGTGCATGAGGTTCTCCCCGGCAAAAACATTTCCAAACAGCCGCAACGAGAGAGACACCGGGCGCAGGGCAATGGAGATCACCTCAATCACTCCAACAAACAGGAAGACCGGCACGATGGCCATGCCTAGCAACCCCTTGATTCCTCCCTTGGGACCGAACGTATGCTTAAGAAAACCAATGACCCCGGTTTCACGCACCGTGAGGTAAAACCAGACGAGCATGAAGACGGCGGCCATGCCCAGGGTAAGGTTGAGGTCAGCAGTAGGCGGGCGCAGCAGAGGCACAATGTGCTCATCATCGGCAGAGAGAGTCAAGGCTGCCTGGGTCGGCTCACTGCCGAATCCGATAGTGCCGATCCCGGGCAGAAGCCCAAACCAGTTAGAGATGGCGACATAGATAAAGATCGTCGCCAGCAGGGGGAAAACCCTCGGGGCGATTTTCTTGCCGACAATCTGCTCAACCTGAGAATAGATCGACTCGACAACCAGCTCAATAAAGTTCTGGAAACCGCTCGGTACCCGCTGGGCATTGCGTGTGGCCTTACGGGCAGCCCAGAGAATCATCAGGGAAATAAAGGCAGCCACGGCAACCGAATTGGTCATCCAGCCCAAAGTGCCCGCGTCGGCATATGGCTCCGCCATCAGGGAAACCTCGCCAAGAAGAAGCATCGGGTTAATCCCTTCAAAAACCATAGCGCCTGGGGCAGACTCAATCATTCGTATTTCCATGCATAACGCCCGGCACGGGAATCACGGAACAAAAATCGCTTATCCGGGCTGATACAACCAGTTGACACCCGTGCCACGGATGCGCCCGCATTTAATCACTGTTGATTTTTTTTTCAAGGCAATTTGTGACACTTTTCAGGAGGTTGCCCGAGACCACGGAATGCGGTCGCCGGGAAACCCGCAGACTGCCGGAAAACGCGCGCAATATCCACTGCCATCCGCATTCTCGCCAAGCCCGGCAGGACAAGACTCTCCGCTGGACAAAGCCGCCTGGGGGCAATAGATGCAGGCACCTGTTGACGGAAGCGCCAAATCTCCTTATGAATTCAGTAGTTGCGCGGGTAGCTCAGCGGTAGAGCAACTGGTTTACACCCAGTTGGTCGGCGGTTCGATCCCGTCCCCGCGCACCATTCTACACTCCCTGCCACCAACGCAATGCTCAGCACCAGAATCGCGGCAAGACCGGCAGGAAGCCTTTATCTACTGATCTCTCTATTCTTGGCCGCTGCCATGGTAAGCGCCATCAACGGGCAGCAGAACACCGTTCCGGGCCCCCCGCCGGCCAGCAAAGAGGGGGAACTTGCCAAAAAGATCAATGCCCAAGCCCGGAAACTATTGCCGGAAAAACCGGAAAGAACCGAAATCTTTGACGCCTATGTTTCAAAAACCTCTCCGGATGTTGCCTGGAGCCGCGCGTGGACCAAGGACATTGATTTCTCCGGAGTCGCCTGGGACAGCCCGCGCACTCTGACCCTGGTCTCCCCAAGGCATGCCCTGATGGCACGCCACTACCAGCGTAAGGTGGGCAGCAGGGTGACATTCCATGACCGGCGCGGCAGGCCGGTAACACGCAAGATAAGCGCCATCGAGAACCTCAGCCACGACATCGCCGTGGTCATACTGGATGAGGACGTGCCCGCCACGATAAAAGCCTATCGCCTGCTGCCACCGGGCGAATCGTATTCAAAGTTACTCCGGGGCAGCCACACATTGATCACCGCGTGGGCGAAGGGCGAACGCAAAGTGCGCATCCATGCCATTTTCTCCGTCTATGCCGGACTGGTCACCTTTGTGGATGCCGCAACCCTGCCCGCCAAGTTCTTTGCACCCCTGATTGTCGGCGACAGTGGCAACCCGTCATTCCTCTGGCTGAACAAGGAACCGGTACTGATTGGAACCCATACCTACGGGGGTTCCGGGAGAGGGCCCTTCTTCAGCACCCCGGAGAACTTCAGCAAGATCAACGCGGCCATGCTTAAGCTGAGCAAGGCTCATGATGCAAAAGATTATCAACTGCAGGCAATCCCTTTAAAATAAAGAACCAGGGGATCTCTGCTCTCAACCACACCCGATGCCTTTTACCTGGGTGGAGGATTACTTGCCGGGTCATAGGGCATGTGACCCCAGTCCGAGCAGAACGGCGAAGCGGGAAGCCCATCCCTATTATAGAGATTCCATGGCCGGCCGGCTGCTGCGCCCGGGTGACAGGCATAGCGGACAGCAACCGGTTGTTGAACCCCGGGGCTGGATACAACAACGCTTGATCCCCGTATCCTGGCTTTGGCGGCATGCCATTTCCCGTCTTCGCCGCAGAGCTCAAATCCATTAAGGAGAGCATCGGGCTGGGGGGTCAGCTTGCCGATGCCCTCAATGCGCCCTGCCATCAACCCATCCTCAGCATGATGAAAGTCAATGGTCAGGGTTTCCCCGCGAACCGAGATGCCTTTATAAAGAGGGCCGCTGAATGACACCTCACGGCTATACACCTTCGCCAGCGGCCACCGAGCCAGGCGCTCACCGACATCAATCTTGTTTGGCGGATGAATATCACCCGCATTGTCGAGGTCAACCGTCACCGCCATGCCGGTATGCTCCTGATCAAGGACGCGCAGTTGCTCTTCGCGCAGGTAAGTCCAGGCATAGCTCTTCCATTGTGGCAACTGCACGAAATAAAGGGGCAACTCTCCCCTGCCCCATGCATTGCGCCAACCCAGCATCAAGGCCCTCATTTTGTGCGCATATTGGCGCGGATCCTCCCCGTGCCCGGAATTAGATTCCCCCTGATACCAGATGGCACCACGAATCGCATAGGGTGCCACCGGAGCGATACGCCCGTTGTAGATGGCACCCGCCAACCAGGCCGGGCTTCGGGCAAAGGTGCCGCCGGGCAACCGCCTGACCGACTCAATGTCACCGGTCTTTGCAAGGGCAGCCAGTTTCTCGAGCGTCGGGTGGCCGGTAAATGCTTCAAGGGGAATATATGGCTCAATCGGGGTGCCACCCCAGGAGCAATCAATAATCCCGACCGGCACGCCAAGTTCCCGGTGAAGCCGCCGGGCAAAAACAAACGCCACTGCTGAATGACGCACAACGGATTGAGGACTGCACACATCCCAGCCCCCGCCCGTGAGGTCATCTTTGGGCACGGGCGAATCACGCTCATTGATTTTGCGCAGCCGGATACCACCCAGGTGGGCAGCATCAACCAAAGCCTTGCCCTCAGGAACTCGCCGGGCCATTTGCCCGGTGGTGTATGCCATGTTGGACTGGCCGCCGGAAAACCAGACCTCGCCAACCAGTATATTACGGATCACCAGAGGATCTTCGCCTGATGCAGAAAGAATTCGCATCGCCCTGCCTACGGCATTTGCCTTCATCGGCTTGAGCTTCACCTGCCAGTGGCCGTCATCAGCCGCCTTTGCCTTCACGGACTGCCCGGCAAACTCAACGATCACCATCTGCCCAGCATCCGCCCTGCCCCAAACCGGCACCGGAAGGTCGCGCTGCAAGACCATGTGATCGGAAAAAATCCGGGCAGGACTTGTGTCAGCGGGCAAAATCCCGGAAACCAGAAGGCTCGAGATGATGCTTAATGCTGCCCTGCAAGGCAGCCAACGGGTAAAAGACAAATACACGGAGCCTTTGGGTTATCGGTATCAACCCGGCCGGAGGAAGCTGTCATTGAGAATCACCGCCCGCATCAGTGACTTTAGGCGAAAATCCTCCTTCTCCGCGCCTTTAACAATGGATTCCACCGTCAGCGAATCGGCAGGGCTGAGTTCCCTGCCAAGGGCAAACCTCAACAAATGTGCCGTAAAGGCCTTGGCAAAACGCCTGTTCTCCTTAACCAGCGCCTGCTTGAAAAGGACGATATCCTCAAAGGGATATTTCCTCAGCAGTGTCCCGCTGGCATCCACCTCCCGGCCGTTCTCATACTTGTCCCGCCAGCGGCCGGTGATGTCGAAGTTTTCAAGGGCAAAGCCGAGGGGATCAAGCCTGGAGTGACAACCGGCACAATCCGGGTTCTCCCTGTGCTGGGCAAATTTCTCCCGGATAGTCAGGTTTTTCGGGCCGCTGTCCTCATTGAGGGGTGGCACATCATTGGGCGGCGGCGGTGGCGGGTCATTGAAGATCACCTCAATGATCCAGGCACCACGGGCAATGGGATGCGTCCTGTTGGTGCCGTTGTTCATGCTGAGCATCGCGGCACTGGTAATGATGCCGCCATAGCGCGGATTGGATGCAGCAACCCGCTCGAAGGTCGGTGAGCGCAGCTTGTTGCGGATTTCATCATCAAACCTGCGCTGCATGTCCTGCTTGGACTTGCGCAGATCCTGGTTCTTCGGGACTCTTTTAAGCGCCTGCTCTGACTCCTTAATCCTCGCGGTAAGCTCTCCCCTCTTGGTTTTCTGTTCCGCACTCAGGGCCAGGGATAAATCCTGCTCCGAGATATAAAGGGCCCCGTCACTGGATGCAGCCACCTCCTCAGCACTCAGGGCCCGGTCATACAGCCGGGCACGGGCCAGGCTCAATGAAAGGTACTTGTTGCCCCCGGGCGGCAAATGACGCAGCCCGAAAATCACCGAGCTCTGGCTCTTTGGGAACCTGGCCGCACCCTTGCGATAGGATTTGCCGTAAGGTTTTCCGTTGCGGTAAAGGGTAGTGGTACCGTCCTCCTTGTAGACCATGACCAGGTGCAGCCTCTCATTGGGCTTTTCCTCAGGTGTTGAGCCCGGGAAATCCAGGGTTCGGGAATGCCCGTTGCTGCCGGAAATCCAGTGCCTGTGCTTTCTCTCGCCAAGGACGATGGTATCAAAGAAATCCCCCTGACCCTGGATTCCCATGACGCCACCTCCACGCTGGTTGATATCATGGACCTTGCACCAGACCTCCAGTGTCTTTGCCTTCAGGTCAATCGGCAGCTTGGCGCTCTGTAAATAAGCCTTCTTGAGGACAATCATGCCCTCCTCGTAGCGTGTCTTGCCGTGCGCCTTCAGATCCAGCGAGCCTACTGAGTCCTTCAGGTTACCGTTAAATTCCCAGACCGCATAGGGCTTGAGGTCCACCAGTTTGGTGACCACTTTCTTTCTCCTCTCAGTAAGGATCGCCAGCTTTACCGGCTTGAGCAGGGCATCCAGCTCCGCATGGGTATTCTCGATGGTGGCGCCAAGTGTTTGGCGCTGCTCATCCCTCGCCCGGTTTGTCGCAATGATTTTTTCTGCATCAAATGGCGGTATCTTGAAATCAGAGGTGTACCAGTCCTTGAGAAAGGCACTCTGGTAACTGAACTCAGGCTGGATGAGCTCAATAATAGGTCGATCCTCGACAAAGACGGCATCGAAGAGCAGGAGTGGCTCACAGAGCATCTGCAAGCTGGCAGGGTTGTTCTTGTCGATGCTGAAGTAACGCGACTTCTTGGGGTCAGGAGTGGCCGCCAGGATGTTTTCCAGCTGCATCCATTGGGAAGGGAAGGTGTCCAGGAAACGCTCAACCCTGGGATCGGCAAGCATTCGGTCAATACTTTGGTTCAGGATCTCTGGCTTGGTGAGTTCCCCGGATTGGGCAAGTTGGAGCAACTCCTCATCCGGTGCGCTGGCCCAGAGGAAATAGGAGAGGTCCGAGGCCAGGTTCAATGCCTTGTTATCGGTGTAATGCCGATAGAGGAAAAGCGGCGAGGACAATGCGGCAGAGGCCACTTTCTTCATGGTCTCGGTAAAGGGCACCTTCTGCTCGATCTTCTTCAGTGCATATGCACTGTAGCGGTCCAGGATTGCCTGGTCAGCACGTCCCCGGAATGCACGGTGAAGAAAGGCCTCAATGCGTTTGCGGGCCTCAGCAGGGATGTCGGCACCCTCTGCCGGGGGCTTGAAGAAGGTGTTCCAGACACCCACGTTATTCTCATTGAAATCCGGACTCTCCACGATCGAGATACTGAGCCGCAAAAAAGCTTCGAGGAGTAATGGCGATAGGGTCAACTGGTTGGCCTGGTTATCGAATCCATGGGAAGCCCTTAGGTCCTGCGGGAATGCTTTAACCCCCTTGAATCCCCCGGTCGGGTTCATTGCCAGTGAACGCACATTCACACGCTCGGGCATCTTTGGTGCATTCAGGTAAAGGGTTTCGCGCGTCATTAGCTTTTCCGACAGCGCAAAGATATTGCGCTTAATGCCAAAGAGGTCACGTATGGTGTTGTTATACTGGAAACGGTTGAGGCGCTGCGCCGGGTTGGGCCCCTTTTTGGTATTTTTAGCCGCCTCCTGAAGCAGGCCTTTCAGGGAAGCCAGCACTCCATCACGGCTGGCAGCACCTGGTTGTGGTTCATCTTCCGGGGGCATGTCACCCGCATCGATGACCCCAAGCAGGTCCTGAATGAGTTCCGGCCTGGCCATGAATTCCTTGAGGCTGCCAATCTCCTTGAGGTTGACCTTTCCCTTCACCTTTTCCCCGCCATGACACTTCACGCAGTGACTTGAAAAAAACGGCTTCAGTGTCTGCTCAAAATCGTCAGCGCCCTTCAACACGGGCATTGATGCCAGGAGCAGAAATAGCGCAATTCCTCTAATAAGCCAATGAGCTAACATAAGTCGGTCGTTACAATGAAAGTTGTCATTAAAAACAGATGCACAACAGCAAGCGTATTATCAGGCTAAAAATGAGCAACCCCCCAATCAAGTCCTTAGGTTCAGGGTTCCCGTGCTATCAGAGAAGTGCTCCAGTTCAATCCCCATGAGCCGGGCAATGCTCAGCCAGGCATTACTGATGGGAGTGCCGTTCTTGCATTGTATATGAACTCCATGCTTCAACTGCCCTTGAGCACCGCCAGCCAGGATAAGCGGTAAATCAAAATACTGGTGTGTCGCACCATCCCCCAACCCGACACCACAGGCGACAACGGAATTATCCAGCAATGAACTGCCGTTGACTTCCTTCATGCTTTCCATCCTGGATAGAATATAGGCATATTGCTGCATGTGGAACAGGTCGATTTGCTGTAATTTTTTATAGCCTTCACCCTTCTGATTGTGGGACATGTTATGATGGACGACGGGACGCTCAAAAACCCCCTCGTATAACATCGGTGCATCCCATCTTTCTGGCCCGATCATAAAGGTAGAGACATTGGTGATTCCCGCCTGCAAGGCAGTAAGCATAAGGTCAGCCTGTAAGCGAATGTATTCGCCGCGGGGAATAATCTCATCAGCGGGCCGGTTGATTTGAGAACCTGAAACAAGCTTCTGCAGCCTGCTCATTCGCACCTCAATGTCCCTAATCATGGTCATATATTCATCAAGCACCTCTCGATCATAATGCCCTAGACTTCTCGATAATGACTTAGCGTCATCAATGACCAGGCTGGTGACCTCATTGATATGAGCGTGGAACTTGCTGGTCGAGAAAAGTCGGTCATACAAATTCCGCGGATTCTTGATTGATGGCGCCATTTTATCAATGCCATACCATGAAATATTATCAAACCTTGGGGATTCCTTGGGAGCGCGAAAACCATTGCAACTAATCTCCAGGGTTTTAAGTGAACCGGTTCGCCCCACCTTTTCACCAATGATGTGATCCAAGGTTCGCCCCTGCAGAAACTTCAATTTCTTCCTCTCTGCCTGCTCGGGTGAAACACTGCTGAGATAACAGGAAGCGCCCTGTTCATGCGCATCACCCCCCAGTTTGTAAGGTCGATCCAGCCCGGTGATCAAGGAGATTTTATTGGCATGAGCGGCAAGGGGCTTCATCGAAGAGGTCAACTCCAGTGGATAAATGCCCTCTGGGTTTTTTTCTGCGACCTGCCTCTTTTTTTCAGATCTCTTGACGGTCACAAATCCCGGTGAGTTTTTTTCCTCTTCACCGGGAATAAAACAACGCCTGACTAATCCATTGGGGATATAGACAACCACCAACTTCTTATCCGGCCTGGGAGCCGCCTTCCCGGCCGTTAAATACGAAGGTAAAAACGGCAGTGCCAACATGGCACCCTTACCGATCAGGAAATTCCTTCTGGTGTGCCGACTGTGAAACATTCTAGGTCCAAAGATCGGAAATCACGCCATGGCTGTCGGCAAAGGATTCCATCTCAAGGCCCATCAACTTGGCCAGTGTCAGCCAGAGGTTGGAATTGAGGGTGCCGCTCTTCTGCTGGATAAATCGCCCCTGCTTGATCTGGCCCTGACCACGCCCGGCAACGATCATCGGCAGGTCATAAAACTGATGGGTGGCACCATCGCCCAGTGCCGCCCCGTAGGTTACCAGCGAATTATCCAGCATGGTGCTGCCGTCAGACTCCTTGATCTCCTTCATGCGCTTAAGCAAGTACGCGTATTGCTGCATGTGGAATATGTCAATCTTCTGCACTTCAAGATACCCGTTGCCCTTCTGGTTATGGGTCATGTTGTGGTGCTGCACCGGCTTATCGAATACCCCCTCATACATCAGGGTGGCATCCCAACGCTCCGGGCCGATCATGAACGTAGCGATGTTCGTGATTCCCATCTGGAAGGCCAAGAGCATCAGGTCTGCCTGCAGGCGTATGTATTCCCCGCGCGGCAGGATCTCGATCTTCGGGACCTTGACATCGGCATTGGCCATCAACTTCTCCAGTTTGGCCATACGCACCTCGACATCACGTACCATGGTCATGAACTCATCCATGGTTTCGCGGTCTTCGCTGGAAAGTTTCCCGGACAGGGATCTTGCATCAGCCAATACCAGGTCAGAGACATCCGCCACGTGCGCACGAAAACTGTCCTTTGAGAACAAGCGGTCATAGAGTTTCCTTGGATCACGGATCGAGGGGGCGATCTCACCGGTGCCATACCAGGAAATGTTATCAAACTCGATCGGCTCCTTGGGGGCCCGGAAACCGTTGCAACCGATTTCAATGGTGTTCAAGGCAGTCTTGTGCCCCACCTTGTCCCCGATGACCTGGTCCAGACTGCGCCCATTGGGATGACGGACACCCTGCTCGGCCGCCTGTGCGGGAGAAAGACTGGTAAGGTAACAGGAAGCTCCCTGCGCGTGCACGTCCTGGCCATTCTTGAAGGTGCGGTCCAAGCCGGTAATCAGGGTCACGTCCTTGGTGTGATCCTGCAACGGCTGCATGGTGGAAGTAAGCTCCAGCGGGTAAATGCCGGGCTCATTCTCCTTGCGCTTCTGGTTCTTGGTCTTATCGGCGTTGAATCCCCCGACAAATCCCGGCAGTGTCGCCTCCTGCTCACCCGGGAAAAAACAACGGCGCACAATCCCGTTGGGGATATACATGATCACCAGTTTCTTGTCAGGCTTCTGCCCTTTCTTGGCGGCCGCCATGGCTTCAGGTGCTGAATGCAAAAACGGCAATGCCATGGTAGCACCGCCGGCTCTCAAAAATTTTCTCCTGGATATCATAATCAGATGAATTCTTGCACGGGTATCGGGAGGGATAAAAGGGTTTCCTCCCTAATGGCCAAATCTAAGATAAAACCGCAGAATGATCAATAATATCACTTTCTGTTTTAAAATGGATCACAAGCCTATAAGAACATCAGTATCCCAGCCCCTTTCTCGCCCAATCCTGCATGTTTTCACGGATTTTTAGCTCTCTCACGTCAATCAATCTGATGGGTGCTTCCAGCACGAATAAAAAACGGCTGAAGTGCAATAATGTGCCCCCACGCTTCTCTTAAGTGGCATCTTGGGATATCCTCTTATTCAGCAAAAACATTCTGAAATAAACATACTATGAAAACAATATGGATCTTCGCCTTGGTAACCCTCTTTAACACCAGCACCCACGCCGAAGATAAAAAGACGGCGAAGGAACCAAAGAGTGAGACTCCCTTCAGCAAGATGGTCAGTGAACTCAAGCTCGCCGATGAGCAGAAGCCAAAATTCAGGGCTCTCCAGAAAGAGCACAATAAATTTTTGGCCAAACTGAAGAAACTCGAATCCGCCGAGAAAAAGAAGGAAACCGGCACACCTTACTATAAGGCTCGCACAGCGAAGCTTAAGGAACTCCTTTCCAAGGACCAACTGAAGGTTTGGTGGAAATACCAGGCCGGGCAGAAAGCAAAGCGAGAGAAAAAATCTCAGGAGAAGAAGTGACCCCTTCTCTCAACTGACCACTCTCTGACCCTAATCAGGGGAATTGCCACCAACTACGGATTCCATGGGAAAACTGGAGCGGGTGATGGGAATCGAACCCATGTCACACCCTAACCTGCTGTTTCCTCTTAGGCTCTAGGGCCTCTTTACTGATAAATCTCAGTGTTTCTTTG
>Ga0315316_10003371_pt1 | contig 11577 bp, 11 predicted proteins | sample M160m3416metaG_FD_203702 | JGI IMG/M metagenome (GOLD analysis project Ga0315316, IMG submission 203702) | Ammonia-oxidizing marine archaeal communities from Monterey Bay, California, United States - M1 60m 3416 | ecosystem: Environmental > Aquatic > Marine > Intertidal zone | place: USA... | reverse complement strand
ATCACATCGACCGGAACACATTGGCGGGGAGTATTGGAACCCCGGCATCCACAACCGGAACAATCAAGATCAACATCACCAAACCCAAAGACACACCATGAGCGAAAACACCCAACAAGGCAGCGAACTGGAACTCGCGCGCGAGATCCAGGCAATTCAAATCCCAAGCGGGGATGCCTTCACGCTCCCCGCAGGGACAAAGGTCATCATCACGCAGTCACTTGGCGGGACCTACACCGTTGCAACTGATCAGGGACTTGCCCGTATTTCCGAAAAGGACTCGGACGCGCTCGGGATACATAAAAACAAAGAAGACCAACCGGCCACCGAAAAGGTAAATTCAGGAGAAGATGTCGGCGGTGAAGCGTATCAAGCTGCGGTATGGGAACAGTTAAAGACCGTTTTTGATCCCGAGATACCGGTCAACATCGTCGACCTCGGCCTTGTCTACGATTGCAATGTCGAAGATGCGGATGGCAAGAAATCCGCAAGTGTGAAGATGACACTAACCGCCCCGGGATGCGGCATGGGGCCAACCATTGCCGCCGATGCGCAAAGCAAGATAATGACCATCAGTGGCATCGATGATGCCAAAGTCGAGCTGGTCTGGGATCCGCCCTGGAATCAGGACATGATCTCTGAAGAAGGTAAAATGAAACTCGGAATGGTGTGATTTAAGGCAATAAAGGCCCTAAGACACGCGGAACCTAGATAAAAAGGCTTGCGGGGAAAGGTAAGCGATATAGGTTTGCGCCCCCGTATTTTCCATACAAAATTCACCAGTAAACCGAGTCCGTCATGTCCCAGCACCGCAGTCTTAAAGGATCATCCTCCGTTGGCGCCAAGCGCAGCGTTCTCAAGCGCTTTGAACGCGTGAAATTACTCAAGTCTCGTGGCCAATGGAAAGAAGGGGCAACTCCTATGGGTCTGCCCAAGACCAAACCAGACGAGTAAACCGCCGCTCCGCCGGCTGGTTCACCTTTAAAATTCTCCTTTGTCCAAGAGCAACGATCCCCCGCCGCGGATCAATCGATTCTTAGCGGATTGTGGCCTCGGTTCACGGCGCTCATGCGAAACGATCGTCACCGAAGGCCGTGTATTGATCAATGGCCAACCCTGCCTTTCACTCGGCACCCGCATCCAGGAAAATGACGAAGTGACCGTCGATGGGCGCACGTTAAAAAGGCAAAATGACGAGGTAACCATCCTGCTCTATAAACCGGTGGGATGCCTTTGTTCCCGCAATGACCCGGAAGGGCGACCCACCATTTTTGAACTGCTTCCACCTCATCTTGGCAACCGGCGCAGCATCCACTATGCCGGCCGCCTGGATTACAACAGTGAAGGCCTGATTGTGCTGACCAATTGCGGGACAATCACACAACGTCTCTCCCATCCAACCGGAAAAATCGAAAAGGAATATGTTGTCAGCCTTACAAAGCCTTTCCGAGAGGAACACGCGAAACTCCTGGTCAGCGGAATGGATATACCATCAGGATTTGCCCGCGCAACAGCGGTGGAAAAAATCACCAAGCGCTCCGTAGCCATTGTCCTGCAGCAGGGACTGAAACGCCAGATCCGCTATATGCTGGATACCCTCGGCTACCGGGTAACAAGACTTGTCCGGGTCCGTATCGGCAACCTTACCGATCATTCGCTTAAACCCGGTCATTGGAGGTTCCTGGGACGCCGTGATATTGCCTCCATATTCAATGAAACAAAGCTTTGAGCCCACCGCTTGATTCGCTATCCTGAATCGAAAACCAAAAAAAACTCCCCTGCAGGCACCAATGAGTAAGAACATCGAGTCACACCTTAACGAGAACCGGGTAATCAAGCCCCAAAAAGAATTCTCCCGCTCGGCACGAATTGGCAGCCTTGCCGAATACAAGCGACTGCACAAGGAATCGATAAGCTCGCCCTCGAAGTTCTGGGGACGAGAGGCAGGCGAACTGACCTGGAGGAAAAAATGGAGCAAGGTGCTTGAATGGAAAGCCCCTTTTGCGAAATGGTTCAAGGGAGGAAAAATCAATGCTGCCGAGAACTGCGTTGACCGCCACCTTGATGGTCCACGCAAGAATAAAGCAGCTATAATCTGGGAAGGTGAGCCCGGTGAAATCCGCACGCTTACTTACGCTCAACTGCACACCGAGGTGTGCAAATTTGCCAACGTCCTTAAGGCTCGCGGCATTAAAAAACGTGACCGGGTGATCATCTACATGCCGATGGTTCCCGAAGCAGCCATTGCCATGCTGGCCTGTGCCCGCATCGGGGCGGTTCACTCCGTGATATTCGGCGGATTCTCAGCGACAAGCATCCTCGACCGTGTGCAGGACTCGGGAGCCTGCGCCGTCATCACCTCAGACGGCGGCTGGCGACGCGGAAAAATCATTCCCCTCAAGGACAATGTCGATGAGGCACTGAAGAAGGAGAAATCCGTGAAGCACGTTATCGTGCTTGAGCGTTGCAAAAATGACGTGAAAATGAAACGGGGCAGGGATGTATGGTGGCACAGGGAAATGGCAAAGGCCTCTTCCGACTGCCCTGCCGAGGCACTCGACAGTGAACACCCTCTCTTTATCCTCTACACCAGTGGCTCTACCGGGAAGCCCAAGGGCATCCTGCATACCACCGGCGGTTATCTCACAGGCAGCTATTGCACCACAAAATATGTGTTCGATATGCGTGACGAGGATATCTACTGGTGCACGGCAGACGTTGGCTGGATCACCGGCCACAGCTATATCGTCTATGGGCCACTGCTCAACGGTGCCACGGTACTGATGTATGAAGGTGCTCCCAATCAACCCGACTTTGGACGATTCTGGGATATCATCGAGCGGCATGGCGTTACCATTTTCTACACCGCTCCGACTGCAATCCGGGCCTTCATCAAAGCCGGGGACAAGTTTCCAGAGTCTCATGATTTAAGTTCCCTGCGCCTGCTCGGTACCGTCGGTGAACCCATTAACCCCGAAGCCTGGATATGGTATCACGAGAAGATTGGTGCTAAACGCTGCCCTATCGTGGATACCTGGTGGCAAACTGAAACCGGCGCAATCATGATCAGTCCCCTGCCCGGTGCAACGCCAACCAAACCCGGCACCGCCACGCTGCCTTTCTTTGGTGTCGATGCAGCCATCCTTGATGAGACAGGCCGCGAATGCAAGGCTGATGAAGGGGGGAAGCTCGTCATTCGCAAGCCATGGCCCTCAATGCTGCGCACAATCTACGGTGACAGGAAGCGCTACAGTAAAACCTATTGGGATGACTACGATGGTATATATACCGCAGGAGACGGAGCCCGGCGCGACAAGGACGGATACTTCTGGATTGTCGGCCGCCTTGATGACGTGCTGAACGTTTCCGGCCACAGGCTGGGTACAGCCGAGGTAGAAAGCGCACTGGTATCGCACCCCTCTGTGGCGGAAGCCGCAGTGGTTGGCAGACCCCATGAAATCAAGGGGCAGGGTGTCGTCGCATTCGTGACCCTCAAGGAGGGGATCAAGCAAAGTGACCAACTTGCAAAAACCCTCCGGGCACATGTCGGCAAGGAAATCGGCCCAATTGCTAAACCTGATGATATCCGCTTTACCGCAGCACTGCCAAAAACACGCAGTGGTAAAATTATGCGACGCCTGCTCAAGGAAATCTGTGCCGGCGGGGAGATCAGTGGTGACACCAGCACCCTTGAGGACTTCCAGGTAGTAGCGAACCTGCAGAAGGAATCAAGCTGAGGGTATTGGCAGGGACGCCCAGAAACCAGGCTTACTGCAAGCAATATGCATTAAAGCCCGCGATGAGTTATTACGGTTGTTGAGAATTGGCTCCAACAGTCCATTATTCCTAGACAAGAGACACTAAAGCTTGAGAACATCCAAAAAACTTAATCACCGCTAAACCATGAAAATAAAAACATTCGCCATCCTGCTTCCTGCGGGCCTGCTTGCTGCGGCATTGACTGTATCCAATGCTCAGAAAGGTAATAAGGCCAAAGCAAAGCACGCAGACAAGATTACCGCATCATTGCCGGCCAAGGCACCCGCCAAGCCAAAGGCCGCAAGAAAAGTCCTTGTCTTCTCCAAGACTGCCGGCTTCCGTCACGGCTCTATCCCGACTGGTGTCGAGGCAATGAAACAAATCGGCAAAGCCACCGGTGCATTTGAGGTGACTGCAACCGAGGACGATTCTTTCTTCGAGCCGGAAAAACTCAAGGCATTTGATGCTGTTGTCTTCCTGAACACTACCGGCGAGGTATTCAAGTCAAAGGAAGCCGGCCGTGAGGACCGACTGAAGAAAAGCCTTGTTGATTTTGTAAAGTCAGGAAAAGGCCTGATCGGCACCCATTCCGCCACAGACACCTATAAGAACTGGAAAGACTTCAATGACATGATGGGAGGCGCCTTTGCAGGACACCCCTGGCACACGAAGATCAAGGTGAAGAACCTCGATCCGGGCCATCCCCTTAATGCCGCCTTCGGGGGCAAGGACTTCGAGATCGCCGATGAGATATACCAGTTCCGCAACGGCACCGCGTTACCGGATGAGCGGCGCATGCTGCTGAGCCTTTCCGGGGAAATTGTGGACAAGGGAAAAGGTCGATACGGCAAGGAAGGCCTCTATCCCATTTCCTGGGTCGATAACTACGGTGAGGGAAGGATCTTCTACTGTTCCCTTGGCCACCGTGACGAGATCTACTGGAATCCTGTCATTCTTGAGCATTACCTCGCAGGTATCCAGTATGCCCTTGGTGACCTTAAAGCCGATGATGTGCCTAAAAAGGTCGCTCTCCGCGATATCCTGCCTGACCTCGGCGACGTCGCCAATCGTTAAGCTTTTATCCTGTTTCACCTACCGTGAAACGACTGAAAGCCCGTCCCCTTGCAGGGGCGGGCTTTTTGTTTTTGCCCGACAAGCTATATGCTCGACATCAGGCCCAAAAACCCCGATAACCGACAGTAATGTGGCGGCAATTTAACCGTCCCTATAACCATAGATCATCATGAAATATACTTTAGCCCTTATTAGCTCAATTGCCCTGCTGACAGGATCCGCGTTCACTGCAGATAAAAAACCCAAGCACGAAGTAGGTGCGGAACCAAAGGCCGCCTCTCCTAAAGGCGCCAAGGTCTACATCATCTTTCCCAAGGACGGTAAAAAAGTGAAGAAAAAATTCACTGTCAGGTTCGGCCTGAAGGGCATGGGCATAGCCCCGGCCGGCATCAAGTTTCCCAATACCGGTCATCATCACCTTATCATTGACGGAGCAAAGTTTGACATGAACCTGCCCCTGCAGGCATCGGAAACGATCCGGCACTTTGGCGCGGGACAAACCGAGGCCACCCTTGAATTGGCACCGGGAAAACACACCCTGCAGCTTGTGCTTGGAGACCACCTGCACCGCCCGCATGACCCGCCGGTAATCTCAAAAGCCATCACCGTTACCGTAGAGGAATAAGCGGAACAGAAGATCCTTTTTCCCATCCAACCAACACCAAGCGGTGCCCTTCCTCAACAGGGCACCGCTTTTTTTGAGGAGCACCAACTACCACCAACTGATAATACAAGCATGTCCATCTCTGTGAGCTTCAATGAAGCAAGGCTGGCAACCCTGGCCCTTGCAAAAGTCGGCAACCCGCTTCGTAACGAGCCCCTGCTCACCTCAAAAGCCCTGTGCCAGTTTGATGATGATGAAGCTGAACTGTTAACCGCCTGCTTCCTTAAATCATTCAAGTCCCTTGAACTTCACCAACTCAAGGGAAGCCGCGGTCCCGGGAGCAATCCGCTTTTTGAATACACAAGTGCCGTGTTCAGCAATCCCGGACAACTTCTTAGTGCCTCTGCTGAAATCGCCAAGCACCTTTATGCCAAGTCTCATCATCCAAACATCAAGAGCGGGGACCTCTGCACAGCACTCATTGAGGGCATTATCGTAAAGGGACAGGCGACACAGGGATTGTGCATCATCAAGAGCGAGAACAAAGTCCCCTTCCTGCAGGTTTCCGAGCAGGAGGGCGATCTCGTGCTGACCACCCAGCACGGGATTTATCCTGACAAGATTGACAAGGGTTGCCTGGTGTTAAACCACGGGGAAGATGAGGGGTTTGTCGTCTACCTTTTCGATAAATCCGGCAACACCCATTTCTGGAACCGTGATTTTGCCGGTGCCGTCCCGGTACGCGACGAGGATTACCTCACCCGGCGCTTTGGGCAATTATGTGTCGACTTTGCACAAAAGGGCTTGCCTGAAAGCGTCAATGAAGAACGCCGGATGGCGGTTGCCGGCAAGGCGCTCGACTACTTGAACGACAACAGTAAATTTGAAATCAGTGATTTCGAGCAGAACCTTGATGACCCCGAACTGATTGATCAATTCACCCAATTCCGGAAAAGCCACGGGGAAGAAACAGGAACCGTCCTTGAAGATCAGTTCAACCTCTCCGCACCTGAGGCCAGGAAAGCCAAAAGGAGACTCAAGGGAAAGCTCAAGCTTGATACCGGGGCTGAGCTGCATCTCTCCCCGGCATTCATTGACCGGGCCGATGACCTCCTTGAACGCGGCTATGACGAGGAAAAGAAAATGCACTACCTGAAAGTTTATTTCGACGAGCAACTCCAGTAATCCCGGGAGATTCTCACGGCTAAGCGCAGGCCAATGCTTTTATTTAGTTTTAACATAACGCAAATAGTGTTAGTTTAACGGTTCACCCCGCGACGTCTTAAGACAGCGTCGCGGTTATTTCTTGACCCGAGACAAAACATGAAACACCGACACGCATTGTTCGTGACGGCGCTACTCGCGCTGTCTACAACTCTCATCCACGCACAGCAGGCCAAGCCGGAACCCAAAGCGCAGGAAGAAAAAAAGAAGCCGGCTGCCACCGAGCATGTTGCCAAAACCGGCAACTTTAAGATCGAGGTGGAACTCGATGCCCTATTCTCCTCCCCCGCGGACAAGGCACATAAAATGAGCCTCTCTCCGAAGGCCTGGGGCGACATCACGGTGTTGTCCGCATTACCTCACGGAGCCCGTGTAAAGAAAGGAGACAGGCTCATTGCCATTGACACCGAGAAGCTCGAGAGAGCCATCCAGGAAATAGAACTCGGCGAACCGGCGGCAAAGCTCTTATTGAAAATTGCTGAAGCGGAAGTTGCGGCACTTAAGGAAACCACCCCACGGCAGCTTGTTGCCGCACGGCGTAACAAGAGTGCGACGGAGGAAAACTGGAAATATTACGAAAAAACCGGTCATCCCGAGGCGCTGCGTGCCGCTAAGAAAAGCATACAATTCGCTCAGCAGGGCTATGAATACTCCAAGGAGGAATATGAGCAGCTTAAAAAGATGTATGAAGCTGACGACCTGACTGAGGAAACCGAGGAGATCGTCCTCAGGCGGGCAAAAAACAGCTTTGAGCGTGCTACCGAGAATCTGAGGCTGGCTAAAATGCGTATTGACCGCGACATCCAGATCACGCTGCCCAGACAGAAGGATTCAAAAAAGACGGACGCCGAGACAGCGGACATCAATTTTTCCTACGCTATACAAGGTCTGACAAGGATCCTTGAGCAAAAGCAGTATGCCCTCGAGAAGGCCCGGCGTGACCGGACCAAGGCTCTGAAAAACCTTAAGAACCTCAAAGCCGACCTGGCATCCTTTGATGTGCGTTCACCCGTCGACGGCATTGTCTACTACGGGCTCAGCAGGCATGGTCACTGGATCACTGCCCCGGCGATCAGCAAGAAACTCATCCCCGGGGGGAAATTGGCCCCGCGCGAGGTATTTATCACCGTGGCGGAGACAGACACCCTTAACCTCACCGCAGTGGTGCCTGAGGAGAAACTTGGACACCTCAAGCCCGGGCTTCCGGCAACGGCCGTCCCGGTTTCAAACCCACGGCTTAAAATTGACGCTGAAGTGAGCCATGTCAGCTATATCCCGGGAACTTTCTCGGCAAGGTTCTCCACTGACACTGAGACCTCCCCGCTCAACCGTCGACTTTTTCCCGGCATGAAGGCAAAGGTAAAAGTCACTGCCGCGGCGCATGAGAACGTGATCACCGTCCCTAACCACCTGATCAAGGGCAACAGTGTCTGGATCATTGCGGATGGGAAAAAACAAAGACGGGCAGTCAAGAAGGGACCAAGTGACGGCAAGGTAACCGTTATCCTCAAGGGAGTGAATGAGGGTGACAAGGTGACCATCCAATAATCCCCTGCCTTCCCCCGCTCTCTCTACCGCCATTACCTATGTATAGCGAAGGCACACCCCTTAAGGGGCACCCCGGCAGGGTCATTATTGCGGGTCTGGCAATCCTGGTCATCTCCTGCATCATGGAGTGCCCTGCTGAAGAGAAGCAGGTGGCCGTACGCAAGCCGCCTTCAACCGGAGAAATAAAATCCGCCATGCGGCGCGGGGTGGACTTCCTGGTAACCAACCAGAACAAGGACGGATCCTGGGGATCCGCCCGCAACACCAAGGGCTTGAATATATTCGCTCCAGTACCCGGAGCACACCACGCATTCCGCGCCGCGGTCACCTCGCTGTGCCTGAGCTCGCTGATCGAAACCAAGGCAGCAAAGGGAAACGCGCAAGCCGAAGCCGCAATTCAGCGGGCTGAGGCGTGGATACTCGCCAACCTCGGTTCTGTCCGCCGTGCCACAGGGGATGCCATCTACAATGTCTGGGGACATTCATACGGTATCGCTGCCCTCGTCCTTATGCACCAGAGAACCCGGGATACTGAACGCAAAGTGCAAATCAAGGAGGCCATCGTGCACCAGATCAGGATGCTGGAGAAATATGAGAGTGTCGACGGCGGCTGGGGTTACTATGATTTCCGCTATCAGGCCAAGAAGCCATCATCCTCATCAATCAGTTTTACCAATGCTACCGGCCTAGTAGCACTGAAGGAGGCAAAAAAAATCGGGGTTAAGGTGCCCGATCGCCTGGTGCAGCGGGCTGTCGCCTCCATCAAGCGCCAGCGAAAACCTGATTTCTCCTATGCCTATGGCGAATACCTCAAGATGCGCCCAATGGCAGGTATCAACCGCCCGGGGGGCAGCCTCGGTCGCTCACAGGCCTGCAACATCGCCCTGCGCTACTGGGGGGATGACAAGGTTACCGATACAATACTCGACACCTGGCTTGACCGCCTTTGGGCGCGTAACGGCTGGCTCTCCATCGGTCGTAAACGCCCGGTTCCTCACGAGAGCTGGTTTGCCGTCGCGGGGTATTTCTTTTACTACGGGCACTATTACGCAGCCCTCTGCCTTGAAGCCCTGGAGGACAAGAAGAACGCCGCTCACCACGGCGGACAGCTTGCAGCCATTATCGTTCCACTGCAGGAAAAAGACGGAAGCTGGTGGGACTACCCGCTCTACTCCTACCATCGACCCTACGGCACTGCCTTTGCCTTAATGACATTGCAACGCTGCCTGCAATAAAGGCAATCAGTGCGGGGCCGAATCCTCCAGGAAGCCGGTCAATCGTCAAACTGGGAAACAAGCCCACTAACCGTTGCCTTGGCATCACCGTAAATCATGCGGCAGTTATCCAGGAAGAACAGGGTGTTTACCAAGCCGGAAAAACCCGCTCCCTGTCCACGTTTAAGGGCAAAGACGGTCTTGGCCTGGTGAACATTGATAATCGGCATGCCGTAGATCGGACTCGACTCGTCATCAACTGCCGACGGGTTGACCACGTCGTTGGCGCCAATGACAATGGCCACATCCACCGTCGACATGATGGCATTGACATCATCCATCTCACATAACTGCTCGTAAGGGACGTCAGCTTCTGCAAGCAGCACGTTCATGTGCCCCGGCATGCGCCCGGCAACCGGATGAACAGCATGACGCACCTCAGCACCGTTACGCTCAAGAATCTCGGCAAGTTCCTTGACCGCGTGCTGAGCCTGGGCAACAGCCATCCCGTAACCAGGCACAAACACGACACTCTGCGCCGCCTCAAGGACATAATAGGCATCCTCAACATTAATCCCCTTCATCTCCCCCTCGACCTCTTTCCCACCGGCACCTGATGCAGCCCCAAAACCACCAAACAGGACATTGCCAAGCGTGCGGTTCATCGCCTTGCACATGATCACGGTCAGGATCAGGCCACTCGCCCCCACCAGGCATCCCGCCACCACCAGCACCGTGTTGCTGATGACAAATCCCGCCGCCGCGGCAGCCAGCCCGGAGAATGAGTTCAACAGGGCAATTACCACCGGCATATCCCCGCCGCCAATAGGAATGACACCGAGAATACCGACCAACAGAGAAAGTGCCAAGACCACAAGGAAGAGTGTCGGGGCATTCAAACCCTCGGCATCCATGGAGAACAGGACGCCCACTGCGAGGAGGCAGGCCATTACCAGTAAATTCATCACCTTCTGGCCGGGAAACACGATTGCCGTGCCGCCGATTTTCCCGGAAAGCTTCAAGTAAGCCACAATGGAACCGGTAAGGGTGATGCCGCCGATCAGGATCGCCAGAACAATCACAAGTGCTGAGAACCAGGAACCGGGCACCGCGCTGTTTTCTTCCAGCGCCAGGTATACTTCCCAATCCGGTCTGGCCTTCTCATATTCCGCCCAGCCGACAAGCATGCTGGCCAGGCCGCCAAAGCCGTTAAAGAGCGCCACAAGCTCAGGCATACCGGTCATCTGCACACGCTTGGCGGCAATATAACCGATCATTGCACCTGAAAGGATTCCGGCAGCAATCCATTCATAGCCCAGGTCGCTTCGTGCAAGGGTGGCAACCACCGCGAGCAGCATTCCCAGCGAGGAGATACGGTTCCCCTTTACCGCGGTCGACGCGGATCCGAGCATCTTGATCCCGAACACAAAGAGGATCGCGGCAACTATGTAGGAGATGTTAATAGCGAACTGCATGGCTTATTGAAAATCGGCAAAAAACGGTTGTCGTCAATCAATCGGTCTTCCTGGCCTTGAACATTGAAAGCATCCGGTCGGTAACCATGTAACCGCCAACAACATTGATAGTCGCCAGCACCAGTGCCGCAAAACCAAGCCATTTTGAGAGGCTTCCATCGACCTGACCGGCAGCTATCAACGCGCCGACAATGGTGATACCGGAAATGGCATTTGATCCAGACATCAGCGGGGTATGCAATTGAGAGGGGACCTTGGAAACCAGCTCAAAGCCCAGGAAGGCGGCAAGCGTGAAGGTAAAAAGGAGCAGGATCAGTTCCATGGGCCTAAAGGGTAAAGGTAAAACATCTGGTGCAGGATTTAGGAATTCTTGAACCGCTCGTGGACAATTTCACCCCCGTGGCTCAACACACAACCCTTAAGAATTTCATCCTCAAGGTCCAAGTTAAATACCCCCTGTTCCTTGTCCCAGAAATGCTCAAGGAAGTTGCCAAGATTAGCGGAGAACACCTGGCTTGCGTGGGTCGGGGCACGTCCCTCAAAATTCCCCAAACCCACGATGCACGCACCACCCTTGGCGACCACCTCCTCGTCCAGGACGGTGCCCTCAACATTTCCCCCAGACTCTGCCGCAAGGTCAATAATCAGGCTGCCGGGTTTCATCTGGTCAACGACATCC
>Ga0315316_10003366_pt1 | contig 11588 bp, 10 predicted proteins | sample M160m3416metaG_FD_203702 | JGI IMG/M metagenome (GOLD analysis project Ga0315316, IMG submission 203702) | Ammonia-oxidizing marine archaeal communities from Monterey Bay, California, United States - M1 60m 3416 | ecosystem: Environmental > Aquatic > Marine > Intertidal zone | place: USA... | reverse complement strand
TCCTGGTAAAACAGATGAGAACTCTGAATACCATATAACAAAATGTGTTGATATTCTAGGATTAGCTCAAATGTCAGATACACGTTCTCCTACATTTAATTAGAAACTTTTGAAAAATTATATGGTCCTTTTAGTTATCTATTTTCCACATATGCAATGTTCAATGAGCATTAGTCTATTCAATCGCGTGAGATCTAATTGCATAATTCAAATCTAATTCTTTTATCATTCATAATAAGTTCTTTATTTTTTGTTGGAATAGTTCCTACCTCATTATCTGATACTTATGAATCCAAACAAATTACAATTTACATTGAACCTCCTCATGGTGAATTCCAAGAAATACCTGCAAAAAATAACTCTGAATCTTCGAAAAATAATTCTAAAGATTCTGGTAATGGACCAACTGCGTTTGTTACAGGAAGTAATTATGCTCTAAATGGAATTCCAATTCTAATTAATACTCCTGAGGGAGTTAGATTAAATGATCAACTAACTGATCAAAAAGATTTGGAAAAACTTGAACAAATTCATGGAGAAAAATTTTGGGAACGTATTGACCAATTAACATATGATCATTATGGTCTTGCTAATGCAATGTTTGATCCACTGACAAAAAATACTTTTTTTGGAAATGGCGGAAAACATTCTCAGAACGTCAACTCAAATTTTGAATACTATGTTTTAGAAAGAGGATATGATCCACGAGAACCTGAAAAAGTTCCAAATAATCTCTTTACACCCACAAAATATGATTTAGCAAGGGCGGTGGCGCAAAAAGTTCACGATACTAACACAAATGGTTTGAATATTGACACATTAAATGAATTAAACCTTGAGTTGTTATCTCCTAATTCATTTCAAATGACTGAAGAACAGCAAAATATGATTTATCATGCTGATGTTGAAAATAGAGCATTATCAATTTTACAAGATGTCATACCTACCATTTCCTCCAGTTCTAACTCTAATGATCAAAATTCACAAAATGATGATGGTATATCTAATCAAAAAAATAGTCCGTTAACTTCTATTTCTGGAAATAATAATTCCGTTTCACCTCAACCTTCCATCTCGCCTACTAAAATGAATGAAGAAATATTTCAAAACACTGAACATATCAAAAATACAATCACACAAGAAAATTTCGAACCAAATTATGAAACTAAAAATGAGTTAATTTTACCTATTACTGAAATTCTTTTATCATTATTATTATCCGTCTCTACATTAATTATCATCTTTGTAATTAGAAAGATATCCAAGAAACAAAAAGAACTAATTCATAGACCAATTCATATTTCTTCAATTGACTATTTGGCTGAAACACAAAAATTACTTAATTCTGCAATTATTTTATACAATTCTAATAAAATAAAAGATGCATATGAAAAATTTAGCCAATCGATCAGATTCTTCTATTCATATCATTATGATCTAAAACGTGAAGTCACTACACTTGAAATTCTAGATAAAATTAAAAAAATAAGTAAATCTGAATACAATATAATTTTTGATTGTCTTGTATTGTGTGAGATAATTGAATTCGCAAAACATAATGAAAATAAAAATGATTTCCAAAACTATGTGAAATCATTCTCAAAAATAATAAAAAATACCAATAAAACTAATACTATTTTGGGTGGTAAATCCTGATCAAAGTCTATTTCCCATTATTTGGTTCAATTCTACTTTTATTCTCATTGCCTGTTGCATTTGGTGATGAATCAGTTGAATTATCTTGTATTGAACCCTGTCAAAATGTGAATGGAACTAAAAATTCTTCTGATATTGAAAAAATAAAATCCTATAAAATTATTAATCCTGATGTACACATTAACTTTACAAATAGTACTCATTGGGAAGGACTTACTTTGAGAAGTGATTTTTGGGAAATTAAAGATGGCGAGGGTTATTTTACACTAAACTCAAAAATTAAACAACTTAATTCTGCAACTTATGATCTAAATCCTCTCTTAGAATCCGATGTTGGTGATGACTGGGTATTACGTTATAAATTAAAAATGGATGATTATGAACAAGGAACAACATCAAAATGGTCTGAATTACTTATAGGCTTATTTAGTGAATCTGTTAATGGACTAACTCCTCAATGGGGATTAGGTACTGCATTTCTAAATGGTGCTAATGCAAAATATACTAATCTAATGTATGGTTTTGGAACATACAACGAATGGCACTGTTGTCCTATGAAGGGTCAATTGGAAGAACTAAATTCACTTCCTGGAGAAAATAAAACTTGGTGGGTAGAATATGTCAAAGAACAAAACACCTTCACAGTCAGACTTTTTGATGATAGTGACTTTAAAAATTTAATTGAACAAAAAAGTGTTACAGGTTTGGAACTTGATGGTTTAAGATATCTAAAAATTTTTCCTTTAGTTGAAGATGATTCTGTTGATGGATATGTATCTGGTCAAATTGATGATGTAAAATTCTATAATCATGAAACCAATGTCTACCAGTTTGATAAAAAACTAATTCCTGACTCTTTGAAACCTAAAACATTAGATGAAGTACTGGAAGAATCATATGGTCCAAAATATATCGATAAACCTAAATCTGAACAAGTCTTTACCTCGTCTATTCCTGAATGGTTTAAAGAAATGGTTTCTTTATGGGCAAATGACGAAATTAGCAATAATGAATTTTATTCTATAGTCAAACATCTTGTAATCAATGATAGAATGCTGGTGGAAGAATTATCCTCTGCATACGGAACAAAATTAGATATTAAATACAAACCTCAAACCATTGAAATTCCTAAAAATGAAAACTGCTCAACTTGTTTAATTGAAAAATTTTTTATGATTAAATGGGAACATCCTGAAGGATTACCTAAAACCATGAGTACCGTTATTGAAATCATTACTCCTGACGATGAAATCATCAAATTAATCACTAATTCTAAAGAAGGCCTTACTCTTCGAATAACAAATGAGTTTTCCCCTGGGATCTACAAAATATATGCCACATATGGTAGTGAAAAATTTGAAATTTCACCTATATTGTTAATCAATGAGGAGCCTCCAAAAATTCCATTTTGGATAAAATATAATTCAATTAAATGGTTAAATGGAGAATTAGAAGAAAATGAATTTGTTGATTCATTAATATTTCTTATTCAAAATGGAGAAATAACTTTTGAACACAAAATTTTTGTTAAATCTGAACCTGAAATAATTATTACGCCGCAAGAAAAACTTGAAAAATTCTTTCCTAGTACTGAGGATTTAAAAGAAATATCTCCTGAAGTTCCTCCTCCACTCTGGGAATATGTGGTAACTAGTGATGCATTGAGATTAATTAACATGGATTATGTTAGTGTCCAAAAAGTTCTAGAAGATAAGACAAGAATTTTCAATCCATTATACAAACAATATGATGTACCCTTCACAATGATGCAAATTTATCAGTTTGATTCTAATGATATTGCTAAAGAATTCATCGAAGAACAGATTTGGGCTAATAATGTGATTTTAAAGAGTACTGTTTCTGATGATGAATTAAGTTATAGTGATTACAAATATGATAGAATTTTTGAAAATGCTGAGATGAGTGGTACATCAAAAACAACTGGTGATTGCTTGTACTATTCAACAATTAATGAAAGTGATACAATTATGGATGAAACACATTTTTTTCAATGTATTTTAGATGAAAAAGTACTCCAAATTTATCTTTACGAAGACTATCATAATGTTGATAAAGAATTTGGATTTAATCTAATGGATATAATTCTAAAGAAAATTAATAATAATTCTAAAGTTGAATCTGTGAAAGATATACTTAACCTTGATAATGTTAAAAGTCCCACTTCATCAAGTTCCCCCCCATCAAATGGTATTATCGATCCTGAGATCTCAAGAACCACTATTGGCGTACATGACTTCATTTGCAACAAAGATGATTTTGGGACTATAATTATGAGTGGAAAATTTGTTAATGCGGAAAATTCATTTGAACAAATCAAAGTTGATATTTCCATAGAATCTTATGATGGTGTAATCTTGGCACATGGTTCTGATTATGTTTTAAAAGTAAACCCTTATGAAACTAGAAGTATAGATGGGCATGTTTTTGTCGATGAACCCTTCCATAAGTGTCATGCAACTGTAGATTGGAATAATTCTCAATAGTCGATAATTTTTTTTAACAAATCTACAAAAGTCTATAAATTATAATTTTATCAAATATCTGTTCATTATGTAATATCCGTTCTAAGTTGACCACATGCGGCAGATATTTCTGTACCTTTTTCAATTCTAATTGTACAATTTACTCCTGCCTCAGATAAAATTCGTTTAAATTCAAAAACCCTACTTTTTGATGGTCTTATAAAATCTCCTGCAGTTGGATTTATTGGAATTAAATTAACATGTGATCCGTTACCTTGTAATAATTTAGCTAATTCATTCGCAATTTCACGTGAATCATTAACTCCTTCCATTAGCGCATATTCAAATGTCACACGTCGACCAGTTTTCTTAAAATAATTATGTCCTGCCTCAATAATTTCTTCAACCGAATTTGATGTTGCTGTAGGAACTAATTTTTTACGTAATTCATTATTCGGTGCATGAAGTGATATTGCAAGACCAATCTGTAGATTTTCTTCAGCTAATCTCTCTATTCCGGCTTTAATTCCAATTGTTGAAATTGTAATATGACGTTGACCTAATCCAAATCCTCTTGGGTCTGTTAAAATTTTTACGGCTCTAATCATCTCATCATAATTTGCCATTGGTTCTCCCATTCCCATGAAAACTAAATTTGTAATATGCTCTTTTCGTTGTTCAATAATTTCTTCAAAATGAATCACCTGTGATATGATATGTTCAGCTTTTAGATTTGTTTCAAAACCCATTTGACCTGTTGCACAAAATGTACATCCCATCGCACATCCAATTTGAGTGGAAACACAAACTGTTGATCTTGGGAGTCCTCCAATTTTTTCTGACTCATATTGCATGAGAACTGTTTCAACAGATTTATTGTTAGTGAGATTAAGTAATACTTTTGTTGTATCTCCATCGTCACTTGTAATTTTATGAATTTCTTTTGCTGAACCTATTGTATATCCATTTTCTATTAATTCTACAATCATTGTTTTTGGAAGTTGTTTAATATCTGCAATATTTTTGGGAAATTTGTAATAAAGTGGCATTAGAATTTGATCTGCTCTATATCTATCATATCCCATATCAGTTACCAATTTTTCCATTTCCTCTGGAAGTAATCTATAGAGATCAGTCATATCACATCTAAATTTCCAATTGATATTATAATCTAACTTGTAATATGATGAAATAATTGTGAATTTTTTTATAATCATCTACTGGAAATTCTCTATATGATTACAGTTGATTGTCATGAAGTAGAATCGATTCAAAATGAATTACTTATCTATGTGGCGGATGATGTGGCGGCTATCCCTAACATCAAATATCATGAATTCATTTTATCTCCGATAGAGGATGATGGAATAATTAACACAAATGAGGTGGTCTCGTCAATTAAGAGATTTTTGGATTCAATAGGGGAGCAACGAAACTTTGCTGTAATTTCTAAAGGCGATATAATCTCGATAGAATCTATTTCTGGAAAAAGTATAGAACGTGATGCAAAATCTTCTGAAGGGTTGTTTTCATGTCCACACTGTGGACATATCACTCCATATGAAACCATACATAATACTCATATGAAAATCCATTATTTTTAAAATAAGAAGCCAATAGAGAGATTTGAACTCTCGACCTATTGATTACAAATCAATTGCTCTAACCAGGCTGAGCTACATTGGCACTGTATTTTTTTTATAAAATCGCTGGTTTAAAATGTTAAGATACTCATAATTTAATAACTTCTAAACTCTGGTTTGATTATTGAAATTAAAATATGTCAATCCTAAGAAACTCAAAATTCTAATTGCCGTTTTTACTGTGGTTGGAATCTGGGGTATTGCATTTGGATTATTTATGGGGGGTCAAAAGGCATCGATGAATTATTTCATGATTGTTGTTTTAGGTGTAGTTAACCTATTCTTGGGTGCATTCATGACATATCTGTATCTTACACAAGTTCGAAAAATTGATCCACGAAAAGATTCAAAGTATAAACGAAAGAAATAAAATTCCTACAACCAAAATATTTGTTGCAAAATGCATTGCGTAAGAATGTTTTATTCCTTTTTTATCATAAATATACTTGAATACAAATCCAATCGGTATCAAAACTAATGCCATGTGTATTTTTATGCCCATTCCAATGTGAATTAATGCCCATACCACGATCATTTTTTTTGATTTTCTAAAGTAAAACTCTTCAAAATAATTGATATGTAAAAACATGTAAATTAACAATGGAACAAATGGAATTATTCCAAGTATTCCTTGATCTGCAAATGGTCCAAACGCAATATTGTATCCAAGCCAACTCCAGTTCAATATTGGTATTTGATCAACATAATCGAATGCAAACAAAACGTATACTGATAAAATTCCAAAAGGTATTGGCGCATATTTGATTGAGCTAATTCCTACTTTTAGATCTAAAACTCGCTTCTTTGTATCCTTGATTAAAAGAAGACTGGCTCCTACTGTTAGTACATAATATCCAATAAGAAATGCATCTGAATCAAGAAATGAAATGTCCAATGTAATCAAAGTGACACTTTCATAAATAACCTATTCTAATGGAATTCATGACTCTTCAAAAAGGTGATATGGCTGAAGATTTTGAATTATTGGCCCATGATGGAACCTCCATTACATTAAGTTCATACAAAAACTCAAAAAACATCGTATTGTGTTTTTATCCAAAAAACCACCTCTTTGCATGTCCTTCAAAAAAAGTCTTTGAAATGGCAAAAAGTGTAATTTCAGTTTATTCTGAAATTCTTGCAACTGAAACTGTCGTGTTCGCTGTATCTGTAGATTCTGTTGATTCTCAGTCTGATTTTGTAAAAGAGTATGAAATTCCATATTCACATCTAAGTGATCCAAAGAAAATTGCTTGTAAGAAATATGCTGGAACAAACATTGCCGGTCTTGCTAAACGTAGTACCTTTGTAATTGATAAAAATGGAATAATAAAAGATGTAATGAGAGAGATTAATGTTGCATCTCACGGTCAAGAAATACTCGATTCTTTAAAGAAAATCAAAGTATAAATCATACACTAAAATTATTCGAAGAATGATTGATTTAGTTGCTAAGGAGTTGTTTCTTACCCGAGGAATTGGTGTTCATGAAGATAAACTCACAAGTTTCGAATATGCATTACGTGATGCAGGAATTGCCGGAACAAACATTGTTCTAATTTCTAGTATATTTCCTCCAAAAGCAAAACTTGTTCCTCGAAAGGAAGGTTTGAAGAAGATCAAGCCAGGACAAATTCTCTTTACAATTTATTCTAGAAATCAAACAAATGAACCTCATAGAATGATTTCTGCATCTGTTGGCTTGGCATTGCCAAAAGATCGTACTAGATATGGATACTTGTCTGAATATGAAGCATTTGGACAGAATGAAAAACAAGCAGGTGATTATGCAGAAGATATTGCAGCACAAATGCTTGCATCCTCACTTGGAATACCTTTTGATATTGATAAGAGCTGGGATGAAAAAAGACAACAGTGGTCAATTTCTGGCAAAATCTACAAATCTCAGAACATTACAATGACTGCTAAAGGTGACAAGTCTGGAAAATGGACTACAGTATTTTCTGCAGCATGTTTAATTCTCTAATGTTTTGGTTTGTATCCTTTTAGATAAAACATTGTGGCTCCAATCGCTGCCACAATTATAATTCCAAGAATTAAATATTGTGATTGATCTTCTTCATCTGAATTATCTTTACTAAAATCTTCTATTGATTTGTATTCTGATTCTTGTTGTATGTCTTCAACTGAATAAAATGACATTTGTGATTGTCCATCCCATGAACCAATTTCAATTTTTAATTCATCTGCTGTTGCTAGTTTATCTATACCAAACAGGAATCTTGCATCAATTTTGTTCCCAGCTGGAGATGAAAAAAACCATCCCTTCTTTGAAATATTTTCGAGTGATGTAAGGTCAGTTATTGCATGTGTTGATATTGCATCAATTTGTGATTGTTCTGTTGGAATTACTATTACTTGTATAACTGAATTCAATGGTGCATTTTTTTCATCAAATATGTTTGAACGTGAAATCGAATCAATTCCTAGTTCGTCTAATGGATCAATTTTTGAAATGTCCATACTTTCATCTTTTATTTCATTTGTTACTTTGAACATTAGTAAATTTGAATTATCATTTCTTATTATGCTAATAGAAATTATTGAATCATCATTTTTTGATAATTTTTTTGCGATGTCATAAAATCCTTCCGCATCTCTAATTGATTTAGGAATTAATTTTCCCGCTAAATCTAAAAATAGAAAATCAGTTGATTGTTTTGGCATTGTATATGTGGCTGATACTGAGCCTCTACCTGATACTGCACCTGATGTTTCTAATAAAATATTTGCGTCATCTACTGTATGTATGAATGTTGAATGAAATTTTGCATTAAAACCAAATGTTTTATTTATCCCATCAACCAATTCTTTACTCATTTCTTTTGCTGAATCTTGTACTTGTCTAATTCCTCCATCTCCTTTCAATTGTTGATAATCAAAATTAACCAATACACATTGTTCATCTTCTGTGACTCCGATGACACATTGTCCTACATTTGTGATCACAATTGATCTAATTTTTTCATTATTGTTAATTTTTTGAATTGTTTCTTCTGAAAATCGAATTTCGTTATTATCTGTGGTTTCAAACCCTATTGATGCTATTATGGATTCTGAAAATTTCTGATCGAAAATTATGATTGCAGATTCTTGAAATGTTGCTTTCTCAAAACTTTGTGCACTTGCAAATGGAATGATAAGTAATACCGCAAAAATAATTCCAAGTGTTAATAATTGTTTTATCATATTCAATGAAAATTGTATTATTTTATTTAGTTTTCTGCTTTATACTATAACGTTTAAATCACTATGTAATTTTGCATAATTGACATCGAATTCAAACCGTTGGGGAACACGCTGGCAGTCCGATGGCTCGGGCTGCCAGCCCCACATTTTAATTACAATTTAGATAGTTCTTGCACTTTTTGATATAATCTAATCTACTCTGCAGGGCTTTTAATTAATTATAATTTGGCCAGATCGTCTACTTGCTTTTTGATATAATCAAATCCGCTCTGCCAGAATTTTGACTTAGAAATATCAAGTCCATGTTCTTTTAGTAATTTTTCTGGCTTCTGTGAACCGCCTGCAGATAAAATATCTGTATATGTTGAGACAAAGTCATCACCTTCATTTTTGTATGTCTGAAATAATGACACTGCAAGTAAATTTCCAAATGAATAAGAATAACAGTAAAACGGTGAATGGTAAAAATGCGGAATACAACTCCATTCTATTCCAAAATCATCTGAAATGTCTACTGAATTTCCAAATTGTTCTTTTAGATTCTTTCTATAGATATTTGATATGTCATCTACTGTTATGGAATTTGCAATTTGATTATGTGCTTCAATTTCAAATAATGTGAAAAATGACTGTCTTCCAATTGTTGCATAAAAATCATCAATTTTATCTGAAAGCATACTGGCTTTTTCACCATCTGAAATCTGATTTGAAATATTATCGTATAGTAACAATTCTGAATATGTAGATGCAGTTTCTGCAAGAGGTAATGGTGCATCTGATACTAGAATTGATTTTTTAGATGCTGCAACACTATGCACTGCATGTCCAATTTCATGTGCTAATGTAAACACATCTCTTGATTTCCCTGTATAATTAATTAGAACAAATGGTGTGATATATGGAAGTGGTGTGCTACAAAACGCGCCATCTCTTTTTCCATGCCTTAATGAATAGTCTATGTGATTTTCATTAAAAACACGTGATGCATATTCTGCAATTTTTGGACTAAACCTATTAAGAGAATCAAGAACAAGTTTTGTTCCTTGTTCAAATGTGTAATTTTTCTCTCCTGCACTCTTTTTTGAAGGTGCATACAGATCATATCTTCTAAGTTTTTTTACTCCTACACGTTTTGCTTTTTGTTGAAAATATTTTTGAAATACTGGTGCATTTTTCTTACATACTTCTAACATAACATCTATTGTTTTATCATCTACGTCATTTGAAATATTTTGAATTGAAATTGGATTCTTAAATCCTCTCATATCGATTCCTTCATTTTTCCAATTTAGTACTATATTTTGATAAATTTGACCAATTACCCCTTTGTTATCTTGGTATTTTGTTAATAGTGATCTGTAGGCAGCTTCTCTAATTTTTGGATTTTTATTCCTAACAAGTGTCGTGAGCTGCTCTCGTCCCATTGTCTTTTTTTTACCATTAACATTTACTGTATAGGTAAATGCGTTTGTTATTTTATCATAAATTTTCACGAGTGCAGAAATTCCTGTAACATCCAAAGTATTGATAATTTTTTCTTCAGGTTCTGTTAATGCATATTTTGCAACTAGTCTCTTGTATCGTAGATAATCTGATAGTTCGCCTGCATCTTTAATCAATCTATTTGCATTTTTCTCATCTACTTGCTTTTTCCACCATAAATCAAAAAATAGCATCTTATTTTCTATGGTAGATCCAAATTGAGAAATTCTATTTAGCAGTGATGTTGCTTCGTCTGATTGTGTATTTTCTGAAAACTTTAATCCTGCATATCCTCCCACCTTACTTGCTTTTTCTGTTATATCTTCAATTTCATGTAGTAATTGTAAAAATTTCTTAGATGACATGTTTGGTTTTAATTGAGATTTATTTTTTGCAAATTTTTCAGATTGATTCTGTATCTCTTTAATTTTCTTATCAAATGTCCGTCTAGTTGGATTTTTGACTAAATCATCAAGATTCCATATGCCTTTTTTGTAATTTTGCACAATTTCTTTCTAAATGAACTGTTTCTATATCTTTTGAAATTAATTTAACGTCTAAATAATCCATATTCAAAAACAATCTTGGATCCGTCGTCTAGCCTGGTTTGGATGCTGCACTCACACTGCAGAGGTCGCGAGTTCAAGTCTCGCCGGATCCATTTACGTTATATTTGGAAAAACTTTTTAAAAATTAATGAAAACAGGTCTATTCATAATCATAGTATTAGTTTCAGGATGTTTTGCAGGTTTAATCCATGGTGGAATTAATCTTGCAATAGTCGAACCATATCTCGATCAAGCAATTGGAATTGAAAATCAAACTCTCTTTGCAACAGGTGAAGAAGAAGATACGCCTGAATTTTGGGTAGAATACAATTCATATCGTGTTTGGCAGAAAGGTGGCCAAGTGTTAGCAGGTGCAATTCTTGGAACGTCTATTGCAGCGTTGGTTGGAATTGTATTTCTCTTTACAAGAAAAGTATTGCCTGAAGGAAACAATGTCAAAAAAACACTTGTTTTATCTGGTTTGATGTGGTTTACAATATTTGTAATTCCTTTCTTAAAGTATCCTGCAAATCCTCCTACTGTAGGAGAAACTGAAACTGTTGTAT
>Ga0315316_10003358_pt1 | contig 11609 bp, 15 predicted proteins | sample M160m3416metaG_FD_203702 | JGI IMG/M metagenome (GOLD analysis project Ga0315316, IMG submission 203702) | Ammonia-oxidizing marine archaeal communities from Monterey Bay, California, United States - M1 60m 3416 | ecosystem: Environmental > Aquatic > Marine > Intertidal zone | place: USA... | reverse complement strand
GTGTACGTTTAAACATTAAAGTTAAATATCACAATTACAACTTACACAAAGATAACATAAAAATAGGAAATCAAGATACATATGCTATAATTAACGTCGAACCAAAGATAGGTTGGTTTTCAAAAGGGGATGAAATATACTACAAACAATTACCAAACACAACCATGTTCGACATAAACAACCCAGTTAATTTAACAACCGGTCAACCCAACGGTATATATGTTGACTTTTACAGGTACGGTATTTTAATTGATATCCAACAAAGTGGTATTGTCGGTGAAGTGAACTACGTGTTCGTTTTACTTCAATTGACGTCTGGTTTGGTTCTTTTGGGTGTTGCATCATCTGTTGTAGGATTCGTTGCAAAGTTCTTAATGGGTGATATATCTCCGGTTTATAAAAGTATAATACAAGAAGAATTCGACCCTGTTAATGAAGCTGCTCAATACGCCGCACAAGCGTGCGTAGCATCTAAAGTTTTCAAAGAAGCAGATGATGATGGTAAAGGTGATTTAGACTTCGAAGAACTCAGAAAACTCGTCAAAAACTGTTTCGCGAAAACTTACGAAAGTGGACAAGAAGATAACAACAGTATAGATAGTAATGACACTGAATCATTCTCACACGACGATGTCACTGCGATGACATACTACTTAATGCGCGCAGCGGATCCAAAACTTAACGAACGTATTCTATACAAAACCGAAAAAACGTTAGACGAATTAAAAGAATCAGTAATTACATTACACGAATGGCAGGAATTGTGCGTTGCGGGTGTTTTAGAACGTAAGAAAATGCAAAAGATAATAAATCTGAATCCATTTGTTCAAGATATAAAAAACACTATCGATAATCAAAGAAAAGATGAAAAAGTTAAAATACAAGAACGTGTCAAGAGTTTATTTTATAAAAAATAAAAATGTATATTTATACTAGTATGAATAATAATACACGGAGAAATACTATTAATACTCGGAATCTCGAAAATCTTCTTGTAAACTTACCAGAACGTAGATTTGAACAGATTATTAATAAAATAATAGAACAACGTAAAGTACGAGCTTCGGAATTAGTCGCAGTATTAAGATATTTACCAAGAATTCGTTCAAGTAGATTCGCAAGTCTCCAAGAATTAACAATATACATAACCACACAATGGCGAGACACTCAACGTGTAATCCGTTTATGGTCTAGACGAGGTAATAATCGATTTATAGATATAACACCAACACTAAAAAGAGCTGCATTACAATACTCTGTGTTAAACAGAAGTAACCCTCGCATAATAAAACTCGTATTAGCAATTATGAATGCCATGAAAAATTCAGAACCGGAAAATCAGGTACATATTAACATATAATTTTTTTCATTTTTATATACAAAGTTCAGTTTGTGTATAAAATTGATTTGAACATGTAGAACACTCTGCTTCTAAACTAAACTATGGTTTACAACATTTATATTCATACCGATATTTACCAGTTGTATCATTATCATCCGCATCCAATCTAAACTTAGACAAGTATTCACCTTCATTACATTTAACATCGTGTCTATCTAAATATACCACATTCCCACCACCTTGGTCATTATAATTAGTAGTTACGTCACGACAAGTATTGGAATTAGGACCTTTAGCGCAATGATAATTATAAAATATTTTATCTCCATCACTGTTTCTTTGTAATTTAAATTGTGTAATTGGTTTGTTATTACAGTCAACGGTATGTCTATCTAAATAAACGGAGTGTGCCGGATCACCGTCCACATCGGGTGTTGTACTATGGTCGCTACCATCACTTGTATCTATACCATTGAGACATTTATATTCGTACTGCATAGTTGCATTATCATGATCGGTCTTAAGATGAAACCCATTTATACCGCCCAAACTGTCTATACTACATGAGACATTGTGTCTATCTAAATATACCACATTCCCACCACCTTGTTCATTAAAACCAGTGTTAGCAGAACGTAAAGTATATTGTTTAGACGGAGAAGACGCATCTGATGGAGACGCATTAGGTTCGTCCTTTTTCTTAGACGCAAAGAACATACCCCCTCCTGAAACCACAGAACTTATACAACAACATACGCAACAAAAAAACACGAGCAAGGCAACGGCCATCATCATTTTTTTCTTAGAGGCCGCCGCTTTGGCAGCTGCATTATTAATGTTGTTAGCATTATTCATACTAACTACTAAAATAAACCTATATTTTTATTCACGAGGTTCGTTCGTGTATAGAAATATTTACTTACCACATCCACATCCACATCCTTTCTTTTTAGATCCACTTTCGTTAACGTTCATAAGAATAGCCGCTGCGAGTACGACAGCTGCTGCGAGTAAAATAGTATTTGTTTTCATCTTTACTTATTAACAATATTATTTTTTCTTTTTCGAGTCCTTCTTCTTCTTCTTCGATTTCTTACTATTTTCTGCTTCTCTACTACTTTCACCCGCTTGTAAATTTGCCACTCGACTCAAGTTATAAGATAAATTTCGTCTGGTACTTGCATTTCTTTCAGGGTTATATCGTCCCCTACTCGATCCAGAACCAACCGAACCAACTCTACTACCATTATGATTCATTGGTGAACCAGGTGTTAGAGTTCTTGAACGATTATTTATACTCATATTTTGAGGTTTTTGAACCGGACTTGGTGTTTGTTGTTGTTGTCTATTTCTATTCTTTTCAACAGACGCTTCTTGGCTAGTATAACTTCTTAAACTAGTACTTGAAGTATTTAAATTTGTACTTTTACTTTTTTGAGGAGTTTTATTTTGTTTTTTAAGATTTTCTAAAGCACCAAGACGTCTTTGTAAATTTGCAATCTGTCTACGATACGTAGAAATAGGCATACCCACCCTTTTCCAAGTTTTTTCGAGCCTGTTTATATTTGCCTTCAAATTACGTATTTTTGTATTATATTCCGAACCTTCATTTTTATTCGAATTAGATTTATTAGGAACGAATGTTGACGCAATCGACATTTTACTCACACCCGACGAAGCCGAATTTGCACCCGACTTTGCCTTTGTTGAACTAAAGGTAATATTATGACCCGATGGGATAGTTTCTAAAGTCCTTGTCTTTGATGGTGTCTTTTTCTTTGGTGATGGCTTTTTCTTTGGTGATGGCTTTGGTGTTGCATTTTCATTTGAAAAAGTAATATTTTCCCCCGAACTCATACCACCGTTTGATCTTAACGCTGAACCAGGCGAAAATTTTGGTGGAATACTAGAATTCGTTTTTGTTGATGATCCACTCTTCTTCTTTACTGGACTTTGTGTTTTACTCTTAGATTTCGATTTTACTGGACTTGGTGTTTTTTCCCTGTTAAATCCAGTTTTTTTTAATTGATTCGCTAGATTTTCAACCTTACTATTACCTTTTTTAGATTTATTAGTTGAATTATCGCCGTTCTGATTACCTTTTTTAGATTCAGAATTACTATTTGAATAAGTCTCATTCTGATTCATGTGAGAAGCAGTATTTATAGATTCAGGGTCAATCTTTTTTCTAGACATGGTCTTATACTAATATCCAACTTTTTAATTTTTACCAAAATTATGTTTTGAAGGTGACGTAAAACCTGGACCAAGTTCATTATTTAGTCTTCTTTTTATCGATTCTCGTCTAAGTATATTTATTGTTTTACCTTGAAGTTTTTTCTTTTCTTTCTCTAATTTAGTTCGTTCTAATCGCAATTTTCGTAATTCATCTTTCAGTTTAATCTCCTTAACACCTATCGCATCCAGATTAGTAATTATATTAGTAATTCTTTTTTCTACCGTCTTTGTAGTAATTGGAGTCCTTGGAGGCGTTTTTTTAGACATTGTTACTTTACACAAACATTTTAATGTGTTCCTGAAAAAAATGTAAGTGTAGAATAAATGAACCAGGACCAACGACTATGGGTTTATGATAGATTATCTAGTATAGCAGATGGTAGTTTACAAAGATTAAGAATAAGAGAACTACGAAAAATGATACGATTAATACAGGGAAACAGTAGTATTTTACAAAACCTCTCACAATCCAATTTAAGCAGGTATATCAATACAGAGGGAATATATGGTATTTCAATACTAATGATACTAAGAACGAATAATACACGAGAACAAGAACGTATTCGAACACAATGGATAAATGCAGCACGATACGCTATTACAGTACATTCTAATAACGATAACAATAATACAAGAAGCATAAATTCAAAAAAGTCGAGTGGTACTAAATTATCAACACCAACGCGTAAGAGATTAAAAAAAACACCAACAACACCACAATCTAAACTTAAAAAATGAAACCCCAAACCCTGTTATATCGAACACTTTTTATTATCGTGAATTTTAAACACCACAATAAAAATTGATTTTTTTACCATTTTTTTGTTTTACGATCGTCGTTTTCTTCCACCCGTATAGCATATTTTGATTCCTTTTTAAACTTATCGTAATCGATCTCTTCACCGAAAATACTCGTCAAAAATTTTTTAATCGGGTTTGTATCGGATTTATTATCATATTTTTTTACTTTCTTAATTTCCGTATACGTGGTATATTTGGGTATTTTCTGTGTACCCCCTTTATTTTTTTTACACGAAACTACTACTACTCTCGGGTTAATCGGTGCAACTATCATTATTATTACTATTACTATCTTTTTCTTTATTACCCTTTAAAATTTCCAAACGTTCTTTCTCCAAATCCGAAATAACTTTTATATACGCCTTTTCCTGTCGACCATATGCATTGGAACAATGACCACGCGTTCTTTCTATACGAAGTTCTATATCATGAAGTAGTCTTATAGACTCGTTATCTACAGAAACAACGTTCATACGCTTACGTTGTCGTCGCCTAGGCGTATGCGGTCTGGTAAAAATGGTAGATGAGAGATGGGGTCTCAACATACTATTGTTTTTCATTTTTTATTTCCTTGTCCAACACGTGACCAAGCCACATACCCGTACCAACTCCTACACCTGCACCAGACAAACACGTTAAAGCGAGTACACCCAATGCAACACTTTTAGATTTATTCATATATAAGTACATTATGTTATTTTTTATCGTGTTTATCGAACCATTTTTGTGTTCCAATATAAGATCCAGCGAATGATGCAAAAGACATTGCAGTAATTTTTAAGAATAGATCTTTCATTCTTTTATTCTTAAAGATTCCTTGTTTTTAACCTGGTTTCGTAATCTCTGTTAGATGGTTTATTCGTATACGTGTTTATAGAAAATGTTGTCGCAATAGTAAGAAAAGACATGTACCCCTGAGCAAACGTAATTCTTTTCATTATTATTTCTTATTATTTTTTTTATTATTTTTTTTATTATTTTTTTTAGGTGGAGATGGTTTTGCCTTTTTACTATGTAATACGTATGATCCAGAGGGAGTCATTGTCAGAGTTTTTGGAATTTTATTTTTAGTCAGTTCATTTTCAATAATTTTCATTATTTCCTTTTTATTGAGTTTAGGAGGCATTATTACTTTTATATTTACATTACATTTTAATTAAATAACCAACACCCACAACACCTCTTTTTTGTGTCCTGGACTACTGGTTTGGTAGGTCTGTTTATTCTTTTATCTATAAGTTTAGGAACGTACAGAAATGGTAGCATGTACAACATTCTTAGTATTATTTAGAAAGTAAACTGTGGAAATGTCGACAAAAATTTACAAGTTTAGGTCTAATAGCACTTTTCCATCTCATTTCATCGCGCGGTATCTTATAACCCAATCGTGAATCGTTATACTGTTCGATCAATTCACACTCACCAACATCAAGCATTTCCATGTACGTTTGACATTGTATTTCTTCGTAATCACGAACGTGTCGGAAGAGACGTCGAGATCGGTTTTTAATTTCAACGATAGTTTTAGTACCGTCTTGATTTTGTCTCATCCTATCAATGCGCCCAACAATCTCGTACGTCGTACCTTCGAGAGAACATACGGGGTACGTATAAAAGTTCTCATCGACTTCGAGGTCCTCGTAATTATCCGCTGTCGTATCTTCGTGTCTCGTACCATGATTCGTGTATAAAGTTTTACGCATGTAATCAATAGCATTCTTCTTATCATCACCTCGCAACTTAGAATACAAATCAATCTGATTACTCACGGCTTTTAATTTACGCTCAACATCCGACGAATTGAATGATTTATACGTCTCCGTATCCTTCAAAATGTTCTTCGTAAAATCACACTTTTCGATAGCATTTTTAGCCATTTGATCCTTCGTCTCACCTTCGAATGTATCGGGTTTATATTTACTCCACATGTTATCGATAATCTCAGAAGGTTTTTTATACTGATTCTTACCAACAATCGCTGCAATATCAGATGCTTTCAGTATAACCTTTTCAACACCTATATCTTTCAATTTCCAATCCTTATCGCGCATAGCTGGGTACACCTCACCACACGCACGCGCATCGTTTAGTGCATCGTGAGCGCCATCAAAACCTTTACCAAAAATATGTGTATACACCGTAATAAGTTTATGGTTATACAAGGTCGGAAATACCGAACGCGCAATATCCAAGGTATCCACGAAAGTAACTTCCTTAAACGGCTCGATACTAAACCCACGGCGATAACATTCTGAAAAGAATACGTTCTCATCAAAAAAGGAATTGTGTGCAACAAGTATCTTTGTATCTTTTATAGCTTCCTTAAAAGACGCATAAAGGTACCCAAACGGTTCACCCTTTTCCCGAGCCATTTCTTGTGTAATACCATGTACATGCGTTGCAGCAACATCAAACGTATCCGGATACGCAATACCGTGATAAGAGCTTATCTCTCTCCCTTTAGAACTATACTTAACGAACGCCAAAGTTAACAATCGACAATTATCGTATTTCCCAACGTTATCCATAGTCGCTTTTTCTCCATATTTAGTCTTTGGAAGACCCGTTGTTTCGGTATCCCAAGCTATATAATTCATTAGATGATTTTATAGTGTCTTCTTTAAATATGATGCAAATATATAATCAACTTTCGTATAGTGTTTATCGAAACTTGAAGAGTATTATTTTTTTAATTTTCCATTGTTTACTTAGGTATTTTTTGTTCTTTTTATTGTAACTTGGCGAGCTGACGCGCGACTTTCAAAATCTTTTTAGGGTCTTCGCCATTATTCATTCGCGATTTCAATTTTGTTTTATTCGACTCTTTGATTTTAATTTTGCCAATTTTTTCTCGCGTCTCTTTGACGAGTTTGTTTCTATTTCTCGAAAGGGTTGCTTTAACTTTCATATCGGTACACAAATCCTTTATCGTTTTCTTTTTACCACCCGTCTTCGTTAATGGTACATTTTCCTCGTTCGCAACCTTAACAATGTCGGCTTTTTTGTACCCTTCACATTTTCGTTTACCGATCTTAACCGTACCCTTATTGTTTAAGGACACTTTACCAACTGCTGAAATAAACTTAACAAGTTCAATATCCTTTCGGTAAAGTATTTGTCGGTCGAATGGGTTTTTACGTAAAAGAGGTATTGCGGATTGCATGTTTTCTAAATTTGAAATAGTATTGGAAATCTCACCCTGATTTATATTAAAATTCCCAGTGTTTCCATACTCATCTCGTTCCCGTAATTTTATGAATGTTTTTAGGGTTAAATACTTATCGTTACGTTTTATGTAAATAGCTACATCACCAACTTTAAATCCATCGTATGATATAAAGTTTACAGCATTTTTTGTTAATTTTACGTTTCTCATCTTATTAATAACAAGGATCTTTTTTTTCGGTGTTATAAGTAAGATGTTTCGTCGTAAATATAATGATTCAGCCTATGAACCACATATACTGGAATTTTTGAGAGAATATTATAATGCAAAGTTCCCATATTTTGCGTTAAAAACTAAATGTTTATGTCCATCTAGTGGACCCAAACTCACTAGATTAGGATCGTGTAATTTAATAAGAAGGACTAGTCGTTCTAAGTTAAGAAATACAAATTTAACGAGTGTTTTATTCGTAAATATGTCTAGTAAGAATATTCAGGTGACGGTTGAAGGTAGATGTACTCAAGTAACTGGATGTGGTATAGGTTTTATGGGAAATAATGTTGGTATGAGTGTAGACCCATCCGAAAATAAAAAACAAATCTTTACAATTTCTCCTAAATTAAAAGAAAATAATTTTATTAAAAAATTTAGGGGAAAAAGATGGTATCCTAAATTGCTATATAATTGCGAGGATGATAGTACCGAAGAGAAAATATCTACATGTCTTGCATCATCTAGTGCATTAATTGATCCGTGTACGTATACATATTATTGTTCCGCACGCATTGTAGATAAAAATAATAAGATCGTCCGAAATTTATTCAGTGAAATATTACACCATTCTAATTGTGACGTATTGTTTAAAGATAAACATGTAGATACTGAAAATATAGATAAGTGGATAAACTTTAAAAGTACGTAGTTATCATCTAAAATCTTTTTTTACCCTGAAAAGTATGTATATAAAATTACCAAACACGTACAAATCTTGTCGGTCCATCTTATACTTTATGATATTATATCATGGTAAAATAATATCATCCTGATCTCTATACTGGTCAAAACTATCGAACGCGTCTTCGAAATTTCGTAAATCGTTTGTTTTATGGTTTCTTAAATCACACGATGCTACCATTTCATACACAACACTCCCGTCGACGATCTCCTCTTCGACGAGTATATCTTTAAGGTGTTCAAGTTTTACGCGATAATTATTAAGAAGTTCCTTCACTTCAGTATAACACAATTCAACTATATCGTGAACTTCTATATCAATATGACTCGAAGTTCTTGGTGAAATAAGATCCTGTTGAATATTCATTTTACCTATAGTTTCACTCATACCATACGTCGTCACCATATCGCGTGCAATTCTAAATGTCTGTTCAAAATCGTTAGATGCACCCGTCGTGACGTGTTCTCTTCCATATACAATCTCTTCTGCTGCATGCCCACCAAGTGCAACTTTAATTTGCGAAAGGAGATAATCTTTGGTATACATACCAATATCATCCGTTGATGGCTGAAAATACGTCACGCCACCTGTATCTCCACGTGGTAAAATACTCACTTTACGAACCTCATCGTATTCTTGCATGAGTACACCTATAATAGCGTGTCCCGCTTCGTGGTACGCAACGCGTGCTTTACGAGCATCTGATACCGAACGACTCCCCTTTGCACCGACAACAACCCTTTGATAAACATCCTCTATAATTTCGGGTGATATTACACCATCACTACCATCACGAACTGCACGAATAGCGCACTCATTCATAAGATTTGCCAAATCGGCACCCGTAAAACCCATGGTTTGTTTTGCGACATTTTTAAGTTCCACATCTTTACGTAAAGTCTTATCTTTACAATGTACCTTAAGTATCTCTTCACGTCCGTGTACATCGGGTAAAGAAACTTGAATTTTACGATCAAAACGTCCAGGTCTAAGCAAAGCCTCATCAAGAATATCTACACGGTTTGTCGCCGCAATAACAACAATCTCCGTTTCATTTTCAAAACCGTCCATCTCGACCAACAATTGGTTTATCGTTTGTTCACGTTCATCATTAGCCGCAAACCCGTTATTAGATCTCTTTTTACCTATAGCATCTATTTCATCTATAAAAACTATACACGGTTGATTTTCTCTCGCCATCTCAAATACGTCCCTTACTCGTTTTGCACCAACTCCAACAAACATTTCAACAAAAGATGAACCCGAACACTGTATAAATGGTACAGAAGATTCACCTGCAATTGCTCTTGCCAGGAGTGTTTTACCCGTACCAGGTGAACCCGTTAAAAGCGCACCCTTTGGAATTTTAGCCCCGGTTCCAAAATATTTTTCAGGTTCACGAAGGAAATCAACTATCTCTTCGAGTTCATCCTTAGCACTATCTATACCCTGGACATCGTCAAATCGAGTTGCAATTTTACTCTCAACTTCAATATCGGGTTTACTCATATTAAACGGATTAGAACCACCGTTCGCTCCATTAAATAATATTCTAAAAATAGCAAACGAACCTATCATTATAAAAATAAATGATACTAACTCATTAAAGTTTGAATGTGGTAGTCTTTCTATATCATATATAACTTCACTTTCTTTCATGGTTTTCCAGAAGTCTTCTGAAGGAACGTAATATGAACTACCAATGGTACCATTTTTTTGCTCAAAATAAACAACATCGTTATTAGGATTTATTCCTGCCTTTATAATTTCGTTTTTCTTAACACCTTTTAAAAATTCACTATAAGGGATGTGTTTAGGAGCCTCTTTTTTTTCAATTTTAAGTGGAGGAGAACTAAATAGTTTAGATTTTATTAAGAGGTTGTTCGCCATCATACTTAAATACAAGAATAAAAATATGATAATTAACCAGTTTTCTCGCCATACTTTATAACATTTAATACGTGTATTTGTAAGTTTTTCTCGTATTATCTTACATTTTTTTCTTAGTTGTTTCCTAAATTTTTTAAAGAACCGTTTACGGTTCATCTTAATATTATTATTACAATTCCCCTTTATCCTATTTAAATAAACGCACGATATTAATCGTCTCCACCATCAGATACATAATCTTCTTCGTTTTGTTCAACATCGTCGTCGTTATCTTCTTCAATGTCCATACCACCATCTTCTTCATCTTCTTCTTTACTTTTTGGTAATTCATCGTCTTCGTCGTCTTTATTTTCGACGAATTCTTCCTCTTCTTTTACAGTTTCCTTTTCCTTCTTTTTAGCTCGTTTCTTATTCGTTCTACTCATAGAAGGTGCATCGAGTATACTCTCCAACTTTTTCCATTTAATTTCAATAAGTTTTCTTCTTTTTTTGTATTTTTCGTTTATAATATTGATCGATTCATTCGAATACCCAATATTTTTTAACGCAGATAAAACACTTTTAATAGGTGGTGGTTTTGCCTTAGAATAGTAATTCTCGTTTAACGCTATCATTTGGCTCGAAAGCTTAACACGTACTTTACCACTTTTCAAAACGTTTAACTTTACAGTGACTCTATCCAAATATTCGAGATGCGTTTCGACGGGTTTATAATTATTTTCATAAGGTGGAATTTCTGCGACGTTCGGTTTTTTGAAAGGAACGCCGTAATATTTATAATTTTTTTCCAAATTATCCAAATAGTTTTTATGGTTTTGAACATAAAAAGGTTTACGTTGTTCAATCTGTGAATCTCTGTTTCCATACACTATTTCGTGTAAAAAAGTTCCGGGCAAAAGTTTAGAATACTCCGAGTAATGAGTATTACTGGTACTATTTTTTGGTATTGGGGATGGTCTGTTTAACATGGTTTGTTGTTTTAGTTTAATTTATACTTCTATTTTATTACAACTTAGGTCTAATTCACACTCTAAAATGTGGTGGGCTTGAAAATTTTGGAGAGATTCAAATGGGCCCCATAATTCAATAACTTTACGTTTTTTATCGTACCACATGTACGATAACTCGAGGTAACGCGTTAACCAATAAAACTTTTTACCGTTCTTACCGATAAACTTGAAAATATCATCCTCATTATAAGCAGATACGTCAAACTG
>Ga0315316_10003357_pt1 | contig 11610 bp, 18 predicted proteins | sample M160m3416metaG_FD_203702 | JGI IMG/M metagenome (GOLD analysis project Ga0315316, IMG submission 203702) | Ammonia-oxidizing marine archaeal communities from Monterey Bay, California, United States - M1 60m 3416 | ecosystem: Environmental > Aquatic > Marine > Intertidal zone | place: USA... | reverse complement strand
AATCAGCACATGCTTCATAGATAGGCTCAAGTTCTTCCATGTCTCTCTCATAGTCTTCTTCTGGACACATATAAGTTCCATGCCTGTCATTATAACATAGGCCTGGTAGTATCTCTTTATGGCTACAACTAACTAGAAAGAGTAGAATTACTCCTAGTATTAATGTTCCTATAGTAAAGTCAATGTATTGACTCAGGTTCTTCTTCTTCTTCATAATCTATAATCTCCTCTTCTCGATATATTTCTGCTCCACAAAATGTACAATAATGTGGTATATACTGTAATCCCATTTCATGTTCTATCGAAAAGTCTGCTCCACATTCGTCACAAAACATCTCTATACAATTCTCGTCATGATGTTCTATTGTGTTCTCCATTTATGCACCTTTAATATCCTTAATATAAGCTTCAAATTCTTGATACCCACCGATAGACTTATGATCTATCTTTATTTGTGGAAATGTTCTTGCCGTTGGGAACTTTTCCATAAGTTCCTCTCTAGTAAAATCTCTGTCTAATTGATAATAGTTATATGTATGATATCCTTCTTGCGAGGCTTCTTTACATACTTGCTTTGCTAGTCTCTTGGCCATATCACAATATGGACATTGTGTTTTTCCGTATATATCTATTCTCATAACTTTACTGCTAATAAGATGAATATGCCGAACATGATGATGTTAGCGAAGAACATCAATCCTGCTAATATAGTGTGATACCATATCCATCTTGTCTTATATGCGTTCTCTATTGTTAAATCTGCAGGGTCAGGTGAATCGTCTATTTGTTTTTGTACTAAATCGTCTTCTTCTCTTGAGCCCCATAGTATTTGATACCATTTTTTCATAATCTATAATCTCCAGTAATTCATTCCGAATGGTTCTTCATTTCGGATCCTTTTATTAGAAAGCTTCTTATTCAATTTCTTCTCTTTTCTTGATAAAGAATCTATAGTCTTTTCATGTCGTTTTACCATATCAACATCAATCCAATTAGTAAGATGATTGATAGGGCCATGTACTTACGATTCTTTATCATAATTTGAAATCTCCAAATGTGTTTTCTTCTATATCTTGTTTAATTCCCCCAATAATATAAGACTCAATTTCAGTCTCTTGTGGGGCGTTTTGTTGGCCTCTTGATGATAGCCAATGTTTCGTCCACGGCAGTGGATTATTTCTACTTGATATATCGTATATAGGGTTTAAACCAATTCCCCTTAGTCTCTTATTTGCTATATATTCAACATAATTACCAAGTAGTGTTTCAGATAGTCCAATCATGGAGCCCTCTCTGAATAGGTATTTGGCCCACGCCTTTTCTTCTTCAACAGCAGACCTATACATCTCGTAAACTTCTTCTTCACATTCATTCATTATTGATAACATTTCTTTATCTTTCTCAAACTTTTGATAGTTCTTAATAATGTGTTGTGTGATTCCGAGATGTTGAGACTCATCTCGAGCAATCAATGAAATGATCTTCGCAGATCCTTCCATGAGTCTCAACTCCCCAAATCCAAATGTACAAGCAAATGATACATAGAATCGAATGCCTTCTAGTATATTGATAGATATCAACATCAAATAGAATCGCCTTTTCAATTCTTTAACATCATTGACTTGTCCTAGTTTCCATCTCATTGCATAATCAATGAAATCATCATATCCCTTCGTAACAGACTCTGCTCTTGATACAATTTCTTTCGTGTCAAGAATTGTATCGAACACTTCTGTTGGATTGGAATATAAATTTTTAACAATATAGGTATATGATCGACTATGTATAGACTCCATAAAGTCCCAGGCTAATATACAACCCTCTAGTTCTGGAATAGAACAATACGGCAGTAGGGCCAAAGCAGGACCACGACCTTGTACAGAATCAAGTAATGTTTGATACTTGAGATTAGCTGTAAAGATGTGTTTTTGTCCTTCGTCTAGTGATTGATAATCGTTTCGATCTTTCTGTAAAGACACTTCTTCTGGTCTCCAGAAATATCCTAATTGGGTTTGTGTTAGTTTATCAAATATTGGATATTTGAAATCATCATATCGTTGTGTGCTCAATTCTTCACCAAAGAACATGGGCTGTTTCAATCGATTCACTTTATTTCTATTAAATATACTCATATTGTACAAGCCTCACAATCTTCGTCTTCATCAAAATTTTCATAACTGTCATTTGCTACTATGTCAACTACATCTTGTTCAGTTTCAGCTTCTATATCTTCATCAGTTTTACTATCGTATGTATTCTGATAATATGAAGTCTTCCAACCATACTTATATGTGTTCAACATATCTTTGGCCATTTCAGATAATGGTACTTCGTTATTCTCATAGTTCTCAGGATTATAACTCCAATTACCTGATATTGCTTGATCAAAGAACTTTTGCATTACTGCAACTACTTTGATATATCCATCATTGTTTGGTTGATCCCATAACAATGTATAGAAATTCTTTAGATGTGGATATCCAGGGACTATTTGTTTCAATGGACCTTTCTTACTTTTCTTAATTGATAAGTAATCTCTAGGTGGTTCTATACCATTAGTCTCATTTGATACAACAGAGGAGCTCTCAGACGGCATCTGTGCCGATAATGTACTGTTTCTCACTCCATACTTAACTACTTCTTCTCTTAATGATTCCCAATCACACTCATATTTAGGTTTGACTATTTCATCTACATCTTTCTTATAATGATCAATAGGTAATAGTCCTTTATGATATTTTGTCTGACTAATATATCCACATGCACCTTTCTCTTTAGCTAATTCTACTGAGGTTTTGATTAAGTTGTATTGAAAGTGTTCAGATAATCTATGAACTAGTTTATGAGCTTGAGGATCATCATACTTGACTTTGTTCTTTGCTAAGAAATGAGCTAATCCGATATATCCTATACCAAGACTTCTTCTATTAATTGTTGAATGATACGCAGCTGGAACAGGATAGTTCTGATAATCGATTACTTCATCTAGTGCTCTAACAGCTAAATCACATATTTCAGGTAAATCTTTTAAATCTTGAGTCAACTGACCAACATTAATAGCTGATAAAATACATAAGGCTATTTCACCATTAGTATCATTTGGACTCTCTAATGGTTCTGTGGGTAATGTGATCTCTTGACATAGATTAGACATATTAATTTTGCCTACATCTTCTGACGCGTCAAATGATGAATGACTATTACAATGATCGATATTCATTATGTATATTCGACCTGTTTCAGCTCTTTCTTTGAGTAACTCCATGAACAGACTTTGAGCATTGACTTTAGTTTTGGGTACTGAATAGGCTCTTTCGTACTGTTCATAGAGTTCATCAAATTTATCTGTACCAAATGCTTCATATAAGCCTGGTACTTCATGTGGACTGAATAATGATATTTCTTCGTTCTTTAAGAATCTTTCATAGAACAATTTAGATATCTGAATACTATAATCTAACTTTCTGACTCTGTTGTCTTCTGTTCCTTTGTTGTTCTTGAGAACAATAATGTCTTCAATTTCTTGATGCCAGATAGGGAAGTGGACAGTCGCCGATCCCCCACGAACGCCATTTTGAGTGCAACAGCGAACTGTTGATTCAAACTTTTTAAGAAACGGTATGACTCCTGTGTGTTGTACTTCACCGCCCCGAATCTTAGAACCCAAACCTCGAATTCTACCAGCATTAATACCAATCCCCGCACGCTGTGCAACATACCTACCAATAGCCATATCAGAACTAAAAATACTGTCCAAAGTATCATTAGAGTCCACCAAGACACAACTCGCAAACTGTCTAAGAGGAGTTCTAATACCGGCCATAATAGGTGTCGGTATATTGATCTTGAATGTTGATACGGCGTCGTAGTATCTTTTGACATACGATAACCTCTTTTCTACTGGATAGTTCTTGAATAAGACAGCAGCTATCAGCATGTACATATATTGTGGCGATTCAAATAACTTATCAGAACTTCTATCCTGAACTAGATACTTGTCTACTACTTGTCTTAACCCAGCATATGTGAAAAATAAATCTCTGTCATGTTTCATATAGCTGTCCAACTTATCCCACTCCTCATCACTATAGTATGTGATAAGTTTCTCGTCATAGACACCATAATTGATATTTCTAGTAACGATATCTTTCAATGGAGGATAAATCTTAGAATCTTTCCATTTAGTGTTGAATACACTTTTTCTTACCTGAAACAACAACAGCCTCGCAGCCACATATTGATAGTTTGGACTATCTAATGATATAAGATCAGCAGCACTCTTAATCAGAATACTCTGAATCTCTGTTGATGTTATTCCATCATAAAACTGTAATCCTGAATTCATTTCCACAGCCGACTCTGATACACCTGCAACATCTTTGCACGCTGCTTCGACCATTCTATGGACTTTTTGTAAATCTATTGGTTCTAACTCACCGCTTCTTTTAACAATTTTTGTCTGGTTCAATATCTCACCCACTCACTCTGCTCCAATCACTCAAGGCCATCTTTGCTGATAGTCCTGAAAATTTATTCTCATTTATTGTCTGTTCGACAACTTTCCCTGATAGACCGTTTAGTACCATGTCATTAATGTCTTTCTGTAGTATAGTTTTAGGCCATAAACAGATAGTAAAACCATCATCAATAATCTGATCCATCTTCTTGACTAGTTCAGGATTTCTTCTTTCATTGTCAAACACCACAACAGCTTGTTCTGTTGGGACATAGGACTTTAATTTAGAGAAATCACTTCCTGCGACAGCAATCGCATTCGGGAGAAACAAGCTATCAATAGGACCTTCTGTGACATAAACCTTTTTATTATAATCGACTGTTCTTAAGCCGTAGATGAGACTTTCTTGATCATCAAATTTTAGTGTTAGATACCGTAGTTTATTGTCGTTAAGAGCCCTGCCTGAAACTCCAATAAGTTTCCCTTGTCTTGAATAGAAAGGTAAAACTAGTCTTGGATCATTTCCAAACACTCTATCTTTATACTTATAATCCAAAGAACTTAGAGATTGACTGCTCTCAATATAGTATAACTCGTCCCATTTATCTTTAGGAACTTGTCTAATATTAAGATAATCTCTTGCCTGTTGTGCGTCAACAGCTGATACACAACCCACTTTTTTGAGTGGATCATCTTTGAAAATTACTTTAGATTTGGGTACTTTGATTTCTGTAAATGTAGGATCCTTCTTATAGAACTTTTCTACTGCATATTGTTTCCACAATGAAGTATCTTGTTCTTTTAGGAATTTACCAAACGACTTAGATTCACCACAATTATGACATTTATAGATAAATGTCTCTTTCATCTTAAAATGATATCCTCGTGCTTTATGAGGATTCTTTTCAGAATCACCACAATAGGGGCACGAATGATTCAAGAGTTCTTCATTCTTCCACTTACTATTGCGAAAGCGAGAACTAACTAAGCGTAAATATTTCTTATCAACCCAAAACATAATGTATAATATCTATTATACTAGCATTTGCTGATTTGTCAAGTTTTTTGGGTTTAGTCTTTGAGTTTTACTTGTGCACCAACAGCGGCTTCATCGCCTTTCGGTGTTTTGATTGTGACATTACGATAATAAACAACTACTTCTTGGACTTCTCTTATATATCGTCTTAGTTCTTGCATGTTATATGTCATAAGTTCATAGTCTTCTGTTGATATGGCAAAGAATACCACATCACCGTTATTCTTCTTCTTGATGTCATCTAAAAATCTATCTAGATATGTATAATCTTCTGGCCAGTCATTTTCTTTACCTAACTTACATACTCTAATGACTTTACCTTTATCATTCAATAAACCATCAGGGTGATCCATCTTCGGTCTTTTAAACTTCTCTTTACCCTCTTTATCAAACTGTTTAGGTTCATATGATTCTTTTATACATGGATTAACTATTTTAGCTGATGATACTACATGCCATTTGGGATCTTTGAGATCAATATTTCTAGGCATGACTGGTTGAATGATATCAATCTCTATAGGTTTAGACGAAACTTCAATCTGTTTCGTTCCAAATATTGAACAACCACTAATTGTTAGGATTAATATCGGTGCTAGGATCGTCCAGCGAATCAAGCTCTTTGCTATCATTTTCTATACTCTCAAATACGGCCTTTGTTTGATCATTGGCCCTTGTTTCTATCATACCTGGTTTAGCTATTGCTAATTTATTTAGATTGTGTCTTCTAAATATATCCAGATAACCGTTCATCTCAGCTTCAATCTGAGCGTTCTTAGAAGCCATTTGATTCAAGGCGGCACCTTGTTTCTCATAACTTTCTTTTATTGTAGCTATCGCTTCTTCTTGTTGTTTAATAGCAATCTCTAATTGCATATTATTCATTGTCAATGTTTGATTCTCTGAGTACAACCACCAACAACCCAATCCAAGAATTGCTATTATTGCTATAAAGAACTGTTGCATTATGAGTTATCCTCAACATACTGTCTTAGTTCACCTACAGTATGAAGTGTTTCTGCGTCTTCATCAGGAATCTCTATGTCATATTCTTCTTCAATGGCCATGACTACTTCTACTATATTCAATGAATCAGCTCCTAAGTCTTTAACAAAATTTGATTCATCTTTAATCATATCTTGATCAATACCTAGATTCTCTGCTATTATTTTTTCTATCATAATTATACCTATAATTTTTTATCAAGTGTTTCAGTCATATAATCCATTGGTGTAGATGTTTTGAGTTCTACTTGAGTCCCTTCCATAGTTTTAAAAACCATATGTTTTGGACCACACTTGTAAAACTTTCTTACTTCAAATTTCTTTTCAAGCACATCAATAATTTCACCTTCTGAGTTATATTGATTATGAGTCACATAAAGATATTTATGGTCTTCAAAGAATGAGGTTATCCAGAGCCAAATCTTTTTCAATATCGATTTAAACTTGTCCCACCACTTTTTCATTTCTTCCACTGTCTGGCTAAAGACTTAATTCTATCTTTCAATAGTTGTTTTTGTCTCTTTTGAACAGCTGCGTTCTTCTTTTTACGAACTACTACTGTTGAAGAATCGTCACCTGTTCCTGCTATATGTGGTCCAGTAACTGTACCCATATCTTCATTTCTTAGTTTCAATTTCTTCTCTCTCAATCTAGGCTCTTTTCTGTTATAGTGTTGAGTTACTACTGAAAGATTATTCTTATCGTTGTTTAGAGGATTGTTATCTTTATGATGTACATCTTTATCTTCTGGTACATCTTTTAAAGACCTGCGAGCAGCATTTCTAGCTGCTCTTCTAAGCTTTTGCTCAGGTCTTGAATGATAATTATCGTATTCTTTTCTATAGTTTCTCATAAACATTTTCAGGTGTTGAGACTTCATAAGGATCATCGCCCCTATTGTCCATCATACCTTCCTCGGCGAACATTTGTTCTACTTCACCATTATTTATAACAGCAGCGTATCTCCAACTTCTCATACCGAATCCAATGTTTGATTTATCAACTAACATACCCATTTTTCTAGTAAACTCACCATTACCGTCAGCCAACAACTTGACATAGTTAGCTCCTTGAGCTTTACCCCAAGCTCCCATGACGAATGAATCGTTAACAGAAACACAATATATTTCATTGATTCCCTTTTCTTGGAATTCCATAAACATAGCTTCGAATCCTGGTAATTGTTTATTTGAACAAGTTGGTGTAAATGCTCCTGGTAACCCGAATACAATTACTCTCTTGTCTCCGAATAATTCACGGCCATGGTGTGGTGGTAGTGGTGTGTTGTGAAATGAATGATTTAATAAATCCATAATATACTCCTTTTTTATCTTAGATCATGACCTGAACAGATCATCATTTGGTTTTTATCAATGTTATACATCCGAAAGAGGCTCACTCCATACACTTTACCAACAGGCTTTGCACCTGAATGAATTAGTGTATCTCCTCTTTCAGCGTCTACTTCTTCATCTATGATCATATTTCGTCTTAGATGAAATGTTTTTTCAGCTTCTAATTTATTGATAGGTGAAAATTCTTCTAAAAGATCATCATCTAAAAATTCACCCTCTTTTAGATACTTGAAAACTTCTTTGTCTAGTTGTGTCCCTTTAAGACCCGTGTGTTCTTTGATAAGGAATAGTGCGGCAGCGTATGAAGCTAATCTAGTCTTACCAAATGGTAGCAATTCGATCATTCTTTTTAAATTGAATACTAGTCTATGTAGAAATGTAAAAGATTCTTTCTTTTCTTTACTATCTATTTTGACTGATTTGATTCTCTTACCCTTTTCATCAATGAGTCCAGCTGCGTATGCTTCTTGATCTACCCATTTTGTGGTTAAGAGTTTTAGTACTCTAAATGTGATAACTGTGTCTATAGCTCTACTTGCCATTTATAACTCTCTCATTCGTTTTGTTACTTCTTCGTCTAACGGAACTTCTTGATTCCAATCTTCATTAATATATCCTAAGTACAAAAGACAAGTCTTTAATGTAGGCCAAAATTCTTTTTCTAGCTTATACTCTAACATTCTTATGGTGTTTTCTACACCAAACAAGTTACTCAACACAATAAGGTGATTGAGAATCAATCGTTCCCGTAATTCACCTGTCTTATGATAACGCTTTAGTAATCTTTTCAGATATCTAAATCGTCTAATGTCTTCGTAGAATTCTTCTGTTGAAGTACATTGTGGATTATCATAATGTCTGATTGCAAAAAGAGTAAAATTTTCCTCGTTGAGTTCTTCAAAAATATCCATCATGTAAGTATATAGTACTTACAAAACTAGTTCAATTTAGCTGTTATTGAGAATCCACCATTTCCAGATGATTCGTATGAAATATTCATAGATAAGTCTTCTGGTATTGTTGGTACTAAAACATGAGTTTCAGCTGGATCCAATTTCTCTCCAAATTGTGTTACAGGTAATGTTAATGTACCTGAATCGCCAGTTATTTCTGGCTTAGTTTCGAATGTAAGTCCTAATTGTTGAACTTTCCCTGCTAATTGAGTTAAAGCTGCTTCAACACTCATAAATTCCATACTAGAATGTCCTTCTAACCATGCATTCACTCTTGTCTTAACATCTTCTTGATCTAGCATATGGAAATCTGCAGGGATATCACTCGATATCCCACCAGATCCATTACTTTCTTTTACAAATGTTCTAAAAGATTTCATTATAATATCCTATTAAGCTGTAACTGTGATTGTACCAGCTGCTGTACCGATAGCTGAACTACTAGTAATAGTAGCGTTTGTTGAAGTACCAGTATCTTTAATAGTACCTGAATTTAAGTTCATAGCATTAGTTCCAACACTCAATACATCATCAGAATTTGTAGCTGCGTTAGCCGCGGCGATTGCTAATGTGAATACTAACTCATTACTTCCTGATCCAGAAACATATGGTAAGTTGTGTGGTCCTCTACCTGAACCTGAACCAGCATTACTGTTAGTAATAGCTACATAAGGTGTTCCACCCGATGTATCTACAGTTACCGCTTCGTTAAAGAATACTCTAACAGAAAGACTAAATCCTTCTGATTTATCTGCTGCTGTTGTAATCCAATCTATTTCAGTTATATCTGCAGAACCTAAAGAGGTTGCTAGTGAACCGATAGCCACTAATACTTCTGGTGTAGCACTTGTGTTGCCGTTACCAGATTGTGTAGAGCCGGCTTCAACTACCCAACCGCTTGCGTTCGCATATACTTCTTTTTTCTTTGCAGTTGTCAAGTGTTTAGGTTTTGACTCGTCTGCGTCTGTTGCTCCCCATAGTGGCATTGTATTATCTCCCGATATTTTATTTAATTCTATATGTATTTATACATTTAGAATCTTTACATATTGATTGAAAGTCTTTTTATCCTTTTTCATAGCTTTTTGGACTTGTCCGCGTTGTGCGGGTTTGACTTTCTCCAAATTCTTGAGTATTCGCTCAGCATCTTTTTTAGATATCTTAACTTTACTCTTATCATCTAATTTAATTTCACCACCTTTAGCTAAATCGGCGGCTCCCTTTATTTGAACAAATACATTTCGATCTGCTGAATCTTGTTCACCTTTATTACCTTTTTGGTTAAAGTAATCAACAGCTGCTCTTGTTATTAGTTCATCCTTAGCATCTTTGTATTTACCACCCATTTTGAGTGCTAACTTATCAATCATGCCAAGTAATTCTTTTTCTGTTTTAGCCTTTTGAACTAAAGCAAATAAAAGATTGTTCCCTGCTTGTGAAGGCATTCCCAAATCTGGCGCTCTTCTTCCTTCGTTAATCATATTAAGTATTCTGTACTATTGGGACCCAGTTTTTACCCCAACCAGGTCTATAATCCGTGTAATTTTTGTCTTTTGCAATGTCTTTTCTACCTTTATCAACAACTGTACCATTAACTTTAATAATTCTTTGTCCAGCAAAATGAGCTGTAACATGCTTAATCGCTAATTTATGTGCTGGTGATAATGGTTCAGGTGCTTTAATTAAAATAGAATCTCTATCACTAGGACTCCATTCAACTTCCATACCTACGGCAGGTCCTAAACCTACTTGTTTTCCACCCTGCATACGAAACTTATACTGTGAGTATTTAGCTCTTTCGTCTAAACTGTATCCTTGTCCTGGTTGAGTCCAATTCATTGTTATTTACCCTTTATGTATCCCAACTTCCTCATTTTCTCACGGAAGTTAGTTCTTCTGGCGTCTATTTTTACTCTAGAAAGATCAAGTTCATCTTCTTTAACAGGCTTTCTTTTATCACCTTCTTTGACTCTCCTTCTAGTTCCATCTTTAGCAATCCATTCATCAGTTTCTTTCTTACCGTCCCAATTCTTATCTATGTAATTATAGAATTCTTTCTCTTTATCACCTGATAATTCAGCTGGTGAACTTACACCAAACTTTTTAAGAACTGACGCGAAAAACTTCTGATACTCTGATTGTTCCTTCTCTGATAATGCATTATAGAATTCGTTGTTGAATGTCTCATTCGCTAGTCTTAACATTCTTTCTACTTCTGGATCATCTGATAATCCTTTCTTAATTTTTTCGATAGCTTTAACAGCTCCTGTCATATTACCACCGACATATCTCTTATCAAAAGCTATCCCACCAGCCATTCTAACTAGTTTCTTAGGAAATTTAGCTTCAGATATAACTTGATTAAATGTTTTCACTTCTTCTTCCTCGATATACTTAAATGTGAAAGACTTACCTGTATGCTTATCTTTAATGTTGTAAGTGTTCTCACACATTTTTAAAATTGGGCCAGCTGCTTTCATTCCGTCTGGTTTTACAAATTCTATTTCTGTTTCTGTTTCTAACGCTTCATCAATCTGAGCTCTAGAATAATCTATTGCGTCTAAAGGCTCTTCTGCTGTTACTGATTCTAAAGCTAAAATCATTCTTTGTGTTTCTCTCTCGTCAAATATATCTGTTAGTTCTGATATATTATATGTTAAGAAACCAGATTTTCCAAGTGTTTTTTGTAATTGTTCTACTTGTAGTTCTTCATCTGTAATCATACCAAATGAATCACATGCTTCTAAAATGTCTTCTCTTTTAGCGTGTCTTGTTCCATATCCTTCTGTCGCAATACCAACAGCTCTAG
>Ga0315316_10003356_pt1 | contig 11611 bp, 8 predicted proteins | sample M160m3416metaG_FD_203702 | JGI IMG/M metagenome (GOLD analysis project Ga0315316, IMG submission 203702) | Ammonia-oxidizing marine archaeal communities from Monterey Bay, California, United States - M1 60m 3416 | ecosystem: Environmental > Aquatic > Marine > Intertidal zone | place: USA... | reverse complement strand
ATTTACTAACGGTTAAATCATAAAACGTAGCTGATGTTCCAGATATGGTTTGATTCGATGAACCATCAATACTTATTGAGCTTGTTCCGTAATTAATAGTTCCATTATTTATAATGTCTCCTGAAATGGCAACAGTACCTGATAATGAAATGGATGCTCCAGAACCTATGGTTAGACTACCTGCTCCTGTTACTAACGTTGTGTTGTTCGATCCACTAATACAGATTCCTCCATCGTTGTTGGAAAGAATATGAATACTACTTAATGTGCTAGGGGTTGAAACACTTTCTTTTAGCCATTTTGAACCATCCCATTTGTACCAATTTGCAGGTGTTCCAAATTCTGCATCAGTCAAGCCTCCCCATATCCAAGTATCTGTATCTAGACCTGAAATGGACTCTTGAGGTTGATTGAATTTAGCTGTAATTAGGCACGTGCTTCCGGAACAAGCACCAGTAGTCTGTGTCCAAGTAAGGGTTTGATTCTGATCAAAAGTGTTGCTTGTAAACCCCGAACTGGCAAAGGATGGATTTTCGAAAACACCAGACCCTGTATTGGACCATTCACCTGAGCCATCAGCTGCATCTGTGGATACTGAAATGGTGGTTTCTCCACAAGTGACGTTATCTGTAACACTTGTAGATGATGTAATAACAGGGGCTGCGGTCAAGGTGCCTGACAATGATATGGTTGGAGAGTTTGATGCTGTCGCAGAACATGTGATGTCTCCTGTAGGTGATCCAGAAGCACTGTTTGACATTCTTACATATATTGTTGTTGATGGAACTGATCCACTTGAAGGCAATAGGTTTATACTACTTGAAAAGCTGCTGTTGTCTTGTGAGATTTCAAAATTCGTTGGAGCATCAATTGTTATTCCATCACTGTTTTTGATATAATTCCCTGATATGTCAAAACTACCTGAATTTCCATTGGAGCCTGCACAACCAGTCAAATTGATTGAGGATGAAGAAACCGAAATTTCAGGTTTTTTTAGAGTGATGTAATATGAGTTTGAGTAATTTGTACATGAATTATCTCCTGTAGATCTGGCTTTTACGTATAGCTTACGATCAGTGCTTGTAAAAAAGGATCCCGAGAAATCATTCCATTCTTGAGGATTAGTATTCCAGGCATATGTATAATCATCAGGATTAACAGGATCTGAATCCCAGTAAAAACCTAAAGCATGTCCTGTACCTCCTCCTTCATCGCTTGCGCCATTATTCACACCTGACCCATCATGCGGCCAAGTCCATGCGACTGTTTCATTAATTGACATAGATCCTCCTTCTATGATAGAGGAGCCATCCATTGTCGCTGAAATATCTGCGGCATAACAATCGCCCCAATAGGTCGATACAATATTTGAGTAATCATTGGTTGATGAACATGACGTTTTTGCTCTAATGTATAAAGTGCCAATAGCAATTGTTGGACAGCAGCTTCCCCATGAACCAGGATTATTCGTAGTAAGAGGTGTCCAAGAACCACCGGTGCCATTCCACTGATATTCATAGCTGTCAAAATCTGTCCCATCATAAGTCCAAGTAATATCATTTCCTCGCACGATATTCTCATGAGAAGTGACTGTATTCCCAACAGGGCAGGATGCAGAAATACTAAAATCATCAATTGCCATACCATCATCAGCTCCGCTAGAATTTTGATCTGTCCATCGAATCCAGATAAAACCACCATTGGCTATAGACAGGCCAGTAATAGTATTACTTATAGCTTCGGAATGCTGAAGGGAACCATTTCCTGTTGCTTGGCCTGGGTTAACATAATCAAGATCGTCAAAATTGGACCAGGTACCATCACTTAAAGATGTAGCATCAAGGCTGTATTCAAAATTGATCTGGTCTGATCGAGTAGCGCTTCCTACGCGCCATGTTTCTCCTGTATAGCTTATGGATAAATTATTTAAAACAACTCCCATGTCATTTTTAATTTTTGCGCCCCATATGGGATTAACAGAGCCTGAATACAAGCCGCCTAGAGCTCTGTCACTGTCCGTTCCATAGCTATATGTGTTTCCGGAGTTACTAGATCCTGTATTCGCAATATATGTATCGTCTGCACCAGATCCAGTCTCGCTAATAAACCAACCGAGAGCTAAAATATTACTACTTCCTGTACTGGCGAGCGTGTTAAAATCTTCATTTTCTGCCACTCCTAAACCGCTCAATGTGATTACATTTTCATACGGACTTCCTGTACTACTTGTAGAAGCAGGTCCATCGCCTATGGCATTTACAGCCAATATTTGTATATCGTAATCTGTTCCATTTGATAGCCCTGTAATAATATAAGGACTAGTTGTGCTCCCCATTGCTGTAAATGACGAACCACCATTGGTAGAATACTTAAAATCTGTAATTGGAGATCCCCCATCAGCCCCAGGATAAAAGTAAACACTGACCTGATTTTCGCCATCCACAATACTTGATATTGTAGGTGCGCCTGGAACAGTTGGACCTGAAGAGCACCCAGTCGGAGCATTTCCAAAGCCAGTCATATTAAAAACAGGGTCAGTCGAGACAGTTTCAAACCTACTACTGGGATCGGACCAGTCACTTGTTGTTCCTGAGCAAATGGTGTTTTTAGTTTGTATATTTTGGTTAGCCGTACTAACACCATTACCAGACCAGCTACTACCGGGATCAAAACCACAGGTCCCAAAAACATCCATCAATACTCCTCCGATTACAAGCTGAAGTGCATCGTCACCATTAAATGTCATACCGTATACTGATGCTCCACTTAAGTCACTACCAAAATTTAAAGCATAATCAACAAGGTTAGTTGTGCCAATGATCCAAACTTTACCGGCCTCCAATACGCCATTATCAATTGTAACTCTTGTGGCACACGGAGCACCATTAGTCCCTTTAGTTATTTCAAGATTAGTAAGTGCAAAATCAATATCAGAAGCGGTGGCATTGTATATCTCAAGACCTTTCGGAGAAGAGCCAGAATTTGTTTCAATATATTGACTGATAAATACCTGAGAGTAAAGGTTGCATCCCCAAAAAACAATAACATTAATTAGGATGAATTTAATAAGCGATTTCATAGAAATAAGTTTAGAACGCAAATTTCATATATAAATGTCGCTTTAAAAATTATTTTAATCCTAACTTTTCAAGAATAAATAATTAGTTATGCACAATTATTTGGATTTTCATTTCTTGAGTTTAAGTAAGCTGTTGATTATCAATGGAGAGAATAATATTCCTACAATTTCTATGATTCGAAAAACATTAGACCAAATATCACCAAATGAAAGGGTGTTATTCGTTCCGAATGAAATTGATAACTGATCCCATGATAGGAAGAATTGTAATTTTTGCAAAAAGACATCAGGATAAATGAGTGAACGCGAGAGGTCACTTTCAAACCCAAAAGGCACTATGCTCGTTGTTCCTGAAAAATAAAATTCATTAAAATAGGCTACATAATAAGTAGATTTAATGAGGTATATGATGTAAATGCCTACAAGCAGATATAAGTAAATAATTGATTTCTCTGAAATTTTTGAAGGTCTTTTAATCTGTTTACTTAGCCAGAAGATGATATAGCAATAAAAGGCCCATAGAAGTATATTTGAAGGAGGAAAAGGGTTCCATTGCAATATAAAAGCGTACAAGGCACTTATAAGAATGAAGAAGATAAAAATAGCCAACTCAGCAAGGTACCTGTTAATCTTTTGCATAAAATTTAATTTCTCAAATAAAGTTAAAATATTACAAGCATACTGTCAATTTCAATTTAATTTTCCTTTGGCTTTATTCAATGACATCTATTTTCTATCTTTGCCCCCAAAATTAGATAGATGACAACGAATAGAACATTTACAATGATAAAGCCAGATGCCGTTGAGAATGGGCATATTGGAAATATTATTGACATGATTACTTCGGCAGGATTTGATATCAAAGCCATGAAGTACACAAGACTTTCTAAGGAGCAAGCAGAGGAATTTTATGCTGTACATGCTGAGCGACCATTTTACGGAGAATTGGTTTCGTATATGACTTCAGGTCCAATCGTAGCAGCAATCCTTGAAAAAGAAAATGCAGTTGCTGACTTTAGAGCACTAATCGGATCAACAGATCCAGCAGAGGCTGCAGAAGGTACAATACGTAGAGCTTATGCAGAGAACAAAGGTAGAAATGCAGTTCATGGTTCAGATTCTGATGAGAATGCTGACATTGAAGGTAAATTTCACTTTGAGTCTCAAGAAATTCACTAAAAATTAATTAATTGAAGAAGGCTTTTGGAAAAAAGCCTTTTTTTGTGTCATGAAGTATCAAGAAGCCATAGAGAAACGAAGAACTTTTGGGATTATATCTCATCCTGATGCTGGGAAAACAACCCTAACAGAAAAGTTATTGCTTTTTGGTGGCGCGATTCAAACTGCTGGTGCTGTTAAGAATAACAAGATTAAAAAAACAGCCACTTCCGATTTTATGGAAATTGAGAAACAAAGAGGAATCTCAGTTGCCACCTCAGTAATGGCTTTTGGTTACAAAAACAAGCAAATTAATATTTTAGATACACCAGGTCACAAAGATTTTGCTGAAGATACTTTTCGGACACTCACGGCAGTAGATAGCGTGATTTTGGTCATTGATTGTGCTAATGGCGTTGAGGCACAGACGGAGAAATTAATGGAAGTCTGCCGAATGAGGAAGACTCCAGTAATTATTTTCATTAATAAAATGGATCGTGATGGTAAGGAGTCTTTTGATCTTTTGGATGAGCTCGAAAAATCATTAGAAATTAAAGTCCGACCCTTGACCTGGCCTATTGGAATGGGTGATTATTTCCAAGGAGTGTATAATATTTATGGCAAAAGCCTAAATCTATTTTCTGCCAATAAAACCAAAATTGAAGAAGAGGTTCATGCCATCTCGGATATTCAAGATAAGGAGCTTGACGAAATTATTGGTGAAGAGCCCGCTGAAGAGCTTCGAGAAGAGCTCGAAATGATCGAAGGTGTTTATGATAAATTTAACCGAGACGAATATTTGGCTGGTGATATTGCTCCTGTGTTTTTTGGTTCAGCTGTAAATAACTTTGGGGTAAAAGAACTGCTTGATACTTTTTGTGAGGTATCTCCTGCACCAAGAGGGCGAATTACTGATTTAAGGTCCATAGAGCCTGGAGAAGAAAGTTTTAGTGGATTTGTATTTAAAATACATGCCAATCTTGATCCAAAGCATAGAGATCGAATAGCATTTTTGCGTGTGGTTTCTGGTCGTTTTGAGCGAAACAAGTTTTATCGACATATTCGCTTGGAAAAAAAGATGAAGTTTCCCAATCCAACCTCTTTTATGGCACAAGATAAAAGCGTTATTGAATATGCTTATCCTGGAGATGTGATTGGTTTGTACGACACGGGTAATTTTAAGATTGGAGACACACTAACAGAAGGGGAGAAGATGATGTTTAAAGGAATACCGAGCTTTTCACCCGAGATATTCCAAGAGCTAGAGAATTTGGACCCTATGAAGTCCAAACAGCTGGAAAAAGGAATTCGACAGCTCATTGATGAGGGTGTGGCTCAGCTTTTTATTCAGCAACCTGGTAATCGTAAAATAGTAGGGACAGTGGGGCAGCTACAATTTGAGGTGATCAACTATCGTTTGACGAATGAGTACGGAGCAAAATGTCGATTTGTGGCTAAAAACTATTTTAAGGCCTGCTGGATTACAACTGATAATGATCAACAGCTCGAAGCATTCATGAAAGCCAAGTATAATTTACTTGCTAGAGATAAGGATGATAATTTAGTCTTTCTAGCAGAAACACCATTCTTGCTTCAAATGGCCGAACAGGATTATCCTGATCTTACTTTTCATAAGACCTCTGAATTCATGCTTGATAAATAGTGTGTAATCACATTTGTTTTACATTTGTGATATGAGACTTCTTTATTTCTTATTGTGTATTGTATTTGTTTCGTCCTGTGGAGGAGATTCGAACAATGAGTCCAAGAATATTAAGAAAGGGCAGGATAGGGTAGAGATTCCAATGCCCTTATATTCTGGTGAAATGGTTTTTGCTGATGAATTTGTTACTTCAAAAAAGTTTTCGAATGGTGATGAAATACGCCATGCACAGTCTAAATTCGAATGGGTTGAAGCTGCGCAAAATGGAATTCCAGCATGGTGTTATGTAGATTCCATAAATAAGCAAGGCATCCTATATAACGGATATTGTATTTCTGATGATCGCGAAATAGGTACAGATATTCGATACTTGAATGAAATTGATGCTGCTCTTTTTGGTAGTGTTTTTGACGCTCCAGAAGTGAATGAGGTGGCTGTTTATTTAACTGAACGAAACTATCAAGGTAATTTTTATAACCTAGGATTTCAAAATATTTGGATCAAAGGGAGAAATGAGGATTCAGGCATGAAATATGTATTGAGTTATCATCCCTCACGTGCTGAGGTACAATTGAGAAAAGCACATCCGGGAAGCGGATATTTTATACGAACATTGAAAAAATAACCATGAATAAAATCATTCTATTGGCCATTGTCTTTGTGCAATTTGGTCTTCTACAAGCACAAATTACACGAATTAAAATGGGGCGTCAAAGTGATACCTCAAAGGAGGTCAGCTTTAAGCTCTCTGAGCGCTATCAGGCTTACAACATGCGACCATCCGTAAAGCAGGATCATTATGACAGCACCATAAATTCACCCAAATCGGTCAAATATTCCAAAGACGGTACTAAATTCTATGTACAGTCGCTTGAGGGGTATACGACCTCTATTTACGATGCATCCACCAAAGAGCGTATGGGTACAATCGGGCATCACTTTAATGCGGGAAACGACAGCTTATTCAAGGATGGTGAAACAACCATTTACGAGTACCCTTACAAACAAAAGAAAAGTCAAAAGAATCATTTTTCCGGAAAACCTGTGGAAAGCTGCTTTTCACATGGAGGGAAGTATCTATGGGTAACCTATTACCGACGTAGCTTTGATCCCATTGCACAATCTCCATCTGCTGTAGCTATTATTGATACCGAGAGAGATGTCATTGTTCGAGTAATGCCAACTGGACCTCTTCCAAAAATGATTGCTTGCTCTCCAGATAATAAACGTATTGCAGTTACTCATTGGGGCGACAATACCGTGGCCATTATCGATATTGATTCTGAGGACCCTTTTGACTTTAAATACGTCAAACATTCGGTGGTTGATTACAAGATGTCGACCAACTTCAGCTCCTCTCATGTGAACCGTGATGCAAGCTGTGGCTTTTGTTTAAGAGGAACAACTTATACACCTGATGGTCAATTTCTTATGGTTGGAAGAATGGGGGGTGGAGGTATTGCCATTTTTGATGCAAACACCTACGATTATCTGGGTACGGTCTTCGGTATGATGTCCAATGTTCGACATCTTGTGGTGAAGGGTGAATACCTCTATATCAGCTGTAATCGACCGGGTCAGGTGCAGCGATGCAAATGGCAGGATATGGTCAAAGCACGACTGGAAACAGACGAGAAAAAAGTGACCTTCAGTGAATTCGAAAATGTGTACGTAGGAACTGGAGCCCGAACGATTGTTCTGACCTCAGACGGCAAGTATTTGTTTGCCTGTGCCAATAACGTCTCCAAGATCGTAGCTGTGCGCACCTCTGATATGAAGGTAGTGGCTCAGATCCCTGCGGATTCATATCCTGTCGGTATGGCCATCTCAGCAGACGACTCGGAATTAATCATCACTTCTCAAGGGAAGAGCAGCCGCGGCGGGAATTCTGTGATGGTATTTGAATTGACGTATAAATAAGTTGATAATTTAAAACAATGGCCTTAAGCTATTCATCTATGCTCGAGCTGGGAAGCAAAATCCCTCGTTTTAAGCTCATCAATGCGCTGAACGATCACTTGTAACTCCGTCTGGGATAATAAACACATTCTACAGGCAAAATTATACTGATATATAGGTGTTTTTTTTTGTATTTAGTCGTTTGCAAAATAACGACCTATTGTGGATTTAGATTACCTGCTATGATGAAGTTAAGGAAGGTACTTAAAGCTTGTAAATTTTTATATTATACAAAATCCCTAAAAATATAATCCGTAGTTTTTGATTAACTTTATAATTCAAATTAGACTAAATTATGGTGCTATGGTTCAAATTTTATCTTCTATTTTTATTTTGTTAATATTTATCTCATGTGGTGATGCTTCAAATACTGAATCGACTACAAATAAAGATGACACTGCTCAAGCAACTTCTAAAAACTCTAAATCAAAATCTTCAAGTAATTCAAAGGAAAACTTGAATCAAATTCTGGATTTACTAAATGCTTCACTTTTTGAAAAATGTGCATCATTCCCTTTGATTATTCAATCTCCATATATGGAGTTTGCTAATAATGGGACGGTTGGTGGAATTTATTTTGGCGGTTCTAATTTGGAAATGAATAAGCAGTATTCTTACTATTCCAATCAAAACGCTCAAATGTTTGATCAAAAAAGTTGGGCCACTGAACGAGGTAATCTTTCAAATGTCAAATTAGAATCAAAAATATATGATGGTCTTGAATTACCCATTATCACCGGAATATGGAAATCAAATCAAAACACATCAGGTGATGTATTAATTAGACCAATAATTTCAGGTGAAAATTCAGGTAAATTTTATTATCGAATGTATACGAATTCATGGGAAGTATACGGATATAAAGATTTTTCAATAGATGATTTTAATAAAGTATTAAAACTTATGTGTAACATGGCTTCATTGAATTTGGATGAAATTAACCAAAACATGACGGAGTCAGATGGCAATGATGAGCTATTGGAATATCAATCGCACTCTATTGGATCTATAAATGTAGATTTACCGTTGAATTTCTCAATCGAGAAAATGTATGACGATTCTAGTCCAGACTATTGTGATTTTAGTATTAAAATGGACAATATCGAAATTATTCAGATTCATTCTTTACTTAAATCGAGGTTTGAAACAACCAGTATGAATGAATTATACGAATCTGCAATTAACAATAGTGAAATTGAAATTTCATACAAAACGCAAAAGGATAATTGGTTTGTTGTAAGTGGAGTAAATTATTTGAATCAAAATATCATTTACTGGAAAAGAGTTGTTGGAGATATGTACATCAGTGATATAAAATTTGAATATCCCAAAGAGCTTAAATCACAGATTGATCCGATAATTGGTACAATTGCTAAATCATTTACAAGTGAATAGGTTTATAGACTTAATTTCGATTCGACATGTACTGATTAGTTTATACATGATTATTGCGTGTAATTCACTAGGGCAAAATAAAAAGGAGCAAATTGCCATTCTCAATTATCAATTAGATAGTGTGAGGAAGTTATACGTATCGGATTCAGTTCAATATACAAATACCATAAATACTTTAAATCGTGAATATAGTATTTTAACAGATCAGTATCAAGAATCAGAAAAACTTGTAGATTCAAAGTCTCGAACAATCAGAGAAAAGAATGAGCTAATTCAATCTTTGAATAAAGAAAAGATTGAAATCATGAAGGATAATAATGGATTAAGGCGAAATAACAATTCACTCAATATCCTCATTGATAGTTTGGAAAACTCTAAAAGTTTAAACCTACCAAGTGTGTGGTATTCAATTCCAAAATATTTTCCGTCTGAAGCCTATTCTCAATTTTTTGATTCGAAGAATTCTGAGGTGGTTGCCGCAATTACATATCTACAGGCTAATTCTTTAAAAGTCGCATTTGCCATTTATGAATCAAAAGAAGATCGATTTGTTGATTACGAAAATCAAATTTCTTTTGGTTACAAAAAATTTCTTAAATATGTTGTCGGTACTTTTAAGAACGATAGATTTATTCTAGAAAAGCAGTGGGAACAAACCGTTGGACCTTCAATGTTTGATGATCACATAGAACACGTTGATGTTCAAATAACTGATTTAGATAATAATGGATCCTATGAATTATGGTTTGTAAATAATTCTTATGAAGGAATAAGTGATGTCTCTCCGACAGACTTAACCATTTATACGCTTATGCAAGACGATTTGTTTAAATCAGATGCAAGTACATGTGACGCTATTCAAGCGCATGAATATTTTGGTAAAAATACAGGAATATCTACTGGTGATTCTGGTTTTAATGAATTTATAGATGATAATTTGAAAAATTTGAAAAATCCATTTGACAAAAATTCTGTGTTTTTCGAATATTTGAAAATTTTAGTTGAAAAGAATTCTTGTGGCGCTCCTTAACAATTATTATGGCCTTAACTTATTCATCTATGCTTGCCCTAGGGAGTGAAATCCCTGATTTTAAGCTCATCAATGCGCTGGACGGTCACTTGTACTCCTCGACCTCACTTCATAATGACAAACCCTCTTTAATCATGGTCATTTGTAATCACTGTCCCTATGTAATCCATTACCACGAGGAAATGCAGCGAATTGCGGATGATTTCAGTCATCAGGTCGACTTTGTGGCCATCAGCTCCAATGATGTGGAACGCTATCCTCAGGATGGGCCAGAGGCCATGAAAAAGTTGTTTGAGACATTGGGACTTGATTTTCCATATCTCTTTGATGAAACACAAGAAATAGCCAAAACCCTTAAAGCAGAATGCACACCTGAATTTTATCTGTATGATGGCAACAATGCCTTGGTCTATCGGGGTAGGATGGATGCCTCTTCTCCCGGCAAGGAAATTCAAATTACAGGAGCCGATTTGAGAGGGGCTATTGACACACTGCTTAAAGGAGATCCCGTTTCTTCAGAACAATATCCCTCAATGGGATGCAGTATCAAGTGGAAGTGAGTTTTGTTTGATCTGTTTCTTAATGAACAAAAAAAAGGCACCTAATTGCTTAGATGCCTTTTTGTGATCCCCCTGGGGCTCGAACCCAGGACCCACGCCTTAAAAGGGCGTTGCTCTACCAACTGAGCTAGGAGATCGTTTTGCGGGTGCAAATATATATTTTTAATTCTTTAATTCAAACTATTAAAACGGTAAATTTGTTCTAAGAAATAATTTTTATTTCGCAATCAATTGGAACACAAAACCTCATGTTAAAAAAAGGAGATCATATTATTTTAATTGGGATGAGCGGTTCTGGTAAAACGGCTCTTGGAGAAGCACTTTCTATTGCGCTAAATCTTCCTTTTATTGATACAGATGAGGAGATAGTTAAAATGACGGGCTTAAGTATTTCTGAAATATTTCGATTAGAGGGTGAAGCTAAGTTTCGTTCATATGAATCAGGGGTAATTCGTCAGTTGGTAGATTTTCCTAAAAGTGTAATTGCTGTAGGAGGGGGCTTACCTTGTCACAACAATCAAATGGATTTGATTTTAGATATGGGTAAGGTGATTTACCTTAATGTGTATGTGGATGTCTTGGTGAGTAGATTGATTGAAGATCAAAATGAAAGACCTTTGTATGCAAAACTTTCTAAGGAAGAAATCATCAAAAAAACAATAGATTTAAAGGCAGAGAGAGAAGATGCGTTTAAAAAGGCACATTTTGTTATTGATGCCAATCAAGCCATTGATGCGGTGGTCCAAGAAATTATTGAAAAACTGATC